>Ga0164318_10001822_pt1 | contig 19310 bp, 27 predicted proteins | sample GuaBasSedimGuay9_FD_113734 | JGI IMG/M metagenome (GOLD analysis project Ga0164318, IMG submission 113734) | Subseafloor sediment microbial communities from Guaymas Basin, Gulf of California, Mexico - Guay9, Core 4571-4, 0-3 cm | ecosystem: Environmental > Aquatic > Marine > Hydrothermal vents... | reverse complement strand
TGGGACGATTTTGAGTATGCTGGTTTTGATTATGGTTGGTCTGGAGGAAGTATAGTTTCGGGTGGTTATGAACCAACGACAGGATATAAATTGCAAGTTGCAGATTTTGGTGATTATTATGGTGGTGGACCCACTATAGCGTCTAAGCAAATCAGCATTCCAATACGAACAAAGCAGCTTATTGTTTCATTCGATGGAGGTTTTTCTGGAACTTCGAATGGCGATAGCTGCATAAAATTTTTTGTTCTTGGCATTGATAATCAAAGTTATTATGTTCAATATTCTTTAAATGGTAAAACAACGGCTGATTTACTTAAGGATTTATCTTCAAAATATTCAGTGTCACCGAGCTTTTTCAAAGAACTAATTAAAATAGAGGTAGTGTCATGGTCTTCTGCGTATCCTTACTGGAGATACACTTATTTGGATAATTTAATGATAATCCCGTATGATGTAAATAATCAGTGAGATAGTGAGCAAGAGTTTATATACGATTTCGGGTATATGCTTGTATGAGTATTAGAGAATGTATCCTATTATTGTTTATTTTCAGTTTTTCTTTTTCACAAAATTTAACTGCAACATTGGTTACTGTTCAATCTCAAAACCTGTCAATTTTTTCCGTTTCCAATTATAGTTTTGTTGATAGTTCTTTTTCTCAATATCAATATACCGAACCAAGTGCTTTCGAAACCGAGAGTTATTCATTTACGCAAGGAACTTTGTCAGAACCGCAACAGAATAAAAAACCAACAATATACATTTATGAACCGAAAGAGCCCCCAAATATAATACCCTTCAATGTAAGTTTTTCAGTTGTAGATGAGGAATCGAAGTATGCTTATTGCGTGGTTTTCATATATGCAAACTTAGTTAACCAGACCGAGGAATCTGTTTTGTATGGTTCGAATTTACTGGTAGTTCCTACAAATGGAACCGTGTACAATTACACAGTATATGACCCTACAAGTGGTCAAATAACCAAAATAAACAATGTAGAGATTTTATGTGTTTCAGATTATTTTGCAGAACCATATACCGCGCCCGTGGTTCCTGGTCCTTCGGGTGGTGGTGGAGGGGGTCTTCCTTCAGAAATTATCGTTGGTGAGATACCAGAGGACGTACCAAGACATAGAGTTGAACTTCAACTAGACCCACCAATGCAGTTTGTATCAATATATGACCAATTCGGAAATTTACTCGGAAGTTATTTAGTGTTTGATGGAAACATCCTTGTTTTGAAAGAAGGGGTTTACCAATTCGTGTTTTGGAGAAAGGGATATTGGACAAATGTGTTCAACATCGAACTATTCGATGATACTATGATTGTGTCCGAATTAGAAGAAAGCGAAGTTACCATAACATTCGCCTTAGTTCCTTCGGTGCAGCATCTTAAGGTATACCAAGCAGATAAGCTGGTAAGAGATTCTTGGGTGATGAATAATGAAACGATGGGATTAGACGCCGGACCGTATACCTTTGAATTTTCTCGTGAGGGTTATGAAACTTATACAATTACGAAGGATGTGAGGGAAGATATAACAATAACGTCGATATTAAAGCCAAAACCAGGAGTTAAACTAAATGTCGGCTTGCTTGTCGTTGCCGCACTAGCAATAGCTGCCGCATTAACGCTTACAAAATCAAGAAAATCTTTATAAATATTTTAAATTAAAATCGGTAAATGGGTTGGCAAGAACTAAGCGGTTTGATAGTCTTCTTGATACTTACCCTGCTTCTCTTCTACATATTCACTAACTTTTCAAAGGTAGCTCAGACCGCAATTAAAATAATTGAACGCATCACAGGTTGGGAAAGAGATTACACATCTGAGAAATATTGGAGATTTATAGAGAGGAGATAAACTTATAAATAACATTTGTGGTATTAATACTATGGCAAGAAGGAAAGATAGTGGGGATAGAATCCTAACCAACGTGTCCTTTACAATATACTATGACCAGGTTAGCAAGTTAGGAGAGGTTGCAAAGGTACTTTTTGATGGAAATGTTTCGAGGTTAATTAGGGAGATTATTGATAGCAAGGAATTCACCGAATTTGTCAAAAGAAAAGCAAAGGAGACTGCAGAAAGAATAAAGGGAATTGAGGTGTAATCTCTAATGGATGAGCTAGAACTCAGAAGACTGGGTTACGAGAGAGTATACTGTGCAGAGATAGATAGGATGTCGAGAAAGATTCTGGCGCTTTTTATTATTTTGATTTATATGATTGTGGTGGTTGTTTTATGAAGCGTTCCTACTTCTCTCAGAAAATTACCGAAGAGAAGAGAAAAAAGTTGTTTTGGAAATTCATCGATGAGCTCAGAAAGATGAAAGCAGAAGGAGTAAATGTAGTAACGCCAGAAATGCTGTATGGAATACTAAAAAGCATTACTGCACCAGCAGCGAAAGACTTCAGAAGAAGGTATTTTAGAATCAGGCATAAATACTTCAAGTATTTTATCGGCATTGCCGAGAACATGGGATTCCTCGAAGATGGAATACCGAAAGGAGTAAGAGGTTGGATTTTAACCGACAAACTGTTAAAAAAATTTAAGGAGCATTAAACTTAAATAGAACATTCACGGATATATTTCATGTCTGAAGACGAAGTGGTGGTTTTGAACTTACCTGCACTTAAATGGAATCCAAAAGATGTTTTGAAATGGGGGGAAGAATGCGAGAAGAAAGACCGTGGGAGACCGATTTTTAGAACAAGATTTTACGGAGAAGAACTAAGTGTTGATGGTAAGTTTGTAGTTATGGGAGTGTGTTATGGCGGAAAGGACACTGTTGGTTCGGTATTGTTCTTCGATGTGCCAAAAGAGGAATTCTTAGAATTGAAAAGAAGAAGTAACGATTGGAGGTATCTAAAAGAGAAATTTTCAAAAGTTGTTAGAAAGCCCTGAAAGAGTTAATGAGTTCCTCGTTGGTTTTTTCTTTTTAGTCTGAAAGCAACATGCAGATGACGAATCCGATTATAAATCCCACAAGAATATAGGCGGCATCCATAGTCCTTAATCGGTTTGCTAGTTTAAAATGGTTAAAGAATTCAATTCCTGCTTTTATTTTAAAGTTAACTTTCTTTTGGTTAACATGGATAGTGACGGATTCGTCTTGTTATCCAGTTCTGGGTTGTCAAAATATGAAGCAAACATTGTCCTTTCGCTTGCAAAGTATGGTCCTATGTCAATAAGAGACCTTTGTTTTGTTAGTAAGGTTCCGAGAACGAAAGTGTATTCTGTCATAAAAAAGCTTAGTGAAAAAGGAATAATTACGGTAGAGGTAAAAGACGGGGGTAAAATTAGACGATGGGGAAAAGTTTGGTTAGTTGATAATATCGATTTGATAAAGGAGAAATATTTAGAGTATGAAATCAACAGAGCAAAGGAAAGAATAGATAATCTAGTTAGGGCATTGGAAAGATTAGTGTCGCAACATTAGAATGCGCAAATTTTATTTACTTCTGCTGGTATGATATTGCATGAAGGTTAGATTGCCACTTGTATTTCTGTTCCTACTACTGTTATCATTTCCATCCTTTGCATGGTGGAATCCCGACTGGAAATATCGAAAAATAGTTTTCGTTACAAACCCGAATGATTTTTCAGTATATAATGTAACGGTTTCGGTTGTATTGGATAACGAAACTTTCAATTTTTCGAGAGCAAGAAGCGACCTTGGCGATATCCGATTCATCTGGAATGATGATTTGACTAAGTTAAGTTATGCATTAGTCGAGTATAACGAAACTGAAAAAAAGGCTATTTTCTATGTCAAAATACCGGAACTTCCTCCAACTTCGCAGGTAGCAACGACATTCTATATGTATTTCGGAAATCCTAACGCAACTTATGAGGGAAATCTAGAGATTCTAACAAAGATGATTGGGCAGACCGGAACTATTGAAACAACTTCAACTGATTGGATTACTGTAAACTTTACGTATCCGTTTGATGAAATCCCTGTCGTTCTGGCTTCGTTGCAGTTTCAAGATACAAATCAAATGGTTGCAAGAATTAAGGACATAAGTAGATATGGGTTCAGGGTGAGAGCAGAACCATATCAAGGGTATCCTGCTGGAACTCCGATAAGAATTTTTTGGATGGCTTTTAGAAAGGGACAGTATTATATTGGAGAGATAAGCGATGACGGAAAGCCTCATTTAGTTGTCGACACAGGTATAACAAGTTCTAATGAGAATCCGATTTACTTTCCAAGCAAACTTTCCGCTGCTTATGTAGTTCTGGCAGATATCAACTCGTATAATGAACCAGATGAAGGCTCCCATGTGAGGATTACCGATACAAGTCCGGATAGGTTTTATGTTAGAATAGATGAATTGAACGCTGGCGACCCACATGTTTCAGAAACGATTGGGTATATCGCCATTAAGAAAGGTACTTTTTGGATTGAAAATGGTATAATTTTTTCTGATAGGGAACGTAAAGTTGGCAATTCGTTGGTAACTACATACTTTCCAGTAGAATTTTCTCAGATACCAACAGTAATTTTAGATTCCCAACAAGAATTTGATGCAGATACCGGTACTGCGGTTGTTTGGGATATTACAACTTCCCATGTGACATATAGATTCGTTGAATCCCCAAGTGGAAACAATAACCACAAAAAAGAATTTGTTGGCTTGTTGGTAACGAATTCATCAGTTGTATGGGCATACGGAGCTGTGCCTGATGGAGAAGCGATATTAAGTTATGTAGATGAAGAATATCAAACGCCAGTTCCGCTTTATGTAAGATTTGCTTTTATCAATCCTTCTTATCCAGTTACGACAGATGATTTAGTCTGTATTACGAGCGCTTCAATAGACCCAGATTATTATCTATTTAAATGGTATATAAATGGAGCCTTAGTTTTAGAAGTAAATACAACAAATTATTATTCAACATTAAGCAGTTCATATACCAGTAAGCATGATAATGTGACTTGCGAGTCCTATTTCTACTATGACGGCATAGAATCTTCCCATTATAACTATACTGTGCAAATATTTAACTCTCCACCATCTACCCCAACGGAATTACAACCTGCAAGCGGTTTATTTGGAGGAATTTACGATACGATAAACATCACGTGCGGTGGTTCGTCTGATGTTGATGGAGATTCGTTGTTGTATTATATCAAGGTTCTTTACAATGGGTATTGGCATTTATTCAATACAACAGATGGAAAATATATATTGAATGTATCCGATGTTCCATCCCAAACAAATGTTGATGTCATCTGTTATGCTTTTGATTATGACGATGGTTATTCAGATAGATTTAATCCCGAAGGAACTTTATCTATTGATAACGATAAGCCTTTAACAAGTTCGTCGTATCCGAATAATACTTGGTCTAACGGAGATGTCGTTGTCGAACTGTATTGTTCAGACAATTACAATAATTGCAGCATTTACTATTGTGTTAGTAATGCACCATGTGAGCCAAATACCCCATACTCCAGTCCGATTGTTATAACATCAGAAGGAGTCTGGTATGTTGGATTTACATCATATGATTCGGTATACAACAAGGATTTAGACAGGTATACGATTGTTAAAATAGATAAAACTCCACCCTCTGTCCATGTTATCTCACCAGAGCAAAATAAAACTTACATAGCCTCAGCTGCTATAGCGTTTATCTACGACGATAATTTCGGAGTTTCCGACTGCTGGTATGAGATTGAGGGGGATAATAGAGTTTACGAACTTGTTAACTGTTCGAATTCGACTTATGAGGCGGTTGGAGGAAATGTTACGATGTATCTATTCGTTTCTGATTATGCTGGCAATATAAATGTCACGAAAATAAACTTCAAATTCGTTCCATTACTTGAAATGTTGTCTGCTGGTGGAGGGGGTGGGGGTTCAACGATAATATATGTGAATCTTTATGTTAAAATACCGTTTCTACCGCCTGTAGATGCTAAGTTATGTATCGATGATGAATGCAAGACTCTTAAACCAATTAGAGGAGTTGCAAAGGAAACATTGACATTATCTGAATATAAGAAGGCAATACTTATTGCAAAATACGGCTTTAATGAAAAGAAAATTCCACTAGCAAAGGAATACGGAATTAGAAGTAATTTGTTTGTTGATGTCGGAGAATTATTCGGCTTGCGAGGAGCATTGTATTTCCAAGAAGAACAAACAGATTTCGAATCGAAAGAATCGTATGCAGCGGCATTATTTATCGGTGCTATGATTGGCATATACTTCCTTAGTAAAAGGAGAAAGCAATGAATCACTTTTTCACTCCACTTCCTCGATTGGTATTCTTTCTCTAGCAACCTCCGTAATTACTTTCTTAATTTCATCGATTAAGTCCGTAGGAACTCCCTCCGCTCCAATTGGAGTAATTCTACTTATTCTCAGCTCGTTTGTAGAATCAAAGTTTACTTCGACAACGAATTTTACATTTGGGTTGGTTGTATCCTCCAAGACACATTTTAGTTCACCTGTCTCGTCGTCAATCCAGCATCCAGAGCCAAACTCCTCATCCTTAGCCAACTTCAATCTGGGCGAACCCTTATCGAACACCTTCATATATATTCACCCCCTTCGTTAGTATTTAACTTTTACTTGGTTAAATAGTGGACGAGATGAGCATATAGTTCTTTCCATGGCGGAACTCCTTTACCAATTAGAGCATATTTACCGAGCTTTATTGTTGGCGTTCTCACTTTATTATCCTTGAATATCCTATGCATATCAATAGATAAATCTAGCGAAATTCTACCCCTATCTACTGGAATTATACGTATTCTTTTTGTCGGAGGTAGATGTTGATTAGCTAAATATATCGCTCTCGAAATGTATTTACATACCGGACATTCCTTTTTTATATAAAACACATTGTTTGTCATTGCCATATCACCCCAAGAGGTCTGACTACATCTAAATCTGCAAGACATTCTTCAGGAATCGGTACCCCAACTGTCAAATCAACAACTGGTATACCTTGACTTTCGAGGAATTTCACTCTTGATTTCGAATATATATGCTCACCAATCAGTACCCCGTTCTCATTGTAAATGCGGATAACTTTCAATTCGTCTCCTCCAACGCAAAATTCTTTAGCTATATCGTCCCATTCAATTAGTGCATACGGACCGGTTAAGGTTAGTCTTTTTTTAACTTTCTCCTTTTTACCGAACAACATATCAAATATACCCATAGAGATTTAACCAAAAAAATATTTATAAAAGTAGCGTATGTAGATATTCCAATGAGAAAGTATCTAACATATGGGGGTGCTGTTATGAAGGAAATTTTAACAATTTTATTGCTGCTGTGTATAGGATTCGCATTCAGCGTAACACCAACATCAATACAGGATACAATACAAATCGGGGAAATCTACGAGTATACAATAAGCATATATAATAGCGACAATTACACAGCGGTTTTCTGGTTTAATAAAACAGGAGAAACTGCAAGTTGGATAACATTTGACCAATCTATTGTTCAAATACCAGAAAATTCTACAGCCGATGTAACTTTCCATGTATTTGTTCCCGATTCTATAGAGGAAGGCACTTATGAAGGAGAAATTGCCGTGGTTAAAGAAGGAGAATCCAAAATAGTTCAGCTCAGTTTTGATGTAATAAAGTGGACTTTTGAAAACTCATACTGGTTCCAGGAAGGTCAGACGATAACCATACAGCCGTTTAATTTCGTCTTTTCAATTGACAGCGTTTCTAGGGATGTAATAACAACAGTAGGTAACTTTTCTGTCGGTGATTCGAGGGAGTTTGCAGATGGTAATATAGAACTAACACTACTTGACCGATATGAAAACCAAGCGAGATTTATGATAAAAACGACAGACCCATCCACAACAGTAAATGTGCAAACAGTTCAAGTGCAGCAGGAAGAATCTGTTTGCAGGATTGAACCTTTGATTAATAAGTATATGAAGTCAATCCAGGAAGGGATAACAACAAAATTAATATGGACTATAAGAAACACCGGAACAGAAACTGTGGAATTGAAGGATGTTATAACTCAGGATACCATAGAAACAGTTGAAGGTTCCAAACCAATAGATGTGCAAGGAACTCTTGGAAAGTTAAATCCTGGGGAGGAAACGACACTTACTGTTACAATAGACTCCAGGAATATGGAACTTGGAACATATACGCCATCCCTGATTGTCATAGGATATTGCGGCAATGTGAGGACAGAAGCAAAAATAGATTTCACCATAAAAATCATAAAGAGTTTGAAACCGGAAAGTTATGAGATAAATATTTCATATCCCAGAGAAGTAGCTGTTAATGAACCATTTTCAATAAAATTAACAAATGTCCCAGAAGATGCGGCGGTTACCTCAAGCGAACCAGCAGGCATAGTAAAGACCGGATTAACAAGGAGTGGAACAACTATCACATGGAATGGGAAGGCAACATCAACGGGAACATACTGGATTTTGTTTACAATATCGACCGAAAATAAAGTTGAAACGAAAATCGCACAAATAAATGTTAAAGAACAAGTAGCTTCAAGTCCGACAGGAAACTTCATAATAAATATAAATCCAATAAACCCAGCTCCGGGAACTGCTGTTTCCGTTTCAGCAGTCGACGCTTTGTCCGGGATGCCTGTTCAGGCGTCGTTTACCATCAAAGTCAAAGACAAAAATATGAATGTAGTAGACTCATTTGCTTATACCGGACCCTTCACCGTGCAAGCGGGCTATACATATTGCGTTGTAGCAACGACTCAATCCGGTACTCTCGAAAGGTGCTTTACTCCGATGTTAAAGAAGTTGAAGATTGATATAAGTCCGAGTAATCCAGTGGAGGGCGATACAGTAACGATACAAATCCTAGACCAAACAACAAACTCGTTGGTTAAGGATGCAACAATAACGATAAATGGTGAAGTGTTTACAGAAAATCCTCTGGAAATTCCATATGTTTCAGCTGGCGAAGCTACAATTGAAGCATCAGCACCAAATTATGCAACTACATCAGTTAAGATAACAATCGCACCAACACCAGAGTTGATATCGAAACCGGAGAAATATCTGTATGGAAAAGTAGTCTATTGGACATTCTCTGGAGAAGTTCCATGGAAAATAGAGAAAGACGGTGAGGTGATAGATTCTGGCAGGTCTAACAATGTTACGATAACTTTAAATCAGGAAGGTCATTACAAACTGTTCATCGGAACAGAATTAATTGATGAGTTTGATGTGAAGAAAGGACTGCTAAGCAATTTACCATCGCTGTCTCTACCGTCGGTTATCAAAACAGTATTAGGAATACTCGTGTTGCTCGTTCTGATTGGACTATTCGGTGGTAAGAGAACAATGAGTGTAAGTGCCGGTAAGAAAAAGTATGGAAGGGTTGCCGCAATGAGACCGCAGAAACCTCCTGCATCAACTCCAATTACCGAAGAAGAGGAAGAAACTGAATGAATGCGGTGAGTAATATGGAAAGCGTTTGGAATAAGATTAGGGATTACTCAAGGAAAGTATTAGATGCTATATCCAGTGGTATCAACTTTATTTTTTCTTTAGGCGAACAAGGAAAAGAAGAAGTGCAGAAAATAAAAAAGAGAGTTAGGGTCGGTTTTGTGCCAATATCACCAAGAGATGTGCCTGAAATTCCTGAGAAGTACATGAAAGAAGTCGGATTTCTAAAAGCTGAGTTGGCAAGAAGGGACGAAATAATAAAAAGATTGCTCAAAAAGATAGAACTTCTTGAGGGGAAGAGAAGGGAAGAGTTAATCAAGTTAATAGAGGAAAGAAGAAAGGCACTTGTAAAGGTGAATAGGAAGTATTATTTGAAAGTCGGCACCGACCTTCCAGGTAATATTAAGGTGTTATCGAAAGACCACAAGTTTCTGGGTTGGTTCAGTCATTTTCTAATCGGAGATGGGATGTGGAGGATAGTTGTATCCGAGTACCCCGATAGAAAGGGCAGAAAATATGAGGTTTGGAGAGGTCAAACTTTGGATTATCTATTCCATCATGCTGAGAATCTCGAAGACCAAATCAGAGCTGGAGTCCTCATACTCAACAGAACCTGGGATGGGTATTATGTTCCAGATATCGATGCAAAGTTTCCGAAAATATTTCCCCCGAATTGGAAGGTTAAGTGTGAGCTTTGTAGAAAGGAGTTCGATAATGTAGACGCATTGATTGAGCATTATAAAAAATCTCATAAGGTAGATTTAGTTGGAGGTGAGGAGAGTGTCGGAAGGCAAAGTGTCAAAGGATGAGGTCAGGAGCAAAAAGATACAGATAGGCACTCGTGTTGATTTAGAGGAGTATATTGGTAGTTTGTTAAACAGAATTGGAAATCTTGAAGCAGAGGTAGAAGCCTTAAACGAAATTGTAGCGGAGTTAAAACAGGAGAGAGACCTATATAGAAGAATTGCCGAATTCGAAGCTACAATGAATAAAACAGCTGTCGGTGCGTTGGCGATTATGTTTGACAGACTTAGTTCAATGGTCAAGGCTATGACTAAGCTTTCTGTGGAAAATCAGGAGCTTTCAATCCTTCATTCTGAAGCAGCCAAAACTTCGGAAACATTGACGGCAATAATAGATAACCTCAGGGAAATAATAGAGAAATACACGCCACGGACAGACCTTGATAAAGCAATGGAACTGCTTGAGCAGGTAACATTATTAGCCGAATCTTTGGGGGGAAGAGGTGCCGGTGGTATTAGTTGAGGGTATGGCTTAAATATAAAAAGAAATTTGAAGGAGGTCTTTCGACTTTAGCAGACCTCTGTTTTAAGTCAGAGTTGGCTATCAGAAGCCTTATAAGAGAAGTTGAAGAGCCAATGATAACAACTCAAACTATACATGAGTACATAAAGATAAAGTCCTATTCTTCTTCAATAATAGCCCAAATCGCTTCGTTAGTAAAAGATGAAGATGTATTTGAGGAGATAAAAGAATCTTTGAAGGACATGCAGACGCAAATATATTCATCGTTTGATACGCTTGCAAGAGCACCAACAAAAGGGTATTTGCCTTCACATGTCTTGCCTCTTATTGGTACTGTCGAGACCTTATTGGAAGTGGTTTATAATGTTTTCAAGGATATAGAAAGAGGAGTTGATTTTGATGAAGCCATACGGAGAAGAATGATAACCGTCGTTGGTAAGCCCGAGCAATTATTTAGAAAGCCAGCAATAATACCAGTAAAACCAGCTCGAAAAAAATCAGTTGAGGGGGAAGAATCCCTAGAGTGATTGGAAAATACTTCTGATTATCAAGGATTTTATGTATTCTTTTATCGAAGCGAGTATACTATTAATTATGCTGTTTACGTAATTAATTATGATGTTACCCGGGATAATGCTATTTATCAGCAGAACTATCGCTACCAGCGTCACTACTGTCATTATCAAATCTTTCGCTGTTTTTATTAGATGCTTCAGTAAAAAGAAAATTCCTAATAGTTTCAGGAAGACGATTAACCAGTTCGGGAGGGAGTTTATTAGGGTCACCAACTTTCCAAAGCCATCGTTCATTACCAAATATATTCACTACAGCTAAATAAATCTTGTCTTTTATGAAACGTTCGTACTCTTTTATTATGTGTTTATCTAAATCTTCATATCCATACTTTTTTACCATAGCAGATACAAAGCTTCTCCATAATTCCGGGTCTATTCCTGGTGGTCTCAGAGCAGCGATTTTGTCATATGGTGTTAAAATTATTCTGTCGAAGTCAAAGTAAGTATTCAGTTTAAAGTCGTTTATTTTTTCGGGGTTTGTGTTCTTTATTTTTCTGTATTCTTCTGGAGTTATACCGAATAGCTTCATGATTTCTCTCTTCAGATATACTGTGAATCCACTAGAACTTGGAAAGAATGATTTGTTTTTGTTAATCAGCTCCATATACATTACAGATACTGAGTATTTATATTCTTTTCTTTATAGATACTATTTGTAAATTATATCTGCAAGCGTTTATATATCACAAAAAAGGTTGAATTACATGGCAATGGACATTGGTAAACTGGTTTTGCTGGGATTGCTTGCAATTCTGGCAGTGTCCGTTGTGGCACCGGACATTGTGCAGCAGTACTTTGGCGGAGTTACCACGACAACTTCACAGACATACACTTACGCACAGGGAGAGGGACAGGCAGCGGCAGCTGCGCAGACAACTGTTACAACCGCTGCTAAACCCATGTACCCTGTGAAAGTTGTGACCATGGAGCTTAAAGATGCGTTTAACCCGAAGGCAGGTATTCCTAACGTGACTGTGGAAGTTATACCGATTTCAGGAACTGAGAGCAAGGAGCAGCTCAAGGTTATTGCTTCGTCTCCTATGAGAAGGAAGGTCGACGAGGCTGTCAGCGATGCCGATGGAGTTGTAACCTTTGACGGTGGAAGAATATTTACAGAGAAGCCCTACCTGTACAGCATAAGAGGAGACACCGATGTCTATGATAAAATGGTTGTATACGCAATACCTGCCCCAGAGGGAATATTTGCTCCTATAGACAGCTACCCTGTCGAGGAGCCGGTGTACCTCTACAGGGTCGGTTCATGGTATGATATCAGCGACGATGCAGACAATATAATAAATGTGAGCGTTACAGGGCTCACAGGCATGCAGCTTATCGAAGTGCCCATAACTATCGGAGAGGCTGAAGCTGGGGCAGTGCTGAAGAACCCAGTGCTCTACTTCAAGTCTCCCGAGGGCAAGGAGCTTGAGGTCGGAGACATCGTGTCCATATATGTAATGAAGGACAGTGGAAACGACCTCATACCCCCAGAGGTTGCTACACAGAACCTCGTCGACTGGATTGATGTAGCTCCTATAGCTCTCGGTGGAAGTCTCACCGACGAGGAAGGCAATGTTTATATGACAATGCAGGACAAAGCTCAGTATACCTTGAAGATTCAGTTCGATGCAGACCAGATAGAGCCTGGATACGACAGCCTCCAGATAGTGCTTGACGACCTCGGTGCTTACAGAGGAACCGACGACACCACAAGAGGAACCAAAGCAGACCCGATGATACTGACAATAAACTTCGTCGCATAAGGACGTGGCATCTTTTTTCTTTTATTTTGAATTTTGATGATTAACCGGAAAACAGTTAAAAATTTTAGAAAATTATATATCTCGGTTGCATAGAAGATATATATGAACAAAAATCTAGTGCTGGCTTTAGCAGTTCTTATGATACTTCTTCCTGCTTTTTCAGCACCACTTTCACTCAGCAAGACCGACTTAATATCTTCCGACCCACGATTTAACAAACCCATGTGGTTAGTTTCCGTAACTGCAACTCAATACGGGGGGAGCGGAGAAGAATTTGTAGGTATGTTTTCAAGTTCCCAGATAAAAGACGCAGATAGTGAAAGAACCGCTCAGTACGACTTTACCATGAAAGTTATCCCAACAACGCAATATTGCACTTGGTCGATAGAATCTAAACCAACATATTATTGGGATTACAACCTATACACACCGCTGAAGTGGTTTTACACCTCTTGTTGGCTTTGTACATCAGAACCTCCAGAGGATTTCAAAAGCGAATGTACCAAGCATCCATATTACCTATACTGGAATAGGATAGGTTCCGTTCCTACTAAGTGGATTTGTATTTATGCTGATAAACAAGGAGTTTTTGGAGGAGTATACTTCGATAAATTAGAATTTGGAGCAAAAGTTAGGTTGGAGGTTGAAGGTAAACCAGCTAAGGAAACAATTTTATCCAATGTACTTACAAAAGAAACCGAAACCGAATTTTCGACATCAGGTTGGTTAGATGATGTAGCATATGCTGAACTTGTAGGAGCTATAAGTTCTGGTTCTCTTTGCCCTTCGGATAAACTGAGAGATTCTTATGTGCCAGTATATCTTTCAGGTGTTGGATGGAGATTGGTTAGTGCGAATGATTATAAATCGTATTCGGATTGGGTAGGGCATACTTCAAAATCTGAGGGGACTATTTATTTACATCTCTCCGAGTGGCACAATGGAGAAATTTCCGATAGCGTTTTAGAGTCCTTTTTGAATGAATTCAATAATGTAGTGTTAGCTCGTTTATTGAGCGGAGTTACGACTACTGTTTCAGTTTCCCCTGGAGTTACTGCAAATGTTCAAGATTCTTCTGTTAAAGCTGCAATGTCGACGATGGTATCATTCCCAGTTATACAGATGTATATCGATGCAGCTTGGCTTGGAATAAAGATACCAATACCAAAACCAGTTATAGTTAAAATAGACACGCCATCGAAGTTATTTACAGGAACTCCAGCATCCGTTACTGTGTATATAAGAAACGATGGGGAGGAAGGAACAGTTGAAGCAAGATTAACTTGTTCGGATATAGATGTCCTGAATAACATACAAAGAACAGTAATACCTGCTGGTTCAACCGGGACTGTGACGTTCCAGGTATCTTCGTCCTCTACAATCTCTGGAAATAAAGAATGTGTTCTTGAGGTTTATCCACAAAAAGCTCCCGAAAATAAAGTTTCAAAAACATTTACGATTTATTATGAGTATTCAATAAAATGCTCTCCAGTAGGCGCTAGGTGGTGTTCAAGAGATAGATATGGAAATCCGATAGTCGTTGAATGTGGCTCAGATGGAAAAGTCCATGTAGTGGACGAGTGTAGCAAATACGGTCCCGACTATACCTGTTCTGCCGGTCAGTGTGTCAAAATTGGCGAAGTAATTCCTCCCTCACCACTGGGTATAGATATCGGAACTCTTTTGGTATTAATTGGTATAATAGCAGTTCTTTCTTTTGTGGTTGGAAAATTGCTTAAATCACGATTGGTTGGTTAAAACATTTGAAACATTTTTATATTCTAAACTGCATAACATTTTATGTCGAGAGTAATGAAGAGGTTATACTACAAAGTAAAGTCCCATGACATTGGACAATATCTCATTGCTATTGTTTTCGGAATTGCTGCCATAAATATATCTTTGTTAGTTCATGAAAAATTTGGTCATGTTTTTGCAGCTCTTTTAATGGGTTATGATGCTAGTATGGTGTCTGACACTTTATTCGAAGGAGCAACCGCAGTTCAAGGAGTAAACATACCGTTGGAGCATTTAGCGGTAATAGCACTCGCTGGACCGTTGGTATCGTTTATCTTTGGTCAAATCTGTTGGAGTTTCGGGAAAAATCATCCATTACGATACGTAGGTTTGGTTAGCTGGTTAATAAGCACCTTACCAAATTTAATGCCCGTAGGTTCAAGAGATGCAGCTATAGCGGCACAGTATTTTGGGAAACCTCTAATGTGGTTATTGTTTTATGTTATGTTTAGTTACGTGTGGGTTAGATTGCTGTTTGAAGGTATCGGTCCAGTAGAGGTGATTGAAAAATGATAGCCACACTACTGAAAATCGCTTTCGCTTTCGGGGACGATATACTCTATCTTCTGGTTGGAAAGTTTGTAAATAAAGCTATAAGTATTATGATTAGTGCTGCGTTGAGAAAATCTGTCGATATTTCAATATTTACCAACGAGCCTACTTTCGATGATTTACCTTGGAAATTCCTCTTTCTTGAAGGTTGATTTTCCTATAATAACAACACCAGTTTTTAGCACAATCGCTTTTAATGTGTCTCCTTGTTTCCAGCCCGTTCTTTTGCATAGTTCGGTTATTCTGAGTATTTTGGAACCACCTATTTTTTCGATATTCAAGTAATCTACATACATGACATCTTCTAGTAATATCCTCCCATTTTCATCTATTGGTATTTTTGGTCTTTCATTTTCACTCATAAAATACTGTAAATTCCGGTATATTTATTGTTAACTATCGTTAGCAAAAATTAATCTTCGTTTATAGTCGTAAGGTAAGTTATTTATATGTCGAACTAGTAATACCTACATGGCAGCCCAAGTGCTTGCGCAGTTCTTTTATCAGACAGGAATACCGGCTCTAGCACCTTTCGAGTGGGCAGCGAACATAGCAGGGGTTGCGGTGTTTCTTGTAAATCTAGTGACCTACATTAAGACTAAAGATGCTAGTGTGTTCAAATCCCAGAATGCATGGACAATATATCTGCTTGCAGCTATTTCGTCAGTAATGCCAATAAACATAGATGTGTATGCACAGGCTCTCGGAGCCTTTGGTACACTGTTCGCAAATCTCGTAGCCGTCGCAGTAAAGCTGGCTGGAACAGTGGTGCTTCAGCCTTATCTGCTTACAGCTATAGTGGCATTATCCGTTGATTACTTGCTTAATATGCAGGAGATGTACAAGAAGGGACAGCTGTTCAAGAAGTACGCAACATTCGATTAAACGAGGATTTATTTTTTCTTTTTACCTTCTTGTTTGGTTTAGTAGTTCACAATTTGTTATGTTATAACTTATCATGTCAAAATCACATACATATAGTTGATTTGGGTCTGTAATCCCATGTGGTTTGTAAAACCATCTTATCCCATGTATGTTTATTATAGGAGAGCAACTCAAGCTTCTATCGTCGAAAACTGCACAAACCATCTGGATTGTTCCATTATTTTCTAACAGTTGTTTGCAGTTGTTTAATTTTTCATCCAGTTTTGTATATTCATTAACGAAAATTTCGTAATTTTTTGCAAGAAGCGAATTGTAGTAGATTCTCATTAAAAGACCACTCGCAAGAGCTGATATAAAGACGGCAATAACTAAGTAGAACGCTGGTATTTTTGTTTTCAGATTAAAAATGTCCTTCTTATTTGTTTTTTCACTCTTCATAAGTTAAACTATCAGTAAACAATATATAAGAGTATCGAATATTTCTTCTAATGGAGGTGGACGAAAGAACATTCATTACTGCTTCGACTATTCTCTTGTTTGTATTAGTGCCACTGGGCGGGTTGTATATAAATTACATGAGCTTTTTCAATTTGACAATCTATTTGTATTACACCGTGCTTATTTCTATGATTGTTTTCTCTATGCTGGTGCTTAAGTATTTGGATAGAAAATCGGCTAGATTTCTGGGAAAGGTGTTAGCAATTTCGGAAATTCCCATAATTCTCGCTAGAATAGCTGTCAAAGATTATTTGCGTGCAGCTATGTCTGTTATCGCATTTTATGGTTTGTGGAATTATGGAGATGCGATGTTCTGGTTGTTTGCACAAATTGGCGGGTTTTTGATTTATCTAATTCAAAACATTTTCGGATTAACCGGCAAAAAGTTAATAAAACCTAAATATGAGTCCGAGTAATTATTACAATGGGAAGTACACGATTGGGATTTATAGTTTTTGCAAGCATTCTGTTACTCTCGCTTTTTGGAAGTAGAACCCAAGTTGGTCAGCATTATATAGAACACGGTCCTCCTCCCTTTATATCAATGCAGGTGCGACCTGTATATCAACCAGCATTTCATGGTTATGCCGGTATAGGGGGGGAATTCTCACCGCAATATACCGGGAGTGGAAGTTCATGGACGATATCTAATGTGGAAGTGAGATTCCATATCGAACCCGGATATAATGTGGTTAACTGTACTCTTGTTGATTTTAATGGAAATCCGAAAGCACAGCCATTGGAGGTCTACTTCATAAACTTCATCGATTCTGATTACTTCTGTACGGATTCGAGCATTTGGTCGTGTGTTATAAATAGCAAAAAGGGAATTTCTGGAAGTTCCATCGATGGAAAATACTTTGTAAGTCCAACGCATGATTTGGTTATTTCGTATACTCCAAATGTGAATCTGCCTGTAGGAACATGCACAGTTTATTACCAGCTTCCAAGCACGATGGATTATTTATGGAAATGTTATTTCGCAGACGGAACTCAAAGGACATATTCTGCCGGTGGTTACAGTTTTAGGGATGATTTAAAGTCCACTATGACTTTCTATCATGGAAATATAGGGAAGTGTATCGCAGGTTATCTTGGCGATGAAGTTTGTATAGATGAAAAAACTCTTGGAAGATATTATGTTTCGACGGAGGGAGTGGTTAGTACAAAAGCGACTCAGAGTTGTACAGATTTGAGTGAATATGCTATCTGCGATAGCACTCAAAATAAATGCGTATGTCCGCCAAAATGGATTGAAACTCCATACTGCAAACCAGGAGACCCCTCGCATGTTTATAGAAAAAAGTTAGACCCCAATTGCCAAGTTATGGAAGCTATTTATGAGACCTGTTCTTCTGACCAATATTGCGAAGATGGAAAGTGTGTTTGTGTTGAAGGTTATGTTGGCGACCCATATTGCAAACCTGATGATACTCAACATGTGTATAGGAAGTATATGACTAAGGATTGCATAGAGGAGGAGAGAGTGATAGAAACTTGTGAACCTGGATACGAATGCCAGGATGGTCGATGTGTGCAAATGTTTGCTCCACCAACAGAGGAGGTAGCTCCAACGCCATCTCCAGAGGAGGAAGTCACTATAACTCCGACTCCAGCACCTGAGGAAGTTACCCCAACCGGTGGAGAGGTATACTATCCAACTCCCGTTGGTGAAGAAGCTCCAGCTGAGGAAGCACCATCTCCTCCAGCACCAGCACCTACGCCCAGCATCCGAATATCTCCAACTACTGCTTTAATTATATCTATTGGAGTTGCCGCAGCATCACTACTAATAGCAGTGCTTAAATAGTTCACGGTCAAATAGTTAACATGATAGAAGAAGCAATCGTCGAGGAGGTATTATATGCTATTGCGAACTTGGCAAATTCAGAAGAACATTTGATGGAGACAGCATATAAAGCAAAAAACCTCGATACAAAGTTTTTACTGAAGTTAGCGGATGCTGTCAGAGAAATGCGCCAGCGTCTTGGTTCGACTTTGTTCGGAAAGGGCAAAAACGAGAAGGATTATAGAAGTTCAACTGGAGAGATTTGGTGTTGTTTGAAGCATCATCTAATTTCAAAGATACATATAATAGAGAGCATTGAGAAATTTGTAAGGGCAGGGGATATTGATAATGCAGAAAAACTTTTAGAGGTTCTGGAAGATAATGAATATATAATAAAAGTGTTAGTTAAGATGTTGCGAGGTGGTAAGAATGAGTCTGGTAAAAAAGCTGCTTCAAACAACAAATAAATTCAGAGAAATATTCGAGGAGATTACTGATTGTTTTAGATGCGAGGAAGATATCGAACCAGAGCCTATAGAACGTCATATGCGTAGAATTTAGCATTAGAAAAGCTTTTAAAACGCTTTATGAGAAAATTTTATGCCTAAATGGCTCGATTGGTTTCTCGGACGAATATTTACTTTGGAAGATGCACCACTTATTGACAAGTTAATTGCGCAAGGCATAGTTACTCTTGCTTTTGTTTTGTTTGCGTATGGCATTCATACTTTGCTATATAACTCAGCTGTCGGGGG
>Ga0164318_10001821_pt1 | contig 19311 bp, 18 predicted proteins | sample GuaBasSedimGuay9_FD_113734 | JGI IMG/M metagenome (GOLD analysis project Ga0164318, IMG submission 113734) | Subseafloor sediment microbial communities from Guaymas Basin, Gulf of California, Mexico - Guay9, Core 4571-4, 0-3 cm | ecosystem: Environmental > Aquatic > Marine > Hydrothermal vents... | reverse complement strand
TGTCCCCCTTTCAAAAATGTTCGGATACTCGACCACCCTCCGCTCCCTTACCCAAGGCCGCGGCACTTTTACCATGCATTTCACCCATTATGACAAAGTGGACTAATTGGCTGTCAGCTTTCAGCCTAAACCCGGAGTAATAATCAGGGCTAAATTAGACCCGCCGAACACTGATCCTTCGTCGCTGACAGCTCCAACTATCCTTTTTCCTTTATCCTTGCTCCTGTCTTCTATCTTCTGTCTTCTGTCTCCTGAATTCTGTCTTCTGTCTCCTATTTCCTGTCTCCTAGGAAAACTCGGGTTTCCTTTTTTCCAGAAAGGCCTTTATTCCTTCACGCCCATGAGGGTGATCCGCACAGCGCGCCAGCCATCTGCGTTCCTGTTCCAATTGTACCTCGAAGTTGGTGTTAAACGAATCATTAATGAGCCGCTTGGAGGCCTGGAAGGAAAAAAGCGCCCCTGATCCTATTTGTCTCACCAGTTCAACGGAGGCTTCAACGCTTTGCCCGTCCTCCACCACCTCAGTTACCAAGCCCCACTCAAGGGCCTTGTCTGCAGGAATGACCGGGTCAAACACCGCAATCTCCATCGCCTTGGCCATACCTACTATCCTGGGGAGAGTAAATGTCCCCCCGCCGTCAATACTCAGGCCATTTGAGGTATATGCCTGTTTCATTACGGCTGATGATTCCATTATCCTAAAGTCACAGGCAAGGGCCATGGAAAACCCGCCGCCTGCTGCAAGGCCGTTTATTGCGGCCACAACTGGTTTTGGCATGCGCCTTATTTCGAGTATTGCCTGGTGGTAAGTGGCCGCAAGTTCATAAAATGCATCACCGTATTCTTCCTTGTAAGAGGATATCCATCTGAGATCGCCTCCGGCACAAAAAGCGCTCCCCCTGCCCGTCAAGACAACGCCGGAGACCGAGTGGTCTAGTGATAGATGAAGCAATATGTTCTTCAGGCCCCGGATCGTCTCCACATCGAAGGCATTATATGCCTTGGGACGGTTAAGGGCCACTATAGCTACCTCTTCCCTTCTTTCTACCAGCACTTTTTGGTCCATTCTCTGCCTCCCTTGCGGCTTTTTTGGAAATTTTTCCCTTACCAGTTGGTTAAAATTGTTGTAAGCTGATATCTTCTCAATGCCATGTAGATGGCTTTTATATAAAAAAGCAAAGGAAAATAAACAAGACTTTAATAGAGCTGAAGTAAGGTTGCTTACCAGAAGTAGACACCAATGACTCTAGTTGATGCGTTCCGTAGAAATATTGACTACCTCCGCATATCTGTGACAGATCGCTGCAATCTGAGCTGTCTTTACTGTGTCCCTCAAGGGAAACTCGTCAAACTGAGACACCAGGACATCCTGCGCTATGAAGAAATCATCCGAATTGCCCGGACAGCGATCAGCATTGGCATAAAGAAGATCAGGGTTACTGGTGGTGAACCCCTGGTCAGAAAAGGACTTGTTGGGTTCATACGGTCCCTTGGGCAATTGCAGGGCCTGCAAGACCTATCAATAACCACAAATGGGACACTGCTAGAGGAAAAGCTTGAACAATTATGGGATGCTGGTATTAGGCGGTTAAACATCAGCCTTGACACCCTGAAGAGGGAAAAATACAGACATATCACCGGTGCTGACAAGTTTGACGCTGTGTGGGCATCCATAGAAAAAGCCGCAGAGCTTGGCTTCAGTCCGATCAAGATAAACATTGTGGCAATGAAGAACGTCAACGACGATGAAATAGAGCAGTTCGGGTCTCTATCAATGACCAAGCCCTACCATGTCCGTTTTATTGAATATATGCCAATGGGGACAGAGCCTTCTCACTTGAGGCCCGAGTACATTCCATCTGCGGAAATCAAGAAAAGGCTGGAAACGTTGGGCGAATTACAACCCATAGGGAAGTCGCCTCTGGATGGGCCCGCAGAAAGATATCGTTTTAAAGACGGGAAAGGAGAAATAGGACTTATCAGCCCCATGACTAATCATTTTTGTAGATCTTGCAACCGCCTTAGACTTACGGCTTCTGGATGCCTTAGACCCTGCTTGCTGTCAAGCCGGGAAATTGACATCAGGGGGCCTCTGCGAAGTGGAGCTACTGACAGCGAGCTTGTTGAACTATTTAGAAAGGCCGTAATGATCAAACCATCTAGTCATGGCATGCTTCGCGAGAAGTCTGAGCTATTTCCAGGAGAGATGTCCTCCATTGGAGGCTAAACCGCGGTACTTAGAGACCTTATGTCATTGCTGACATAACTCATTGATTTAAAAAAAGATTGACGAAAAAAGCTGTATCTGCTAAACGCTCTCACTAGGATATGAGTTACCTTTAACCTCTTTTTATAGGCGCAATTCATGTCAACAGGAAGGCCCAAAGCCTATCCACAATGCACCTTCAGGGTAAACCCTGAAAAACCTCCACCACATTATTACCGGTCACTCATCAATCCCTTTTCCACCGTTTATATCCAGGGCACTTTGATCCCTGGCAGTTAACACAAGCTGGTGTTTGGGTTTCATCTTTAGGCGCGTTATTGTTTTCACAGTGTTCATCAACCCTCAACGAAAGGAGGTCCCATGAAGCTCACACGAAGGCAATTTATTAAACTCACTGGGGCTTCCGCCGCCGGCGTAGTGGCATTGGGCCTGGGCATTGACTTGAAACCTGTCAAATCCCATGCCCAGACCTTGAAAATCCGTTACGCCAAAGAGACCACGAGTATCTGTTGCTATTGTGCCGTGGGCTGCGGTGTGATTGTCCACACCGGCGAGGCGGGGGCAGGCAAGGTTATTAACATTGAAGGGGATCCTGACCATCCCATTAACGAGGGCGCCTTGTGTTCAAAGGGAGCCGCCCTTAGCCAGCTGGTAAACAATGAGAATCGTGTTACAACTCCCCTTTACCGGGCTCCTTACAGCACCCGCTGGCAAAAGGTATCCTGGGATTGGGCGCTATGGCAGATCGCCCTTAGGGTAAAAAAGAGCCGTGATGCCAGCTTCACGGCACGCAACGCCAAGGGCCAGGTGGTAAACCGAACCAATGGTATTGCACACATTGGAAGTGCGGCACTTGACAATGAAGAATGTTGGCTAATTCAGGCCATGATGAGGGCCTTGGGGCTCGTATATATCGAGCACCAGGCCCGTATCTGACACAGTGCCACTGTGGCGGCTCTGGCAGAGTCGTTCGGACGCGGCGCAATGACCAATCATTGGATCGACATAAAGAATAGCGACTGCATCCTTATAATGGGTTCCAACGCTGCTGAAAATCACCCAATTTCCTTCAAATGGGTGACTGAGGCAATGAAACGGGGTGCCAAGCTTATAAGTGTAGATCCGAGGTTTACCAGAAGTTCTTCCAAGGCCGACATTTATGCTTCACTTCGTTCGGGAACCGATATCGCCTTCCTGGGCGGAATGATAAAGTACATCCTGGACAACGACAAATATTTCAAGGAATATGTGGCCAACTATACCAACGCCTGTTTCATAGTTGCAGATAGCTATGACTTCCACGACGGGCTTTTCTCGGGCTATGACCCAGTTCATCACAAATACGACAAAAGTAAATGGGCGTTTGTGAAAGATGAAAAGGGCATACCCAAAAAGGACCCTACCTTACAGCACCCTCGCTGCGTGTTTCAGTTGCTGAAAAAACATTACAGCCGCTACGATCTTGACACAGTATCCGCTATTGCCGGGACACCCAAAGAGGATCTCCTCAAGGTCTATGAGGCATATTCTTCAACCGGACAAAAGGGCAAGGCCGGAACCATCATGTACGCAATGGGCTGGACACAGCACACAGTAGGGGTACAAAACATCCGAGCTATGGCGATCATTCAGCTCCTCCTGGGCAACATTGGTGTGGCTGGAGGAGGGGTCAACGCTCTTAGGGGTGAGTCAAACGTGCAGGGTTCCACAGACCATTGCATCCTTTTCCGCATTTTGCCGGGGTATCTCAAAACTCCCAAGGCATCTCAGGCAACGCTTGCCGATTACAACAGGAAGTACACTCCACACACCAATGATCCTCTCAGTGCCAACTGGTGGGGGAACTACCCCAAGTACTCGGTCAGCTTGCTCAAGAGCTTTTGGGGAGATAAGGCAACCCCGGCTAATGACTTCGGGTACACCTGGTTGCCCAAGCTGGACGATGGCAAGACCTATTCCTGGCTGGATCTGTTCGACGAAATGTATAAGGGCGAATTTAGTGGTTTTTTCGCATGGGGCCAGAACCCTGCCGCATCCGGTGCAAATTCCAACAAGACCAGAAAGGCGCTGACAAAGCTGGATTGGTTGGTTAATGTCAACATCTTTCCCAATGAGACGGGCTGGTTCTGGAAGGGACCTGGTATGAACCCGAGGGAGATAAAGACCGAGGTTTTTTTCCTGCCATGTGCCGTGTCGGTTGAAAAAGAGGGATCCATAACCAACAGTGGCCGCTGGATGCAGTGGCGCTACAAAGCCGCAGAGCCACCTGGAGAAGCTAGGCCTGATGGCGACATAATGATTGATCTATTTAAAAAAATCCGGTGGTTTTACCGCAAAGACATCAAGAAAGGTAAAAAGGCAGTATTCCCCGAGCCCATCTTGAACCTCAAATGGGACTACACAACTAGGGGGAAATACGATCCCCATAAAGTGGCAAAGGAAATCAACGGTTACTTCCAGAAAGACGTCACTGTCAAGGGCAAGCATTTCAAGAAGGGCGACCTTGTGCCCAGCTTTGCATATCTGCAGGCCGATGGCTCCACCAGCAGCGGAAACTGGCTGTACTGTAACTCTTACACCAATAAAGGCAACATGTCCGCAAGGCGCAAGAGGGAAAAGTCAGGTATTGGGCTCAACCTCGAATGGGCATGGTGCTGGCCGGTTAATCGCCGTATTCTTTACAACCGCGCCTCGGTGGACATGTACGGAAATCCCTGGGATCCAGAACACCCAGTCATCAAATGGGATCCCACGGCCAAAGGAGGAAAAGGAGGCTGGGTCGGAGATGTGCCCGACGGTGGATGGCCTCCAATGCTCAAGCCAGATGGGACCTTGAATCCCAAAACCAAATACCCGTTCATAATGAAACCCGAAGGCCATGGCCGGATATTCGGCCCTGGAAGAGCAGACGGACCTTTCCCGGAGCATTACGAGCCTCTGGAATGTCCCGTGGAGAAAAATCTGCTTTCCAGTCAACTGGTCAACCCAGTGGCTCCCAGGTACTCGACCGACATGGATGTATACAAGACATGCGATCCTCGATATCCCATAGTGGCCACTACATACCGGGTTTCAGAGCACTGGCAGACGGGCGTAATGACGCGTTGGCAGCCATGGCTGCTTGAGGCCCAGCCTCAGCTGTTCGTGGAAATGAGTCGTGAGCTAGCGCAGATGAAAGGAATAAGGAACGGGGAAAAGGTGGTGGTAGAGTCTGCCCGAGGCCGAGTGGAGGCGGTTGCCGTAGTAACTGCCCGGTTCAAGCCGTTCAAAATCCAGGGAAATGTAGTCCACCAAGTGGGCTTGCCATGGCACTACGGGTGGGTGTATCCCAAAGACGGTGGCGACTCAGCTAATCTCTTGACACCATCAACGGGCGACCCTAACACTAAGATTCCTGAAACCAAGGCCTTTATGGTCAATATAAGAAAGATATAGAAAGGAGGTGATCGAATGAGCGGAAAGGCATTTTTTATAGATACTACGGTTTGTATGGGATGTCGCGGGTGCCAGATTGCTTGCAAGCAGTGGAACCAGCTTCCTGCCACAAAAACGAAGAATGTGGGCAGCTACCAGAATCCGCAAGATCTCTCCTTCTATACCTATAAATTGATTAGGTTTCAGGAGCATCTTGGTCCTGATGGTAAGCCCGTTTGGTATTTCTTCCCCGACCAGTGCCGGCACTGTCTGGAACCACCGTGCAAAGAAGCAGCCGATGATATGGTTCCTGGCGGCATTATTATTGACAGTCAGACAGGGGCGGTTCTTTACACGGACAAGCTAAAGAAGGCAAATGCTGCTGACATCATTGAGGCCTGTCCGTTTAATATCCCGAGGGCTCAAAAGGGAACCGGCTACATGGCCAAGTGCACCATGTGCTTCGATAGGGTACATAACGGTCTCCTCCCGGCTTGCGTCAAGACCTGTCCCACCGGGGCCATGAATTTTGGGGACAGGGACAAGATGGTGGAACTGGCAAAACAGAGACTTCAAGAAGTCAAGGCCAAATATCCCAATGCCACATTGACAGGTCTTGAGGATCTCAGGGTTTTTTACCTTTTGTGTGACAAGCCTGAAAAGTACTACACGTATGCCCAGGCAGATACTAAACCCTCGAGTATTGACCGCAAAATGGCTCTGAAGAAAATAGGACAGTCCTTGAAAGAACTGGCCCTGGAATGGCAGGCTATAAACAAACTAGTAAGCTAGGGATAATCTAATGCCTTAAGGCCAAAGGGGTACCAGACAAGGTACCCCTTTTGTTCTTTAAACTGGAGGTAAACGGATGAAGCCCCGTATTTTCGTCGTTTTTTCCTGGTGCCTTGTCTTCCTTGCATGTAACATTACGTGCGCTGCCAACGGAAAAACTCCAGCACCCGAAGATCCTTTACCTAGATTTGAGATTCCGCCGATCCAAAGCCCGGCTGAAGCCCAATATCTCGGCGTTGAAGAGAAGGAGCCATTTTGGATCATGGAGATCAACTCGCCCTTAGTGATCATAGAGATATTCAGCATGTATTGCCCTTTCTGCCAAAGAGAGGCCCCTCGCGTCAATGAGCTGTACGAGAAGATCGAAACAGACTCTCAGCTGAAAGGGAAAATAAAGATCATAGGGATAGGTGCCGGGAATTCCATGTTCGAAGTTAATTTCTTCAAGAAAAAATTCAGCATCCCTTTCCCCATGTTTCCTGACAGTGATTTTGCTATTCACAAGACCCTGGGTGAGATAAGAACACCTTATTTTATTGTGGTATCCAACTTGCCGGATCAGTGCCCCGAGGTGATCTTTTCCAAACTTGGCCGGATAAAGGACCTTGACGAATTTATAAAAGAAATCACGACAAAACTCAAAAGCGAGACACAAAAATGAAAAACAAGATTATTTTTCTTCTTGCAGTTTTCTCCTTATCACTTGGGACCATTGCATTTGCTCAAACTCACTCACTGGCATTCAAGGATGAAATATACAATCCAGGGCCCCTGAAGCCTAGAGATAGCGTGCTCAAGGTCAAGGTAGGGGATAAGGCTCCTGACTTTACCCTCCCCTCCTTGAGCGGAGACAAGATATCTGTCCACCAGTTTCTGGGTAAGAAAAACTTGGTCTTGTCCTTTATACCAGCTGCTTGGACCCCGGTTTGCTCTGATCAGTGGCCTGGCTATAACCTGGCCAAGGAAATATTTGATCAATACGACTGTATCTTGTTAGGGATAAGTGTTGACAACTTGCCCACCCTTTATGCCTGGACCAAGCAGATGGGGAATCTGTGGTTCCCGGTTCTCTCTGATTTTTGGCCTCATGGCAGAGTGGCTTCAGAATATGGCATACTTCGCACAGACGGTATGGCAGAAAGAGCATTGTTTGTAATCGACAAGAAAGGTATCATCCGCTATATTGACGTCCACAATATTAACGAGAGGCCACGCCTGGAAACTCTGGTCAAGGCATTACAAGAGCTTGAGAACTAATTTTATGGCCCCGCCCAACGGCGACTGCTTTGGTGAGGGCCCTGATTATCAACGAGGAACCACAATATGACTCAAGACATCCAAAAATATATAGACCACATTGTCCAACAACGTCCCTTTGCAAAAGAGATACTTAATTCTTACAGGGTACTTGTTGAACTTATGCAAGACCTTGAGGTCTCCACCCCGCAGATACAAGTGGATAAGGCAGTACAAGAACTAAAAATAAAGGAAGGCTTTCCAATTTTCTCAAGAGATGAACTTCCCCTTGACCTCGCTGCCGCGGCCAAAGTTCTTTCTAGAATAGCAGCATACCTGGCCCATGAGCAAAAGGAAGAGAGCACCGGCATGAACAAATGCGCGGAGCAAATCCAGAAAGACCCTGCCTGGGCTTCCTCGCTCTTTAAAGCCATTCTAAAGAAGGACGACGAAAAGATATCTGCTTCGGCAGCCGAGGTAAGTTTGGAGCCGGCTAGGCTCTTCTTTTTAGCCAAGCTTTCCCTGAAACCATCCTTGGAAGCGATTCGAAAAGCTTGCTCGGCTATGCTGGATAAAGACGCATGGGATCAGGGATACTGCCCTGTTTGTGGATCAGAGCCCAATATGGCCTATCTTGACAAGAAAGGAAAACGACACTTGCATTGCGAACTCTGCGGTGAGGAATGGCCTTATCCAAGGGTCAACTGCCCCTTTTGCAAGAATGAGGATCAAAAAACATTGGGGTATTTCCACAGCGATACAGAAGAGGGCCTCAGGGTGGATTTTTGTAAAAAGTGTCTACGCTACCTGAAAACGGTTGACCGCCGAGAATTTGAGATAGAAACACCCATGGAATTGGAATATCTTGCCACGCTCCACCTCGATATCCTGGCAGAAAAGGAAGGATTTAAATAGCCGAGTCAAACCCTCAGCACCTCCTTTACGATCCCGCCGCTACCAGCCAACCCACGTTTGTTGTGTTTAACTTAACACTGACTTGCTAATAGCCTATGTGGGTGCTATAAATTAAAATTTTGGAACCATTTGGGGGGAATAGCAGTTGAAAAAAGTCATCGCCATAGTTGCCTTTGCCGCCCTTTTTATCGGAGTGGTGGCTTTTGTTTACTACGGGCAGTGGAAAGAAAAAACAGCTGAGCTTTACTACTCTGGAACCATTGAAGCTACTGAGTCCAACCTTGCTTTTCAGGTAAGCGGCAGGGTGGCGAGGGTCCTAGTTGACGACGGGATGGGGGTAAAAAAGGGCCAAATTCTGGCAGAGCTTGAAAGGAAGGAGTTTGTAAACCGCCTTGCCCGGGCAACTGCAGCAGTGGAGCAAGCTAGGAGTAATGTGAAACGTCTACGCTCTCTTTTGGAACTCTACAAGGTTGTCTTACCCCAGCAGGTAAAGCAGGCAAAGGCCGAGGTCGAGGCTCTTAAAGCAAAACTCAACGAACTGAGATCAGGTTATCGAGCACAGCAGATTGAGCAGGCCAGGCGGGTTGCAGAGGCAGCTCGCCTCAGAATGGAGGACGCAAAAAGAGACAAGATCAGATTTGAAAGGCTGTACCGCGAAAAAACAGCCTCGGAGAGGCAACGTGATACCGCGGTTCTCCGGTATAAGACAGCGCTCGAGGAGTATCAGAAGGCAAAGGAGGCCCTTTCCCTTCTGGAGGAGGGCTTCCGCCGCGAAAGCATTACGGCCGCCCGTGCAAAACTGAGCGCAGCTCAGGCGGCCCTCGAGCAGGCAAAAGGAAATCTCAAAAAGATAGAAATAACTCAAAGAGAACTGGAGGTTGCAGAGGCAAAGTTAAAGGAAGCCGAGGCCTCGGAAGAACTTGCACGCCTTTATCTTGAATACACAGAGCTGAGGGCTCCTTTCAACGGGATCATAACAAGTCGCGACGTGGAGCCGGGAGAAGTGGTCAACCCTGCCCGGGAGGTCATCTCCATGGCCGATCTTTCCACAGTAGACCTAAAAGTCTTTGTGGGTGAACCTGAGATTGGTTACATCAAGCCAGGACAAAAAGTAAAGGTAAAGACCGATACCTTTCCCAACAAGACTTATAAAGGTCAGGTGTCGTACATCTCGCCTGAGGCAGAATTTACTCCTAAGATCATCCAGACCCACAAAGAGAGAGTTAAGCTGGTCTACCTTGTGAAGGTTACCATTCCAAATCCAGACCTGGAGCTCAAACCGGGGATGCCTGCCGATGCGTGGTTCCGCTAGCCAAGCAATCAAGGAAAATCTTTACAGCACTCAAAGCTTCGCCGTAGCAGTCGATAACGTCTCCAAGTCTTACGGACGACTAAAGGCCGTGGACGAGGTGTCTTTCAATGTCAGGACAGGCACCATAATGGGACTTGTAGGTTCTGACGGAGCGGGCAAGACAACTCTTCTCCGAATGGTTGCTACAATGATTCCACCTGACAAGGGCTCAATATTAGTCCATGGACTAGACGTTGTGAAACAGAGAGCCGAGATCAAACACCTCATGGGCTACATGCCTCAGCGCTTCGGACTCTATCCTGACCTTACGGTTATTGAGAACATGACATTCTTTATGGACATTTACGGGATCTCCGGTAAACACCGGGAAGAAAAGGTGAGGGCGTATTTGGGCTTTACCAATTTACTTCCATTCTTGGATCGGAGGGCAGGCAATCTGTCTGGCGGCATGAAGCAAAAACGGGGACTGGCATGCGTCTTGGTCCACGAACCTCGGCTACTCATTCTGGACGAGCCCACCAATGGTGTAGACCCCGTGTCTAGGCAGGAATTTTGGGACATGATTTTGGAAATGAGGCGGCGCGGAATGACCATACTCATATCTACTGCCTATTTGGATGAAGCTGAAAAGTGCGACAGCATCCTTCTTATGCACCGCTCGCGGCTGCTGGTCTGGGGCAACCCAGAGGAAATTCGTTCAGGACACCCGAGCCTTGAAGATGCACTGGTTAAAAGGATAGAGGAAGCTGATGAATCAGTCGGACAAAAACCTCTCCGGTGTTAACTCAGTAATAGTCAAGGATCTGGTTAAAAAATTCGGGAAATTTACCGCTGTGGACCGGATATCATTCTCTGTAAAGGAGGGTGAGGTCTTCGGCTTCCTCGGCCCCAACGGAGCGGGCAAGTCTACCACCATTCGCATGCTTTGCGGGATTATTACCCCTACTTCCGGTTATGGCATGGTAGCCGGGCACGATATCTTCACTGAATCGGAAAAAATAAAGCAGTCCATTGGCTACATGTCCCAGAAATTCTCTCTTTATGAAGATATGACACCTTATGAAAATATTCGGTTTTACCTCGGCATATACGCGGTTCCAAAGGTCAAATGGCCAGAGACAATAGACTGGATCCTCGATATGACACGCCTCGGCCCAGTAAAGAACCGCCTTACCAAGGAACTGCCGCCTGGGTGGCGGCAGCGCCTGGCTCTCGGTTGTGCTCTCCTCCATAGGCCCAGGATTGTTTTCCTCGATGAGCCCACCTCAGGGGTCGATCCTGCTACTAGAAAAAGATTTTGGGAGTTCATAAGGGAAATTGCCCAAGGTGGCGTAACCATATTTGTGACCACCCATTACATGGACGAAGCAGAGAACTGCGACAGGGTTGTACTCATTAATGAGGGTCGCATCGCAGCAGAAGGCCCTCCGGCAAAAATTATCTCTGATATATTTCCTGATAATCCAAGTGCCACATTGAATGATGCCTTTATCGCCCTAACCAAGAATGTAGAGAGATGAACCTGACAAACATCAAAGCCGTTGCAAGGAAAGAATACTTCCATCTAATTCGAGACTTCCGCAGCCTTTACCTTGCCTTTTTCATCCCTCTGCTGCTCATTTTCATGTTTGGCTATGCCTTAAGCCTGGATGTGGACAATGTAGAGACCGTGGTGGTGGACTACGACAATACCCCTTTGAGTCGTGACCTGATTCAAAAACTGGATGCCTCTCCCTATTTTGAAGTGATCCACTGGCTGCCCAATACCAGTGTTATGACAAAGTATCTAGATCAGGGCCGTGCCAAACTAGCAGTGGTAATTCCTGCAGGATGGACAAAGGATATGCGGTCAGACAGGGAAACGCCTGTTCAATTTATATTAGATGGCAGTGATCCAAATTATGCCGGAATCTCCAGGGGATACGTAAATGCATTTGTGCAAAACTACAACCAGCAGATGCTTGTGGAATATATCAATCGCCGTGGTCTTACCCAAATCGAGGCGCCTGTCGAGGCAAGAATCAGGGTATGGTTTAACGAGGAACTGGAAAGCCGCTATTTTATTGTACCTGGTATCATCGCGATCATAATTATGATTGTGGGTGCACTTCTCACTTCTCTTGTAATCGCTAGGGAATACGAAAACGGCACCATGGAAACCATCCGGTCCTTGCCCATACGGGCCGAGGAGTTCCTTGCCGGCAAGGCCATTCCATATTTTCTGATCGCCATGATGGATGTGTTCATTGCAGTGCTGATGGGCCAGGTGCTGTTTGGTACTGTGATTAAGTCCAGTTTCTGGCTGATGGTGATTGCCTCAGCCATTTATCTCAGCGTAGCCCTCAGCCTGGGTCTCCTCATTTCAACCATTACCAAATCTCAACAAGTAGCTAATCAGCTTGCAATCCTAGCCACATATCTTCCTTCTATATTGCTGTCAAACTTCGTGTTTCCGGTTGTTAACATGCCAAAGGCTCTGCAGTTAGTCACAAGAGTCGTCCCCGCTACCTATTTCATTGACATATTGAACGGGTTGTACCTGAGGGGCTTGGGGCTTCAACGATTGTGGCACGACTACTTCATACTTGCTGCTATGTTCATCATTCTAGCCACCTTGAACATTCTTGCTCTAAGGAAGGAGGGCCTTTAGTTGAATTGGGCTCGAGTAAAAGAACTAGTACGTAAAGAATTTATTCAGCTCTTCCGAGACAAGCGAACCAGACCTTTACTTGTAATATCTCCACTCGTTCAGTTAATCATTTTCGGCTATGTAGTGACGACGGACGTGCGCGACATTCGAGTAGCTATGATAGATCAGTGCAAGACACCGGAGAGCCGCCAACTGGTAGATGCCTTTGATGCCAACAAGACATTTAGGATTACCCACTATTCTGATGACCCTAAAGAGCTGGAAGAGCTGCTGTTGCGCCGAAAGGTTGACATGGTGGTAAAGATTCCCCCCGACTTCAGCAAGACTATTCGAAAGGGTCAAACGGCTCCAATCCAAATCATTGTTGACGGCAGTATGAGCAATATGGCCTCTGTCCGCATTGCCTATTCTCTCACCCTTATTGAGCAGTTCAATATCAAGTTTATCCATGAGCTGTACGCCAGAAAGATGGAATATCGAAGCATCGATGCTCGAATAAGAACGTGGTACAACCCCAATCTGGACAGCCGCAATTTTTACGTCCCGGGGATTGTGGCCTTTCTTATCATGCTGCTGACACTGCTTTTCACTTCCATGGCCATTATTCGCGAAAAGGAAAGTGGAACCATGGAACAACTCATCGTAACACCTCTAAAACCCTCTGAATTTATCATGGGAAAGACCATTCCATATATCATAGTCGCCGAATCCCAAATGGTCATGGTGACGATCCTTGCAATATTCTGGTTTAAGGTTCCGCTCAAAGGAAGTGTGGCGCTTCTATTCCTGGCCACATGCCTTTTTCTGCTAAGCACCCTGGGTATAGGACTCGTGATCTCCACGGTTTCATCTACAAAGCAACAGGCCGTGATGACCACTTTCTTTTTTGCCATGCCATTTTTCATGCTGAGTGGCTTTGTATTTCCCATCGCCAATATGCCCACTGCAGTGCAGTGGTTCACGTACCTAAATCCACTCCGTTACCTGCTTGTAATTATCCGAGGGATCTTCCTCAAAGGAGTGGGGCTTGAGGTGCTCTGGCCCCAGTTTCTCGCTATGACGGTTTTGGGAATAGCCATGTTTTCTGGTGCAGTAAATAGATTTAAGAAAAGGCTGGACTAAACGCCCGTACCAGTCTTTTCGCAGAAATGATAAAGACATCATCTCCGAATCTTGACACGAGGAATTTTTCGAGTATATGTACTAAAAAAATAGGTTTTGTAATGTGCATTGTTTCGAGTGGTTATCTACGAGTGGTCTTTCCCATATTCGAGAAAGAACAGTGTTGTAGGCCCCATTTGCTGTCAAAAGTAGCAGTTCGTTGAGCAAGTTCTCCACCTGCCCTTTCTCCTCATAATCCGGCGCTGGAAAACATCTTCAATGGCAAGCAGACGGGGAAGGAAATTTCCCATGGTTATATGTTAGTAATACAAAATGAGCAGTCTCCCAGGATTGGAAATCCAGGTGATAGCGGGCAAAGAAACCCATACTAATTTAAACCCTTTAGGCTAACCGAATCTTCCACTCGTCATTCACTGGACGTCAAAACAGTAGGAGGCCAAATCTATGGACAGAGCAAAAAAAAGCATCTGGCTGATGGGGATTATTGTGCTTGCATTCAGCACCCTCTGCTGGGCCCAGGAGGATGCCACAGGCTGTAAGGATCATCCGATGTTTACCAGGCTCCCCAATTATTATCTCAGCGAATGCCGGGAAAAAGAATTTGATAAGGTGGATTTCGTAGATGAAGACGGCAACGAGATCGAGGTAGAGGGAAAAGTACACACTGCTGACTATTGGATAAAAGACGGGTTCAAAGCCCGGAGCAATCTGCAGATTCTGCGGAATTTCCAAAATGCTATCAAGAAAATCGGGGGCAAAGTGGTCAAGGAGGGCAAAAGCGAAACATATCTGAAACTTAGGAAGGCGGGAAAGGCATACTGGGTAATAGTTGATACCAGTAATGATGGAGAGCACTATGAGCTTACCATTGTTGAAAAAGCGGAGATGGCCCAGGAAGTTGTGGCGGACGCAAAAAGCCTTATGAATGCTATCCAAACCACAGGCCATGCCTCGATCTATGGTATCTACTTTGATTTTGACAGTTCAGATATTAAGGCGGAATCCGAGCCAGCTCTCAAAGAGATTGCAAAGCTCCTCAGGCAGAATCCAGACCTGAAACTCTATGTGGTAGGGCACACTGATAGCGCCGGAAGAGTTGAGTATAACATGAAGCTTTCAAAAGCCAGGGCCAACGCAGTATTGAATGAACTCATAACGAGGTACAAGATATCCGCTGCGAGACTCAAAGCATATGGTGTAGGGCCCCTTTCCCCAGTAGCCTCCAACAAGACAGGCGAAGGACGTGCCAAGAATAGACGGGTGGAGCTTGTGGAGCAGTAATTTTGGCTTAAGATCAGATGGAAGACTTTTTTCTTAAACCCATGCCAAAATAGAATTGAAAGGAGAAAGAAATGATGCGAAAAATTATCTTCTTTCTACTAGCAATTCACTTCTTATTCATTCCTGTCCTTGGCGCTCAGACCTATAATGATTTTTTCCAACTTGTATATAATAAGGATATTGATGCCCTCAAGGCATTCATCCAAAAGTGTCCAGATCCCAATCTCGCTAATGAGGCTGGAAGCACTATGCTCATGCTAGTATGCAATTATCCTGACCTGAAGGAGTGCTTTGAGCTACTCCTTGAAAAAGGGGCAGATGTAAACAAGACCAATAAATGGGGGCAAACTGCTATCTTCGCTGCCGCAATGCGGTCAGCCTATTATACCAAAAGGTTAATTGACAAGGGCGCAAGGGTGGACATGGTAGATGATTCTCAAGGCCAGACACCGTTTTTTATGGCTGTTGTGAACCAACTAATGAACGAAAGGCCATCATTTGAAACACTGGACGTACTGCTTGAACATGGTGCAAATATTAATTTTCAAATAACAAAGGGACCAAATACCGGCGCCACTCCTTTGATGTTCGCTATAATGGCCAACAACACGGAGATGGTCGAATATTTGCTGAAACACGGTGCAGATCCTTACATAAGAGATTCCACCGGCAACTCTGCTATTGACTACGCGAAAAAAGAAAACAATATGGAACTCATTGAATTGCTGAAACATGCAAAAGATTAGGTTTTGTTGGTTTTACTGAGAAAATAGGCCTAGGACAACACCTGCTAGTGACCCAGATTATGAAACGAGCAGTTGGCAACCCATAATATGTCGAAATAAAAAAGGGTAAATTACGTGACTACCAAGAATGTGTCTTCTTTCCATTGTTGATTTTCATAAGAACAAGGCTTTTTTCACTTAGCAAGTGCTCTTGGGAAACCAATGGTTAAAGGTATATACAGACAACTTTCCTATCTAACACACGGTGAACTGACACTTCTCTTCAGGATCCTCGAGAAACTGTCAAGAAGCCAAGATCAAGACTCCCTGCGAAAGGAAATTTCCCAGGATCTATTGACACTCCTCAACTCAGATTTCCTTGCGTCTTATATCTGGAATCCCGATCGACAGGTCTTCGAGCACGTGGTTTATCTGAATATGAGCCCGGACAATCTTGCCCGATATGAAACATATTATCAATTCCACGACCCCATTACACCTGCACTGCAAAAGCGCCGGAGAGCGACTCTTGTATGCGAAGTCATACCCCAAAAGGAACTGGAGAAAACCGAATTTTTCAATGATTTCTTGATGAAAGACGGGCTCCACCATGGCATAAATGTTTATGCGTATGACGGCGACCTCAATATTGGCGACCTGCGTATCTGGAGGGCCAAAAATAGACCCGATTTTGGAAAACGGGAGGCTGCTCTCCTAGACATTATCCTGCCCTATTTTCGAAACGCCTTGAGGAATGTTCGGAACATTTCTATGGCCTCAGAATCTGAGAAGTTCTGGCAGCATCTGCTGGCTGACACTGATACAGCCCTATTCCTCTTTGATGATAAAGGTAATCTCATATTTCGCAATAAAAATGCAACGTCAATACAGGAAACATTGTCGGACAACGACTATAAGGCATTTTACAACCGCGTATGTTTGATGGCAAAAGGCGATCTTTCTGTGACCCAGTGGGGGCCATATTTTCTTTCTGTTCTTACTCTATTGTTTCCACCTCACGACTCCAGGCCTGTCACTGCTGTTATGGCATATCAGGCAAGACCAAGTAAAATTGATTGCTATTCCCTTGTGAGTCGCTGGAGATTGAGTTCACGAGAAGCACAAATATGTTTGCTCGTATGCAAGGGATTGACTGATCAAGAAATCGCTTCTGTATTAGGTATCTCCTTTTCTACGGTCCGTACTCACCTAAAGCGCATTTTCACTAAACTGGACGTCACCACCCGCTCCGAACTCATTTACGTCTTAATAGGTGAAATGGTTGAAATCTCATTCTGAGTGGCCCCTCCCTCTACTGTATCCCCAATTTTGGGGATACAAAATTCTCTAGCAAACATGTTCTAATTTCTCCCAAAACCAATTAAAGGAGGTGGTTGCTATGCTTGCATGAGGCAAAGAAATTCCTGTGTCTGGATTGGGAAATTATTAACCAATATAGATCGCACAGGAGGGACAATTATGGACAACGGACGAAAAAAAATAGATCGGCGGACATTTATGAAGGGCATCATGGCCGCAGGGGCTGGTCTTGCCTTAACAAGCTCAATCGGGGGCCTAGCTTGGGGAAAAACGGTATCTGAGGGCAGCCTGGTAGACCTTTCTCTTTACGAGTTATCTAAGATGATCCGAAACCGCGAGATCACATCTGAAAAGCTCGTAGGACTATATCTTGAACGAATTCAAACGCTCGGCGGGCGAAACGGTATCAACGCTTATATCACTGTTGCCAAAGATGCCGCTCTGAGACATGCGAAGGAGCTCGATCGCTTGGCAAGGCAAGGAAAGTTTGTGGGCCCACTTCATGGCCTACCCATTGCAGTCAAAGACAATCTTGATACAAAGGAAATCAGAACAACTGGCGGTTCGAAAATCCTTGCTTCTTGGATACCTCCTGCTGATGCACATGTAGTTGAAAAATTGAAACAAGCCGGAGCAATCATTCTCGGAAAAACAAACATGCACGAATTTGCTTTCGGCATCACCACCAACAATCCTCACTACGGCCCAACGAGGAATCCGTATGATCCTTCAAGGATACCCGGTGGATCGAGTGGAGGGTCAGCCGCTGCTGCAGCCGCGGCTTTGTGCGCTGGTGCTATTGGTACTGATACAGGAGGATCAGTCAGAATCCCAGCAGCTCTTTGTGGGGTGGTGGGTCTCAAGCCTACTTTAGGAAGGGTGGGACGTGGAGGGCTGATGTATCTTTCCTTTACCCGTGATGTAATCGGCCCTATCACGAGGACAGTGACTGACTCAGCTATTCTCCTTCAAGTACTGGCAGGGCAAGATCCCAGAGATCCTGAAAGCTCGCCCAGCTCCATACCGAATTATCTCTCGGCTTTGAGAAACGGCATAAAGGGGAAAACCTTTGGTTTGCCCAGAAAGCTATTCTTTGAGCAGATCCACCCGGATACGGAAAGGGTGATGAGCGAAGCAATAAAAGAAATAAGAAAACTTGGGGGCATGGTCAAAGACGTGGAAGTAAGGCATATGGATATTGCCACCCCAACTGGCTTTAACATTGTTTTGGCCGAATGCATATACCTAATGGAAGACTACCTAAAAGCCTTTGACCCGCAAGCCACCATCGGTAAATACTTAGACCAGTTAGGCCCCGACGTAAAAGCAGTTTTGGGCGGCCAAAAAGGAACCCCCAAATCAAAGCCTGTCCCCGGTTATCTGTATACCAGGTCGGTGCGCAAGGACCGAAATCTGATGATCAAAGGCTTTGAAGAAGCCATGGCAGGTGTGGACGCATTGCTGTTGCCCACTACACCGCTGCCAGCATCAAAAATTGGAGAGGATCTTGAGACACAGCTTTTAGGGAAAAAAGTTAATACTTTTCTAACATTTATTAGAAACTGTGACCCTATTAGTGTAGTTGGGTATCCTGCAATCACTGTTCCTGCGGGCTACAGCAAAACCGGACTCCCCATAGGGCTACAAATAGTGGCAAGGCCGTGGGAGGAAGGGAAACTTTTGGGTATTGCCTATGCATTCGAACAGGCAACAAAGGTTCGGAAGCCTCCTTCTCTCTAAGTAAAAAACATAGTGGGCGTCCTTTTTGACTAGAGCACAGGAGCTTTCCCTGGGCCATTTCCTTCTTTATTGAGCACAGGCCAGTGGGAAAGCTCCCGACTGGTAGGGGCAATTATCTCTTCTCAATCCAACTCGGGCAATTCCATTGGATGTTCATGCCATAGCATCTCTATTTTTCCTGTTTCCTTATCTAGTGAATAACCTTCTGCTCCACCCGTATATCCGTCCTCAGGGGCATGAACAACAACAATTTCATAACGGTCTTCATATTCCGTCACAAAGGTTGTATCCCCTTTTTGAAGTGTGCTTTCAAACTGGGATAGAATCGCTCGCTGCCTCTCATCATTAACACGTTCTATCATTGCCTGGAGACTTATTTCTTGGCTTTGATTTTCCCCCATTTCTCCTCCCTTTTCCCTTGCATCGGACGAATGAACCCATTGGCATAATAAGAACCCAGCCATTACAAGAAACATAATACGCCTGATTGCCTTTTGCTTCATTACTCAGGAAGTTTTGAAATTTGTTTTAGAACTATCAAAAATCCTCAACCCAGATTGGCCCCTCTCCCAGATCA
>Ga0164318_10001820_pt1 | contig 19313 bp, 17 predicted proteins | sample GuaBasSedimGuay9_FD_113734 | JGI IMG/M metagenome (GOLD analysis project Ga0164318, IMG submission 113734) | Subseafloor sediment microbial communities from Guaymas Basin, Gulf of California, Mexico - Guay9, Core 4571-4, 0-3 cm | ecosystem: Environmental > Aquatic > Marine > Hydrothermal vents... | reverse complement strand
GTTAATATTATCAATCGCTATTCCTGCTCACGCAGGAATCCAGCACTATTGGTTGTAGTCGTCATTCTATCTGGGGTTTAATCTACGAAGTTAACTCGAAAGGGAAGGAAAATGGGGGCAGATAGATCTGGTATAAAAATGGGAATTCAGGCTTATGCGAAAAATATCCGGGTGATCCTGTGGAATTTACTACTTATGGCTGTGGGGAGCATAATATGCTCCGCGTCAGTAAATGGAATTTTAATACCGAAACAATTTTTTGCCGCCGGATTTACCGGCCTGGCGTTGCTACTACACTATTTCTTCCCCATAATATCTGTTTCCATTATATATGCCCTGCTAAATGTGCCAGTTTTTGCTCTTGGGTGGATGTATGTAGGCAGGAGATTCTTTGCTTACAGCATAATCGGGCTTATTGTTTATTCGACAGCCCTCCACACAGTTCAGGTCCAAATCCAGGTACATGACAAAATAGTATCAGCCCTCCTGGCTGGAATCATGACCGGTATCGGGTCCGGGCTCATACTGAGGTCTCTTGGCTCTGCAGGTGGGCTCGACATTCTCTCTGTTATTCTCCTTAAGCGCTTTTCAATAAGTCTTGGGACTTCAATACTTGGTTTCAATTGCATGGTTTTGTTTTTTGGAGGTCTGTTTTTCTCACTTGAAAGAGCACTATATACACTGGTTTTCATGTATGTGAGTTCCAAGACGGTAAATCTGGTTGTGACAGGTTTGAGTCAGAGAAAGTCAGTGATAATTATCTCCGACAAATGGGAAAGGATATCCAGAGAAATTATGGATAGGTTACATCGAGGAGTAACTATTCTCCACGGGAAAGGTGCTTTTACCGGCAAAAGTGAAGAAATACTGTACATTGTTATTACACTTGCTGAAATTTCAAAACTTAAAAGACTGGTAAGGGACATAGATCCCGATGTTTTTATGGTCATATCTGATACCGCAGAAGTCATGGGCAAGCGAATAGGAAACCAGCCTCACTGGTAGACCGGAAAAATAAAAAGACCAGTAAGATATATTTGACATGATCCTGCGCTACCTCTTATTCTATAAACGAGTGTTCTTCCATATGGTAAATCAATAATCTCCGTAGTTCTTTTTCATCATGTATCTAAACTACACAAAAATTAACACAAACAATTTAAACAAAGAGGTGTAACTATGAGAAGAAGTCTAAAATGGTCGGTTCTGTTCGTCTTGGTCTTTATATCATTTGCTTGGGCCTTGGACGCCCCCTTGACCCAGCTATCCACCGATGGGAATTTCGAAGGTGCTCTACTCAGATGTTCCGTAAGAGATAACGTATTAACTATTCAAGTTTCGTTTAAAAACCTAGGACAACAAAGACTGAGCTATGCTTTTCCGTTTGCCGATGTCTATTACACTGACATTAAAAATAAGAAAAAGTATTACCCTTTGAAGGACTCTGGTGGCAGAGTACTTGCCGGGCCGGCACACGACTGGATTGGTGGTGGTAATTTTGAGCAATGGATTGATCCGGGGACAAAGAGAATTTTCTGGATCAAGTTTCCGGCTCCCCCGGAAACCACCGATTCTATAGATATCTATATCCCTGGGATGTTACCTTTTGAGGGTGCCAAAATTTCAAGGTAAGCAAAATGAAATGTATAAGAATTTTAGTGCTTGTGGTAGTGGCACTTGCAATGGCAAGCAGTGCCGTTTTCAGTGAGGAAGAGGCATACTCGGGCCCTGATGATCCCAGAGTGATTGAAGCTGCCCGGACCGCGGTGGAACAACTCGGGCCTACGCTTGGAGCTATTTCTTTGGACTTCTGCGAGCCTCAGGAATTGTCTGCCAGTGTCGTGGATATTTTGGGTTTGATATCTTATGAAACTGCCAAGGACGATATACTAGAATCCGAGGAGCCGAAATCTCAAGAAGGTACAACTGTAGGCCTTGTTGGTTTCGAGGGGCTGGAAGTGAAAGGAAATTCGGCCGCTGTAAAGGAAGCGCTTGAAGATCTGGGCGCAAAGAAGGTCGGGAAGAAAATTAAAATCTCGCTCCTTGGCGACGTGTTGTTTGATTTTGACAAATACGATATTAGGCAAGAGGCTGAAAAGACACTTTATAAAGTAGCAGATCTTGTCAAGAACCTTGATACTCGTGAGGTCGTTGTAGAGGGTCACACCGATTCTAAAGGGTCCGATGAGTACAACATGAAACTTTCGATTAAGCGTGCAGACTCCGTAAGATCATGGCTAATCAATAAAGGTGGACTAACGGATACAAAAATTATCGCCAAGGGCTATGGTGAAACAAAGCCTGTGGCCCCAAACACTATGCCTGATGGTTCTGATAATCCCGAAGGTAGAGCCAAAAATAGGAGAGTGGAAATATACATATCCGCTTTTGAGTAAGGTGCTGTCGGAAGGGGCAGGGTGGCTAATTTCTACCCCTGCCTCTTTTTCCTGAATTCTTCTGCTTCTTTCTGTAATTCTTCGAGAAGCTTACATATTTTCCATTTCTCTGATATAGGGGTTAAAGTTGCCCAGAGTTGCGCGGGAAAACCACTTTTCCTGTATTCGGATAGTATCTTGTGGATACCTTCCTGGGTAAATCCAGAAAGGATTGCGGCTCTTCGGAGTCCAGAATCTTTACCAATTCCAGTTCCGTGCGGTTTTTCCAGAAGCTCCTTGAGTGTCATGTCTTTTTGTGCTTCACCTACGAAGACTACTGGTAGGTCATCGAAACCTATTCCTTTGAGTAAGTCCAAAAACCTTTGTTGTTCGTTTGCCCTGTACCCGCACGCCACAATTTTCCACGGACCGTACATTCGCTTCGATGATCTCTCTACTTTTTGAAATGAACCTTTCTCCATGGTCTTACCTCTCCACACCAACTGCAGATACTTTCAAGCCATTCTTCCAACTGGTCCCTGTAATTATCAATGGAACTTTCCATCCCGCAAAACTTGCAGGTAACCTTCGTCTGGTGTCAACGACCTGTCAGCTCAACTACGTTACCGCAATAAATACATTTAAGTTGTTGCTTAGGGATTTTATCCGGTGTCATCTGATTATTGCCTCTTCTGAATGCTGATTAAGTCTGTCAGAGAAGTATGAGTTTGTAAATATTAAAGTACATCGTTCTTTCCTTAAGAAGTAGTTCACGCAGGGTGGCGAAGTAATTGAGTGTTACTCACAGCAAGCCTGGCATCGCGCGCTTTTCTTTTTAAGCGCTCCAGCTCACTTACAGGAAACCGCTCGCACTGGCATGGAAAAAGAGTATTATTATGAAAAAGGGGTTCAGTCTCTATGGGAAACGGCGAGGCCTTAACTGCTTCTTCCCACATTTTGGTATGCGGTATTGGCGAGTACTCGGCAAGGTAGGGTGAACCACCGTGTTCTTTTACCACTTCGATGGAATATTCAACTTCGGAAGGATCCTGAAATGGTAAGCCACACAGGAGATAGACACCTATTTGACTAGGCAAAAAGCCAGCTTTCCTCAGGTTTTCCATTGCCCAGGGAAACTGGCCTTTTTCAATTTTGTTATCCCTCTGTACAATTCTCTGAGTGGTCACGGTTTCGAGTCCAAGTCTTAAAGTGGTAAATCCTGAAATTTTAAGCAATTCGCAGAGTTTGCCATGAAGTTCCCTCACATGAACGGCATTCGGCGTGTGGAATCTTACATTGAGACCAGCTTCCTTAACTTTTTTTAAGATGGGTACAATGTGGTTTTCGCTGTCAACCAGTAGTGCATCATCGTAGAAGGCGAAGTCTTCCACCCCATAGTTTTTGTGCCAGTAGAGAATTTCTTCAAATACGCTCTCCGGTGATCGCCTTATGAAACGCGGGTGCAAAACGCTGGATGCACAATAGGGACAACTGAAAGGGCATCCCTCAGATGTCATTATGGCCACGGCATTCAGGGGCTTTGGCTCCCAGAGCTCAAAAGCGGGGAATGGATAGTGGGCAAAATCTTTCCACTGAGAACAATTTTTGATGGGTACATTGAGTTTACCTTCCAGAAAGGCAGGAAATGAGTCTAGTTTCCCGCGATAAAGGTAATCAATGCCGGGTATGGAAAGCGCGTGCTCGTAGCACAACCGAACGTAGGTCCCTCCCAGAACAATTACCGCATCAGGAAATATTTCTCGCACTGTCTCAATGGTCTGAACGATACCGGGATACCAATAAGTCATGATGGAGGTGATAAGGATCACATCGGGTGCGGGCATTTCAGTCAGCTTTTTCCTGAACGTTTCGGCCAGCATACCATAGCGGCAGAATTTTCTGGGAATGTGTCGTAACGCTTCCGGTTTATTAATCTCCGTTCTGATAAATTTACCTGTTCCGTATTTTCTTCTCACAGGTCTGGCGGACTTAGGTACTGAGCTTGCGTCCAGTGTGTGGTCGAGACAATTGATTATATAAACCTCATGCCCTGCTGCCCGAAGCAATGAAGCTAAGTACAGCAGACCCAGTGGTCGTGACCACAAATCGTATGCAGCAAAATCTGTGATCCACGGATTGATGAGTAAAAAAGATTTTGCTTTATCTGTTTTTATAATTGTTGTCATGTCACTATATTAACATATCGATCGGTTAACGCCTGAAGCTGGGATCATAAAATTTTTTCTCGTTACCTATATTAATTTGCTTAGAAATATTGAGAGATCTTTTAATATTGTGAGTAATGAAAAGCAAACCACACTATATTATTCAAAAGATGTTCAAAACATTTGTCTTTCTAAGTATTCGTGGAAATTGCTAAATTTCGGTTTTACCTGTATCTTGCCAATAAAGAGAAAAAACGAATTTTAAAAATACTAAAAATGAAAGAAAATTTGTAAAAAAATGAGTTTTAAAAAGTTTTTTGCTTGTAAAATGTAGCACAAAGTTTGATGGGAAACATACAATTTGTTATAAAAGTTCAGAATTACGTCTCAATAACAATCCCCAGTAAAATATAACAAAAATAACAACTTCCCATGCCCTTTTCCTTTTAATTATCATGACAACGTCCAGAAAGAACTCGATTTTAACTGGGTTTTTTTATAATCCGATTCCGAAAATTGGGATTTGACACAGGACGAAAATTAAGATTTATTATTGCCAACTTGTTTGAAAATCTTTCCCTTATAGTTCTCCACATTACGATTTTGTATGAAAGTCTCCTATTCTGCTAGGCCTATCTTGAGCCAGGAGCTTTCATTGGTCGTTGTTGCTGGCTACATAGAGTCCAGCAATGCTGGTTAGTCAAGTCAGAATTGGTAGCTGGTGCAGAACCTTACAGTACAGTTTGGTAGAAGGGGGCTTATTTTGATTTTATCGGCAACTGGGGTGAACCCGTATTTGGGCAAGTTTTACTGGTGTCACTAGTTTCAAAAATCCTTGTACGTGCAAAAAACGGTTTAGTTTTAACAACAAGAGTAAAGGGATGGGTGGTTTACCGATGGATGGGGTATGGGAAAGTGTTAAGGAATACTTGAAATGTACTATTCCTCAGGCTCAGTTTGAAATGTGGGTAAATCCTATAAAGCTGGGCAAATGCAGTGAGAACCATGTTGTTCTTTTGTGTCCCAATGAGTTTCATCGGCAATGGGTTAGGGGGAAGCTTAGCGGAGAAATTTTAAAAGCGTGGATGACGAAGGGTTTAAGTGCTCCTGTGATCACATGGGATGTGGTGAAAAATGAAAACGGATTCGGCAATGAGAATGGCGACAGCGAGCTGGAAAGAATTTCTTCTGACAGAGGCACCTCGGTAGGTACTGCTGTGCAGGTGCCGCTTAATGAAATATTCGTTAAGTGGCAAATGCCTCGCCTAAACAGCCGATTCACTTTTGAACAGTTTGTTGTTGGGGACAGTAATCGATTTGCCTATTCGGCATCCCGGGTAATGGCAAATGGCCAGAATATTTACAACAACGCGTTGTATATACTGGCAGATCCGGGGCTTGGGAAGAGTCATCTGTCACAGGCGGTTGGCAACTATTTGCTTAAAAAGAAACGAGACGTGAGGCTCTGTTATCTTACTGCCGAAGACTTCGCAAACGAGATGATCTCGGCTTTGAAGTCAGAAAAAATTGAAAAGTTTAAAGAGAAATACAGGAAAAATTGCGACCTGCTGATTCTGGAAAAGATAGAGTTTCTCAGCGGAAAGATGAAGATGCAGTCTGAGTTTGCTTATACTCTTGACTTTTTACTGGACAGCGGTAAACGATTCATATGTACGAGCAATTACTACCCTCAGGACATACCGAAGCTTCGGAAAGACCTCAGGTCACGTCTAAGTGGTGTCCTTATCACTCCGATAGATCCACCGGATTTTGAGACTAGAACCAAAATAGTCAGAAAAAAAGCAGAAGCTCAGGCACTGAAACTCCCGGCAAAAGTAGTGGATTTCCTGGCAGAAAGAATAACGAAGGACATCAGGCAACTGGAAAGTTGCATCGCGGGGCTTGTACTTAAGTCTAATATTACCAAGAGGCCAATTGATCTTGCTCTCGCCAGAGAAGTATTGGAGACGATGATTGATAGCCGGCCCGGTATCGACATTGAAAGGATTAAGGAAGTGGTGGCCCGGTCATTTAGAATCAAGGTGGAAGATTTGAGCTCCCCGTCCAGGAAAAGATCAATTGCTTATCCCAGGAATATTTGCATGTATTTCTGCCAGGAATACACCAATGAATCCATATCAAATATAGGCAAGGCGTTTGGCAGGACTCACAGTACTGTTATTTATGCTACCAATCGTTTGAGGCAGGAAATTAAGAACAGCCCAAGAATTAAGCGTGAAATCGAATTTTTGAGGGATCATCTGGAAACGTATTGCTTGCGGGAGAGATAGGAAAATACTACCTCCCCTGCGTTGGTGTTAAATCATTGAGAAAACATTGCTCATAATCACATAGAAATTTTCTTTAACTGAACCTCTTCCCTTGACCAAGGGACCATGCCCGGGCAAAAGAAGCTCCACGTCCAGGCTGGCTATCTTTTCAATACTTTCTTTCAGCTGAAGCCCGTTGCCACCCGGCAAATCCACCCTCCCAACACTCTGGTAAAAAACCACATCACCCGTGAACAGCGCCTTTTGTTCCCTCCAGTAAATGCAAATTGAACCGGGTGCGTGCCCGGGAGTGTAAATAATATCAAAGGAGTGCTCGCCTACTAGTAGTTCACCTTCGTCGAGCAGTATGTCCACACGCCACGGGGGCATGCTTAATCCCATCATCTGATAAAATTGTTCTCCGTACCTGTCAAGAAAGGCGTCTGCTTCTTTGTGCACAGCTATTTTAGTGTCGTAGTCGAGAAAATCTTGTACCGCTTCACAGTGGTCGGGATGAGGATGAGTTATCAGGACCAAGCCAACATCCTGGGGACTGAAACCATCCTTTTTCATTTCAGTTTCAAGCTGGGGGAAAAGGTGATGATGTCCCGGATCTATTAATGTGACCACTTCTCCGTCTATCAGGTAAGAATTGCAGTTATTTTCCATGGGATTTTCCCAGGGGTACACGTACAGGTTTTCGCTGTATTTCATTATACTTCTACCTCCTCGTTCCTGCGTTTAACAGCTCCACGGAACCATAACCCTGTTGAGTTTCCAATGTCGCCTGAAGTCGCTGAGACATTTTTGAATGTTTGCAGCAACACCTTTCTTGCTATTTACTATATAAATCCCGTGATTAATATGAAAAAGTTCATTCACCAGCCGGGTTACTCGCCACTTCGTAGTAGCACTTGAGCCAAAGCGTCTTTCCATCTCTTCGGTAAAGAGCACCACCATTTTATCTTTCATTCTTAATTCGGTATCTACAAAAAACAGTGCCACATCAGGCTGCAGATCATACAACCTATCCAGAAAAGCCTTTACTGCCGGCTTTTCTACCCCTCTAGGCGGTGACGATTTTACTTCCACGTATGCCAGATTTTGTTCAAGCATTGCGATGACATCATAGTCTCCTCCGGTAGAAGTGTTTTTGAACTTAACCGAAGTTATAACCGGAGCGGAAAAGTATCTTGCAAAGAGCTGTCCCACGTACCATTCGAGAGTCGGTCCAAAGCTGGCAACACCTTTGATCAGGAGTTTATAACCTTCTCTGGAGCTGTACGAGACAATGCCAAGACTTTGCAGCTTTTTCAAATATGATCTGGCGGTAGGTGGCGCACAGTATCGGCAAAGCTGTTTTATGTTCCTGCTTTCAGGGTATTGTATAAGGTCTCTGATAAAAAGCCTGAAAGAGTATCTTCTCAGCAGGTTGAAGAACATGTCCTGTTGTTCTTCGGAAGCCTCCGGTGGCAATAAAACCTGGGTATTATGATCATGTTCAAGTATGGATAAACCTCTCTGAGCTAACAATTGAAGCAATGGAATTGGGGATGGATGCTTGCCGGAGTGGAGCTTTTCCACATATCGTCGGAGTAAGGATAGCTCTTTTCTTAATTGTTCGACTTCTTTTTCTAATTTAGCAAGTCGTGTTTTTCCGTCCATGGAGCAGGATTACCGTTTGCGTCAATTTTCAGGTTCGAACAGGCACTGCTGGGCCGGCTGAGTCAGATCGAGTAATATCTTATAAACTCCATTTTCCCAGATTCGGTGCATCACATATCCGGTCCTGTTGAATACTCCCAGGATTCCCTGGTTTTCCGGAGCTATATAGGCAAAAACCTTCTTTATTCCCCGGCTTCTTGCTATCTCCACGAGATAATGTACCAGAAATGTAGCGATGCCAAGCCGTTGCCAGCTGGGGTTTACCGCAAAGTCAATTTCTGCAAGCTCGGTATCTTCGTCGTACAGATAGCAACCAAGAGCAATAACCTTTTCTTCATCACCCTCTTTAACATAGCCGATGACTGCCATTTTTTTGACATAGTCTATGTTTACGAGAGATTTGATGTCCCGGCTTGGGAAAACTTTCATGATGGAAAGGAAACGTACGTAGGTTTCATCACCGGGCAATGAATCAAAAAACTCTTCGAGCCTGGCCTCGTCTATGGGCCTCACCGGGCGAAAGTGTACGATTCGTTCCCCCGGAAAAATCTGGCTGATTTCCCATTCTTTGGGAAGGAATGGCGGTGCTTCCCTTGAAATTCTAACCTTCTTTTCCGGGTAAAGTTTGTCAACTTCCTCCAGCAGGGATTCTCTGAATTCCGGATGAGCAATACTAACCAGGGCCAGGGCTCGTTCCCGGAGTGTTTTACCGAACAGGTCAACAATCCCGTATTCAGTAACGATAAAACCAGCCCCTCCTCTCGTAGTAACTACTCCCGCGCCTTCCGAGAGGTAAGGAACAATTCTGGATTTGCTCCCATCCAGCGTGGTGGAAGGAAGCACCGTGATGGCTTTTCCTCCCCTTGAAAACCTGGCTCCCCTCAGGAAGTCAACGGATCCTCCTACACCGCTGTATATGTCGAAACCGACCGAATCAGCACATATCTGTCCGCTTAAGTCAACTTCCAGCGCAGAACTGATGGTTATCATCCTATCGTTCTGGGCTATTACCAGATAGTCGTTTGTATATTCCACGGGATGAAATTCGACCATCGGGTTGTTATGGACAAAATTGTAAAGCTTTTCCGAACCGAGCGCAAAACTGGTGATTATCTTACCGGGATGCAAAGTTTTATGGCGGTTGGTTATGACCCCCTTTTCGACGAGAAACAAATAGGCATCGGTTAAGATGTCGGAATGAACTCCAAGGTCTTTCTTGTCCGCCAGAGAATAAAGGATCGCATTGGGTATACTGCCAATACCGACTCTAATGGTACTGCCGTCTTCAACCAGAGTGGCGACGTTATTGCCAATTGCCTTTGCGATATCGTTAATCAGGGGCGGTTCCATCTCGAGCAATGGTTCTTCATGCTCGATTATGGCATCAATCTCATCCAGGTGGATAAAACTGTCACCCAGCGTATAAGGCATCCTGGGGTTTATCTGCGCGATTACATATTCCGCGTTTTCCACGGCTGATTTAACTATATCTACCGCTATCCCGAGGCTGCAAAAACCGTGAGTATCCGGTGGAGAAACCTGGATCAATGCTACGTGGATTGGTATGGCTTCGCTTTTAAATAGCTTTGGAACGTCGTATAGGTTAATGGGCGTGTAATCAGCTCGGCCTTCGGTGACAGCTTCCCTGGATGCAGTGGCAATAAAAAAAGATTTTAGCCTGCAATAATCCGATAAGCTGGGATCGGTAAAATGAGGCTGACCAAGAGACAGTAAATGAAGAATCTCTATATCTGCAAGTTGCACGAGGAATTTTTCCAGTTCTCTTGTTAAATATTGAGGTTCCCCGCAACCTGAGCCCACGAATACCCTCTGCCCTCTTTTTATTTTTTTAAAAGCCTTCTCAGGCGTAGTTCGTTTTTTGGTCAAAATTTCTTCAATTTCATGAGTCATGTGTTCTGCGTGTTCATTCATTTTCGTTTTCTCTCACGTAACTTAAACAGGATTATCAGCCCTGATCACTCCTTTTTAACAGAAGGAACATTGCCGAAAATATGATCATGGCCATGCAAAGAATCTGTCCCATTGAAAATATTCCGAATAACAGTCCGATCTGTGGATCTGGCTGCCTGAAAAATTCCAGGAAAAACCGGAAAATGCCATACAGCAACATGAAGTATAGGACCATATGGCCATCCGGATAATCTTTTTTTCGCAACTTCCACAAAATTACAAAAAGAACCAATCCTTCGAAAAACGCTTCATATAGCTGCGACGGGTGGCGTGACAATCCGTCCGAGTTCGGGAAAACCATAGCCCAGGGAACATTTGTAACTCTACCATAAAGTTCCCCATTAATAAAATTTCCTATGCGTCCCAGCCCCAACCCGATCGGGGCAGTCACTGCCACGCTATCTGCCATAGCCCAGAATGGCATTTTTCGACTTCTCGAAAAAAGATAACCGGCTATTATAGAGCCAATAAGTCCTCCGTGAAATGACATTCCTCCGTGCCACGTGGCAATAATTTCAACGGGCTGCCTGAGATAGTAGCCAAGATTCGCATACTGGTAAAAAAGTATATATCCAAGTCTTGCGCCCACCACCAGTCCCAGTGCAAGGTAGAAGATTAAATCTTGGAGTGTCTTTCCTTCCAATCCTATTTCTTTGGCACGGTTTTGGCGGGGAATTAAAAGGTAGGAAGCCAGAAAACCCAGGACATACATGAGTCCGTACCAGCGAATACGAACGGGGCCTATTTCGATTATATTGGGATTGATCCTGGGGTAATTTAACATCGGCTGCTTCTTTAAAATCTAATTTTTTGCAAAAATCTTGATTTTTTGTTTGTTCAATTTTTAATTTGAATTTATTATCCAGTACTCGTAAAGGCTGTTAATCATAAAGAGGTATGGCTAGAGACTACTAACATAAGGAATCTATCACGTCAAATTACAAACGGAGCGGAATATGAGCGATAATGCCGGAGGTTCTCACAGACACCATCATAACCACCATCATGAACATTCTCATTCTCACGGAGAAATGAGTGTTCGCGACAAGCTCGAAAAACTGCTTGATCACTGGCAACACCACAATGAAGACCATGCGAAGTCTTTTGAAGAGTGGGAGAAAAAGGCCAGAGAGGAAGGACTGGTAGACGTAGCAAAGGCACTGGCAAAAGCTGTGGCGTTAACCCGGGAAATTAATACCGAACTGTCTGAAGCCTTGGAAAAGATAAAATCGAAGTAATTAGACCGAAATTCTCCACCTAAAAAATGAGAACCACAATATGAAACAGGAACTGTTAAGATACTCATGTGTGATTCACGGAAAGGATAGGTGGCCGGAAGATTCCATAGATCTCCAGGTAGAAAACCCGGCTACCGGCGAACAGATAGCAGTGGTTCCTGAAGTTAGCGAGAGGAGCGTAGCCGAGGCAGTGGAATCGTGTGCTCTGGCTTTCTGTAGCTGGAAGAACACGTCACCTGAAGACCGTGGCCAAATCATGAAAAAAATTTCCCGGGCGATGATATACAACACGGATCTACTTGCTGACACAATTTGTAGGGAAGTAGGAAAACCGATTCGGGCGGCACAAAGTGAGGTACGAAGTTCGGCTGATCTGATGAGTTACTTTGCAGAAGAAGCACCGAAGATAAAAGGCGAACTGCCTGCCAGCGGAAAATCTGATGAAATTGTAATGGTTACAAAGGAACCCGTAGGAGTTGTGGCAGCTATCACTCCTTTCAATTACCCGCTGAGCACCCTCATATGCAAGCTGGGTCCAGCGCTGGCTGCAGGATGTACGGTTGTAGCTAAGCCGGATGAGAATACTCCCGTGTCCAGTATTATTCTTGCTAAACTGGCACTGGAAGCCGGATTACCCCCGGGAGTGTTTAATGTCGTTACCGGTACCGGCGAAACTACCGGTACCTACCTGGTGGAGAATCCCTTGGTGAGGCTGGTTACTTTTACGGGAAGCATAGAAACTGGAAAAATCATCCTGGAAAAGAGCGCCAGTTATGTTCGGAAGGTCATTCTTGAACTCGGCGGTAACTGTCCTGCCATCATTTGCAATGGATCGCCATGGAAAGAAAACATACCAGCTATTGTAAAGCAATGTTTTAAAAATACTGGCCAGTATTGCTACAGGATAAACAGGATTTATGTAGAAAAAGAAATTTACGCGGACTTTTTGAAAAGTTTTATTGAAGAAACGAAGAAACTAAGAATTGGTCTTCCGGAAAACCCTTCAACTGATCTGGGGCCGTTAAATAACTTCAAGATCATGAAGCGAGTGGAAAGCCACATCAAGGATGCAATAAGAAAGGGAGCAAAACTGGAATCCGGCGGAAAAGCAATCTCGGATTCACCTCTCGATTCTGGTCTTTATTTCCCTCCAACCATTTTAACAGACGTTAATCAGGGAATGTTGGTAATGCGTGAGGAATCCTTTGGCCCCGTGGTTGGTGTGATGGCGGTGGATTCCGGAGAAGTAGCCCTCGAGTATGCAAACGAAGGCAACAGTGGATTGGCGGCTTACTTATTTGTGCCAGATACCGGAACGGGACTCAAAATGGCCCAAAACCTGGAAAGTGGAAGTGTATGGATAAATACGATCCATCAGGCCTATTTTTCTGTGCCCTTTGGTGGTTTCAAAGAAAGTGGACTCGGGCGTGAGAAATCTCATTATGGGATCGAAGAATATCTGGAGCTTAAAGCTACATATGTTTCTCTTGAAGTTTAACGGATTCTTGATCAGTGAGGATTAAAGATGGCAGTTATAGTTTCGATTGTGGGAGCATCGAAAAGTGGTAAAACGACTCTACTTGAAAAACTCATACCTGAGCTCGTTTCCAGAGGCTACAGCGTGGGAACGATTAAGCATGATGTGCATGGCTTTGAAATGGATCACGAAAGGAAGGATACCTGGCGCCATCGAAAGGCAGGAGCCAGAACCGTGGCAATTTCCGGTCCCAAACAGGTAGCTATGATCAAGCAACTTGATAAAGAGATGGATCTTGAACTGGTTGCAGGTTATTTTTTTGATGAAGATATTATATTCACTGAAGGTTACAAGAAAGAGTTAAAGCCCAAGATTGAAGTTTTCAGAAAAGATTTGATCGAGAAGCCGATTTGCGGGGAAAAAAATAATCTTATTGCTATAGTAACCGCTGATGAGGTGGATGCGACCGTACCCGTATTTCACCCCGAAAATATCAAGGAACTGGCAGATTTCCTGGAAGATCGCTACCTGAAAGAAAGAAAAAGATTTAGACTGGTTATTAAAGTGGACGGAAAGAAACTGCCAATGAAAGAATTCGTGCAGGAATTTGTTATTGGAGGTCTTTTGGGAATGCTGTCAACGTTGAGGGGATACAGGCAACCTAAAAAACTTGAGCTGGTATTGAATTTGGACGATGAAGAAAAATAAAGTTACCGGGATAGTTCTGGCAGGTGGTTTCAGCAGCCGCTTTGGGTCAAACAAGGCCCTTGTCAGGATTGGATCCAAAAAATTAATTGAGCACGTTTTATCCCGGTTGGAACCCTTGTTTGACGAAATAATAATAGTAACAAACGATCCGCTGGATTATGTGGATCTTGAAAAAACAATAGTCACGGACATTATACCTCATCAGGGGCCCCTGGGTGGTATTTATACGGGTTTGTTCTTCAGTCGGCATGACTACGCATTAGTGATGGCCTGCGATATGCCCTTCGTGAATCAAGAATTTGTAAATTACCTCGTTGAAAAAGCCAGCGGATACGACGTTGTAGTTCCGTGCTTCGAAGACAAGTTTGAACCTCTGCACGCCGTGTATAGCAAGCGTTGCTTAAACCACATGAAAAGACTCCTTGAGCAAAATAAGCGTCAAGTTGTGAAGATTTTTAAAAGAGTAAAGACACTAAAAGTTGGTGAAGATATCATCAGAAGATTCGATCCGGATATGAAATGTTTTTTTAACATCAATACAATTACTGATTGGGAAAAAGCGCTGGAAGACTACAATCTGGAAAAAAAGAATAGTGAAGAAAGACCTCTGCACAGTTGAAGAAGCCACAAGTAAAATCTTGGCCAGAGTCAAAAGACTCCCCAGGGAAATAATAGAAGTTTCGCGTGCCTGCGGTCGGGTAATCGACGAAGATGTTTGCGTGGATTGCGATATCCCTCCTTCTATGATTTCGCTGAGAGATGGCTACGCAATTTGTTCCGAAGATTTTAAGCATGATAGTCCGATAGATGGCTTAAAAATTATTGGAGTAATCACGGCTGGTGATGTCCCTTCTTTTACCGTAACCCCGGGTACTGCTGCAAAAATAGCTACAGGTGCTCTTCTTCCGGAAGGAGCAGACACCGTTATCCCCTACGAGGATGTTGTTATTGGAGAAAAAAAGATTTTCCTGAAGAGTACTCCTTTGAGAGGCCAGTTCATCCTGAAACCAGGAAGCCTTGCCAGGGAAGGTAATGTTGTTGCTAAAAAAGGCCAGATACTGACTCCCATGTCTGTGTGTTCCATCGTGGACTGCGGAAAAGCATTTTTAAAAGTGGTTCGGAAACCAAGAGTTGGAATAGTGGTAACGGGAAATGAAGTGGTTGAACTGGATAGCAGGAACAATAAAGACCACGTGTTCTGTAGCAATAGGTACCTGCTGGTGAGTCTCGTGAAAAACTACGGAGGAAATGAGTTGCCCTTGGGGATATGCCCCGACGATGAAAGAGACATTGCGTCAGTACTTGAAAGTTCGCATGGCTGTGATTGTGTTATCATATCTGGAGGAACCGGAAAGGGCGAGCATGATTGCGTGAGAAAAGCATGGAATTTGGCCGGGATAGACACGGTTTTTGATGGAGTCATGATGCATCCAGCCAGGGGAACGGCCTGTGGCTGGAAGGACGGAGTGTTTTATTTTTCACTACCCGGAAACCCTTTTGCTTCCGGAATAGCATTTGTTCAGTTTGTATCTGTTGCTTTGCTTAACCTGTCAGGCGTTGTGATTACGTTTCCGCCATCAACAAGAGCAAGATTATCAGAAGACCTGAATACTAAAGAAAGCAACGTACCCAAGTACTTCTGGGGTAAAGCAACATGGATTGAATCGGGAATGATTGTCCAACCACTAGGAATGGATCGAACTAATCCCCTCACCGAGATATCATTGGCGAATTGTGTAGTTAAAGTCGATCCAGGTAGAAAATCCCTGAAGAAAGATAGTCCTGTCTTCATTCAACCCGTTTCTTTTGGATCTCATCTCGGTTATGTGTCTTACCTGGTCTGAAAAAATTATTTTCTTAATCAAGTTTTTGTGCTATGAGAAACTTCCCACAAGGCTATTGGCGAGATTAACCCTCCCATAGCGAGCAGGCAATGCCTGTGCAGCTAGGATTTACCTCAATTCAAATGAGGACAAACGGCTTTTCATCAACCCTGCAAGGGTAATACGTATATCAAGAGGTAATAAATATGAGCGCTCAATCCGCACAAACCATTGTCCCTGATTATTCTTTCCTTAGAAAAGTTGAATTTGAAAGTAAGATCAAGGCCTCAGCATGTTTTCAGTGTAGAAAGTGCAGTAACGGATGCCCTGTCACATTTGCCATGGACTATTACCCGGATCAGATCCTTCGGTTTATTCATCTTGGTCTGGAAGACCTTGTGCTAAATTGTGTCACAATCTGGGTATGCGCTTCATGCGAAACCTGCACAACAAGATGTCCTAACGAAATAGATATAGCCGGCCTCATGGACTATCTTAAAGAAACCGCCAAAAAGAAGGGGATTGGCATTAAAGACAACAAAACTTACATGTTTCACCAGGTATTCCTGGATGATCTCAAAAAACGCGGCAGAGTTCATGAGTTGAGGTTGATGAACGAATACATGCTGAAGACCGGTGAAGGAATCAGGAAGCTCAAGGACGATTCCTGGAAACAGGATCTTAAACTTGGGTTGGGGATGTTTACAAAGGGACGTTTACCGTTGTTGCCCAAAGGGATAAAGAACAAGAAAGAAATCAGAAAGATTTTGGAAAATATAGACTAGGTCGCAAAGGATGAACAATGATTGACGTTAGTTACTATCCTGGATGTTCACTTGAAGGGACGGCAAAAGATTATAAAGAATCTATCGAAACGGTTTGTGAACGTGTCGGAATTAAGTTGCATGAGCTTGAAGACTGGAATTGCTGTGGAGCCACAGCTGCTCACAGTCTCAGTCATAAGGCGGCGATAAACCTGTCGGCGAGGAATCTTGAACTGGCCGAAAAAGCCGGGATGGATTTAGTTATTCCTTGTGCTTTATGTTTTAACAGGATGAAAGCAGCGGAAAAGGCGCTTCTCGGACCATACCGAAGGGAATACCCTTACAGATTTGAAGGAACAATCAAGATATGGGACTTACTTGACTTCTTTTGCCAGGACAGGGTTAAAGCCGAGATAGCAAAACGATTCAAGCGACCTTTAAAAGGTCTGAAACCCGTATGCTACTACGGTTGCATGGCAAACAGGCCTCCCACCATCACTGATTCCCGGAACTGGGAAAATCCGACAAACATGGACGAACTGCTCAGTTTTCTGGGAGCAGAAGTGATTGATTGGCCGTACAAGACCGATTGTTGCGGTGCCAGCCATGTGGTGGCACGTCCTGACATAGTTTTTAACCTCGTTTACAAGCTGTTCGACATGGCAGAGAGGGTAGGGGCCAACTGTATTGTGGTATCCTGCCAGATGTGCCAGGCCAACCTGGATATGTATCAGGACGAAATTAACAAAAAGTTCAACAGAGATTTCTACTTTCCAATCCTTTATTTCACTGAGCTTGTTGGTATGGCGATAGGTGAAAAACAGGTAAAGAGGTGGCTTAACAAGCACTTTGTAAGCGCCAAGCCTCTTATCGAGGGTGCTGGACTTAGTCTCTAGAAATTTCAGTTATCTCAAACTTTGCTAGAGTAAAAAAGAATAGGAGAGGCTGAAGGTGAGCAACCAAGAGAACGGAACGAAAAACGGAAAACCGGTTGGATCTGTAATGGTAATGGGTGGTGGAATTGCCGGAATGCAGGCATCCTTGGACCTTGCTAATTCCGGATTCCTGGTTTACCTGGTTGATAAGAATATCAGCATTGGTGGTGTCATGGCACAACTGGATAAGACATTTCCCACCAATGACTGTTCAACATGTATGATTTCCCCCAAGCTAATCGAAGTCGCCAGTAACCCGAATATAGAGATTATAACTCGTGCAGAAATCGAAAAGGTGGAAGGCGAAGCCGGGAATTTCCTCGTTACCGTGAAGAAATATCCTCGTTATGTGCGGGAAGACAAGTGTACGGCATGTGGAGAGTGTATAAACGTTTGTCCGGTGGATCTACCGGCTGATTTTAACCAGGGTTTGAACATCCGCAAGGCAATATATCGACACTTCCCACAAGCTATTCCTTCCGCTTTTGCCATCGATAAAATAGGTACCTCACCATGTAAAGCGGCCTGCCCGGCCGGGGTTCATGCTCACGGTTATGTGGCGCTTATTCGCCAGGGTAAATACAAGGAAGCATTGAAACTGGTAAAAAAAGATAACCCGCTACCAAGCATCTGCGGCAGGGTATGCCCTCATCCCTGTGAATATGCATGTACTCGAAGCCAGGTGGATGAACCGGTTGCCATTGATTACCTGAAACGCTTTGTTGCTGACCTAGATCTATATGACGATGAGCCATTTCTGCCTGAAGTGAAGGAGAAAAAAGAGGATAAGGTAGCCATCGTTGGTGGTGGCCCCGCAGGACTTACCGCGGCATACTTTCTGGCCATCGATGGATACCCGGTTACCATATACGAAGTGATGCCGGAAGCTGGTGGCTGGCTCATTTACGGAATCCCCGATTACAGGCTTCCGAAAGAAATTGTTCGGAAAGAAATTGAACTGATAGAAAAACTTGGTGTTGAAATAAAAACCAACGTCCACGTTGGGAAAGATGTAACCCTTAAGAGCATAAAAGACCAGGGTTACAAAGCCATCTTCATTGCTACAGGAACAACCAGGAGCCGGGCCATGGGCATCGAGGGCGAAGATTTGCAGGGCGTTATTCCCGGTGCTGACTACCTAAGACGGGTCAACGTGGGTGAGAGACCTGACCTGGGTGAGACAGTGGCAGTGATTGGTGGCGGAAACGTAGCCATGGATACGGCTCGAAGCGCCCTTAGAACCGGTGCAAAAAAAGTTATGGTTCTCTACAGACGGGCTCTTGAACAAATGCCTGCCAACCCGGAAGAAATTGAAGAGGCACAGGAAGAAGGAGTTGAGTTCCATTATCTTGTTGCTCCTGTGAAGATTATCGGTGATGAAAACGGACGTGTAAAGGCGGTTCGTTGCATCAGGATGGAACTCGGGAAGGCCGACGAAAGCGGTAGAAGGCGCCCGATTCCGGTGGAAGGCTCGGAATTTGAAATCGAAGTAGATGCTGTCCTGCCTGCAATTGGTCTTTCTACTGACCTGAGCTTCCTGGATGGTATTACTGAAGACCTTAAACCTAAACTTTCCAGGTGGCAGACCATTGAAATTAATCCTCTCACGCTTGCTACCAATGTTGAGGGAGTTTTTGCAGGCGGCGACGTGGTAACCGGCGCGGCTACCGTAATAGATGCAATTGCAGCCGGAAAGAAGGTTGCCGTGTCTATCGACAGGTACCTGAGAGGGGAAGACATGGCAGCGGGAAGAGAAGCATTGCAACCGGTTGCCGAACCCAAAGTGCCCAGAGTGCAAAAAGCGCCCAGGGCAAAGATGCCAAGGCTTTCGCCGGAAGAGAGGGTGAAATCGTTCTCAGAAGTTCAGCTTGGTTTTAGTGAAGAGGAAGCCGTAAAGGAAGCTGAACGTTGCTTGAACTGCG
>Ga0164318_10001819_pt1 | contig 19333 bp, 15 predicted proteins | sample GuaBasSedimGuay9_FD_113734 | JGI IMG/M metagenome (GOLD analysis project Ga0164318, IMG submission 113734) | Subseafloor sediment microbial communities from Guaymas Basin, Gulf of California, Mexico - Guay9, Core 4571-4, 0-3 cm | ecosystem: Environmental > Aquatic > Marine > Hydrothermal vents... | reverse complement strand
TCTATTCTTTACAACACATCAATCTCGGTCAAGGAGCCTATCGACAATCTTCTCCTGTCAAATGCGATTCGTCCAGCTGTTGTCGGCATGATGCGCACATTGTCACGAGAGATTGGACCGATGGGCATACGCGTGAACGCTGTATGCCCTGGCTGGGTTCGCACGGACCGTGTGAAGCAACTCCTCGCAAAGAACCCCAGCCGCGAGGGCGAGATTGTTGCGCAAATACCGCTAGGTCGTATGGGCACGCCAGATGAGTTCGGAGCAGTCTGTGCATTTCTTTTGAGTCCGGTTTCAAGCTACATTCACGGTGCACTCCTGCTCATCGATGGCGGGCTGTATCATGGCATGATGTAGAGTTCGGTCAGAGTATGCCCGATGAGTCCATTGACGCCAGTCGCATCAGTGCTCTTCGAGCATGGTTCCGCACCTGTGCATCATCATCGTCCAATAGGGCTCGGAGGCTCGTGGCTGCTGGTGGGTATGGCATGACACTCAGCGCCCAAGCCGCTTCACGCCTCACATCAACCGATGGTGACTCCAGTGCCTCAGTCACTGCGCGTCGGATGATTTCAGAACGTTTCTCGGCAACAAGTCGTATGAGTCGGACTTGCTCTTCTGGTTCCGCCCGCCTTATTGCCTCTGCAAGACCTTGCAGAGCTCTTGTGTCATCCATATCACGGAGTCCTCTGATTGCCCAGTCACGAACATCACTGTGAGCATCCTCAAGTGCAGCGAGCAAGCATGGTATTGATTGTGGCGAAGAGATTCTGCTCAGTGCCCATGCTGCCGCCTGTCGTACTTCCACGATGGGATCGCCCATCATGGCGCACAACGTGCCTATACTCTCATCGTCAGCCACATTGGTAAGTGCAAATATGGCCTCTCGTCTCAACTCGATGGTTTCCGAGTGATCTCGGGCGAGTTTTCGGATCATCCTACCAAAGTACTTGGGCTCGGTACTGGTCAGGATGTGTAGTATCCACTTTCTAATCTCAAAGTCGCTGCTCCTGTCTGAAAGCAGCTCAGCCAACTCCATGTTGAGAGCGTCTAGCCTTCTCCTGTATGCCGCCTGAAGCCCCCGCACACGAATAAGGCGGTCATCATCCCATATTGCCAGTCTGATGACATCAACGGCTAGCCTGTCGTCCAGCCTATCCACCACACTCAGAATGCGTTCCTTGAGCCTTTGACTTCCTTTCTCTCCCTTGTCGAATAGCCTCCCCACTTCTGCGAGGAACTCATCCTCACTGCCTGTGATGCACTGCGCCGCGACTCTCATGTCACCGCGTTCCACTGCATCTGCAATATCCTCTAGCAACCGTGTCACTCGTGTACAACCTCATGTTGTGGTGTTATGTGTTTCCAATCGCTCAGTAGATTCGAAATGCCTTGGCGTGCGGCAACCTGAACCATTCCTTCTCTGGTTCATCGCGCAGAATCGCACTGAGCACGGCTGTCTGAACAACTAATGTATTCGCTATCACTTGAGCCAGTGGTGTTTTGAGACCGTAGTCAACAGGTAGGTTGATGTGAAATGTCCGTAACGCCAGTATTTCTTTGAGCACATGCAAGAATCTTTGATCACTCTCTGTAGACGGGCTATCGGTGACGAGGACGGCGGCGTCGCCTGTTCGTGTCGGCAGACTGCCATAATGCTGGAATTCCTCTCTCAACACGCTCACACCAAGAGTCAGCGAGGATTCATTGACCTTCATCATTCCCAGCTGAGCGGCAACATAGTTGGGCCCCTCGGAGATGAAGTACACAGTATGTCCTCTGTCAATGAGTGCCGAGAGCTTCTCGCCCTCCTTTTCCGCCCATTGATGAATCCTATACATCTGCGTTCTCAAGAGCTCAACATCATCATGGTACCGCTTCTCATTGATCTGGCCGACTATGCCGAACAAGTATGCAAGAGCAGCAGTCGTGGGGGCGGTGGGGATAATGTTGTACGTTTTAACGTGAGTATCTGTCAGCCAGAGCGTGTCTACATGCTCGGTGATTGGTCCGTTCCGGTTGTCCGTCAGGGCCACGGTGGCGGCCCCATGTTCCTTCCCATAGTCCATAGCATCAATTGTAGACAGGCTCCGTCCAGAGGCAGTGATCCCAATGACAGTACATCCTTGATTAATCGAAAGACGGTTCACCTCTGATGCGGACAGGGCCACCGCGTTAATCCCTTCTTGCAGAAGCGCCCATTGGCCATACTGTGCCACGGCGTACGAGTCGCCACAGCCCGTAAACACAACCAACTTGCGGTCGCTAACTAGGTCTATGTCACTGTGGAGGCCTGCGTTCAGAGCCTCGGGAATGCTCCTGTTCTGAAGTTTCCTTGAGGTTTCACACTGTCTAAGGAACTCACTCACCATTGTCTTCTACACCTCGGTTTACCTAGGTGTGGCGAACGGCATACTTATCTCCATGGTGGTTTCAGGCGAGTCTTCTTTGCCGGATCATCTTCAGAAGTGGACCAGCGAAATCCTCAATCATAACATAGAAGAAGATGGTGGCGCCCCCGCCGGGATTTGAACCCGGGTCTCAAGATTCGCCCTTCAAGACGCACCTCGAAAGTGTGACAGTCTTGAATGCTAGGCCGGGCTACACTACAGGGGCACCGGACTGGGGTTCGGTCATTTGGATTTTCTATTAAAGTTGTCGGACGTGACGCGTGTCTGGCCACAACAGACCCGGAAGACGCTCAGATGTAGTCACAGGTGCTCAGGGGCTCCTCGCTCGAGGGCATTGACAAGATGCTGAGGAAACAACTTGGAGAGGAGAGATTGGCGCCATACCTGTCACGCTTTAACAAACGTAATACAACAGCGCTGTTTCAACCAGATTTATAACGAAAAGTGCGGATAGAATTAGTGGCTAACGGCCAAGCTTTCCCGTAGTTGACTCTCCATACTAGTGTTTCATCGTAAGGCTTTTATGGCTACAGAAGAGCCCTCGATTGCTCAGGCAGAGCTGCTTCCCATCATGCATGGCCATATTTGACATTCCAAAGAACAACATGTCGGGTGTAGACCGGACATGAGGACGGTCAAGATGGCAAGCATCGATGAGCTGGGCTCGTGGCGCAGCTAGGTAGCGCAGCAGGCTTTTAACCTGACGGTCGCGGGTTCAAATCCCGCCGAGCCCGCCACAGCCACTAGGCTAATGGGAAGTGGCAGGAGGCCGGAGCAGAGCGTACGGGGCGGCTATTGCGGTCTATGAGAGAGCTCGGACTTCTCTGGGTTCATGCAATGGGAAGCAGAATAGTCGGCAGTAGTTCGCCCGTCTTTCATGACTAGGGTGTGTGGTGACAAGTTGGGCACGGAAGAGCGTCAGAAGTACTGGCCTGTCATAGAGGCGTACTTTCAAGACCGAGGCCTTGTGGGTCAGCATCTCGACTCATTTAATCGGTTTGTCAATTATGAGCTGCAAGAGGTTGTGAACAGCGTCGGGAAGATTACCCCAAAGGTCGAGGGTTATTACGTGGAGTTGGGAAAGATCTACGTGGAGCCCCCGTCCGTGAGGGAGGCCGACGGCAGTGAGCACCCACTGTATCCATTGGAGGCCCGGATTCGGAATCTGACATACGCTAGCAAGCTGTATCTTGAGATGACCCCCGTGAAGAAGGAGGGAACCACAACAACGCGTCTTGAAACCCTCAAGATCTACATCGGTGACCTCCCCATCATGCTGCGGAGTGAAAAATGCCTCCTCTATGGGATGTCGGATGAGGAGCTCATCAAGCACGGGGAAGACCCCAAGGACCCTGGTGGCTATTTCATCATCAACGGATCCGAGCGCGTGCTTGTCACGCAAGAGGATCTTGCACCTAACAGGATTCTGATTGAGGAGGCGAGCAAGTCCTCCGGTTACACCCACATTGCTAAGGTGTTCTCCACATCACGCGGTTTCCGTGCTCCAGTCACGATTGAGCGCAAACGAACTGGTGAACTCAGGGTGTCATTTCCCTCCGTGCCAGGAAAGATTCCCTTGGCCATACTGATGAAGGCGCTCGGACTCGAATCGGATCGTGAGATTGTAGAAGTGATATCCGATGATGAGGAAATTCAGAATGAACTGATCGTCACCATCGAACAGTCTGCCCCAATCAATGCTGGTCCTGATGCAGAGAAAGGGACTACACGCGAGAACGCCCTAGACTATATCGGCAAGCGTGTTGCGGTGGGCCAGACCAAGGAGTACCGCCTAGCTCGCGCGGAGAAAGTACTGGATAGATATCTCCTGCCCCACATTGGCACAGAGCCTGAGCACCGTCTGAAGAAGGCATACTATCTAGGTCAGATGGTCGAGCGCTTGTTGGAGCTAGTCTTGGGCAAGCGTCAACCTGATGACAAGGACCACTATGCCAATAAGAGGCTGAAGCTGAGCGGCGACCTATTGATGTCGCTATTTCGTGTGGCACTCTACTCACTCACTCGTGACATCAAGTATCAGCTTGAGCGTACTGCAGTGCGGGGGCGGAAGCCCAACATTCGGACAGCCGTACGTGCCGATGTGATCACACAACGCCTCAAGCATGCCCTTGCAACGGGCAACTGGGTGGGCGGAAAAGCTGGCGTTTCGCAACTGCTTGACCGAACGAACTACATCTCTTCTCTGTCTCATCTACGAAGAGTCGTTTCACCACTATCACGTTCGCAACCACACTTCGAGGCACGTGACCTTCATGCCACGCATTGGGGCAAGATATGTCCGAACGAAACACCTGAGGGCCCGAACTGTGGTCTTGTAAAGAATCTCGCCATGATGGCCTACATCTCTGTTGGAACCGATGAGGAAGCGGTCGAACGCGCGCTGCTCAAGGCAGAGGTCGAGCCCATCGAACGCCGGCGTGGAAAGCGGGGCACAAAATGGGCTGATGTTTTCCTAAATGGTCGCTTGGTTGGGGTGCATCCGGCACCACAGGTTCTCGTGAAGACGATTCGCCAGAAACGTCGTGCTGGCGAGATTGACCATGAGGTCAACATCGCATACTACGATGACACACATGAAGTCCAAGTCAACTGTGATGCTGGTCGTGTGCGCAGGCCTCTCATTGTTGTGGAGAACGGTAAGAGCCGCCTGACTGATGAGCACCTCCGCATGATCAAGGATGGTGAATGGGGCTTCCAAGATCTCCTCCGAAATGGGATCGTAGAGTATCTGGATGCTGAGGAAGAGGAAAACGCATTGATAGCAATGTATCCGGAGGACATAGGCCCCAACACGACTCACCTAGAGATAGTCCCCTCAACTATACTGGGAATCTCAGCTGCACTTATTCCATTCCCAGAACGGAACCAGTCTCCACGAAACGTGTACATGGCTGGAATGGCAAAGCAGTCTGTGGGTGTCCCAGCATCGAACTTTGCATATCGGGCGGACACGCGCTCTCACTTTTTCCACTATCCACAAGTTCCCCTTGTGAAGACTCGCGCAATGGATTCCATAGGCTATGAAGAGAGACCCGCTGGCCAGAATTTCATTGTGGCAATCCTCTCATTCGAGGGCTACAATATCGAAGATGCACTAATCATGAACAAGGCCTCCATCGAGCGTGGCTTGGGTCGAAGTACGTTCATTCGCGTCTACGAGAGCGAGGAGCGCAAATATCCCGGCGGTCAAGAAGACAAGTTCACGATTCCCGACCGGAGCGTGAGGGGCTACAGAGCATCGGAAGCGTATCGAAACCTTGGTGACGATGGCATAATCGAAACAGAGGTCGAAGTGCAGGGCGGTGACGTACTTATCGGTAGAACCTCTCCCCCACGTTTCCTCGAGGAGTTCTCCGAGTTCGAGATAACGTCTCCCAATCGCCGTGAAACCTCGGTGGCCGTTCGCCATGGCGAGTCCGGTGTGGTGGACCGCGTCATCTTGACTGAAACGATCGACGGCAATCGCCTCGTCAAGGTCAAGGTTCGAGACCTGCGTATCCCAGAGCTCGGTGACAAGTACGCATCTCGCCACGGCCAGAAGGGTGTCATTGGGTACATTGTTCCACAGGAGGATGTGCCATTCACAGAGGATGGCGTTGTTCCCGATCTCATAATCAATCCACATGCGATTCCAAGCCGGATGACCATTGGTCAGATCTTGGAGATGATTGCGGGCAAGGCTGCCTGCCTCGAGGGCAAGCAACAGGACGCTACACCCTTCTGTGGTGTAACCGAGGAGGAACTATTCAAGATACTACATGACCATGGTTTCCAGTACAACGGCCGTGAAACCATGTACTCTGGAATCACTGGCGAGAAGCTACAGACAACAGTCTTCATCGGAGCGATTTTCTACCAGAAGCTTCACCACATGGTGGCTGACAAGATACATGCGCGTGCCAGAGGTCCTGTCCAAATTCTGACAAGGCAGCCGACCGAGGGGAGAGCCCGGGAGGGCGGTCTGCGGTTCGGGGAGATGGAACGCGATGTTCTGATTGGTCATGGTGCTGCAATTCTGCTAAAGGGACGGCTGCTTGACGAGTCCGACAAGAGCAATATGCTGGTGTGTGAAGAGTGCGGTCTCATTGGAGTGTATGACCGAAACAAGGACATGTACTACTGTCCCATCTGTGGTCCAAATGCAAAGATTAGCAGCGTTGTTGTGTCCTATGCGTTCAAGCTCCTCATCCAAGAGATGATGTCATTAGGTCTTGCATGTAGACTGAGACTCAAGGAGATGATTTGAGATGCTGTCCGGCCTTAGTATCAAGAAGATTGATGCAATTGAGTTCGGTCTTTTGTCCCCCGAAGACATTAGAAAGATGTCCGTTGCTCAGATAGTTGTCGCTGACACATACGATGAGGACGGCTACCCCATAGAGTCCGGCATAATGGACCCTCGTCTGGGAGTGATTGACCCCGGCCAGAGGTGCCGCACATGCGGAAACAGGGTTGGAAACTGTCCGGGTCACTTCGGACATATTGAGCTCGCACGTCCTGTAATGCATGAGGGCTATGCCAAGGTCATTCACAAGGTTCTCCGGGCTACCTGTCGCGAATGCAACCGACTCCTATTGACTGACGACGAGATTGAGGAGTTCAAACAGCTGTTCAAGAGATACCCAGAGATTGGGGAGCGGACTGCTGTTCTCTCAAAGGAGATTCTCAAGCGGGCGGCCAAGGTAAAGAGCTGTCCGCATTGTGGTGCTGAGCAGCTGAAGCTGAAACTTGAGAAGCCCACCTCCATCTATGAGATTGGCGAGGCCGGATCAGTAAGACTGACTCCTATTGACATTCGTGAGCGCTTGGAGAACATCATCGATGATGACTATCGCCTGATGGGAATAAACCCTGATGCGGCTCGGCTTGAGTGGGCTATCCTTACAGTTCTGCCAGTTCCTCCGGTCACAGTACGACCTTCGATTACGCTAGAATCAGGAGTGAGAAGCGAGGACGACTTATCACATAAACTGATTGACATAATCCGTATCAATCAGCGTCTTCGCGAGAACTTGGACGCAGGTGCCCCTGCCCTCATCGTAGAAGACCTCTGGGAACTTCTCCAATATCATGTGACAACGTATTTCGACAATGGTGTGAGTGGCATTCCACCAGCTCGACATAGATCGGGTCGAGCGCTGAGAACCTTGGCCCAGCGGCTGAAAGGGAAGGAGGGCCGCTTTAGGTCGAACTTGTCTGGCAAGCGCGTGGACTTCTCCGCACGAACTGTCATCTCTCCAGACCCCAACTTGAGTATGAATGAGGTTGGTGTGCCCGAGGAGATTGCAAAGATTCTCACAATTCCTCAGCGCGTCACTGAGTGGAACCTTGAGGAGATGAAGGAGCTGGTAATTCGTGGTCCTGACCGGCATCCTGGGGCCAACTATCTCATTCGTACTGACGGGCGTCGTGTCGACCTTCGGTTTGTCAAAGACCGGTCGATAATTGCTGACACCATCGAACCAGGCTTTATAGTGGAGCGGCATCTTGCAGATGGTGACATAGTGCTGTTCAACCGACAACCATCACTCCACAGAATGTCAATCATGGCCCACGAAGTTCGCGTGATGCCATATAGGACATTTAGACTGTCGCTCTATGTCTGCCCGCCATACAACGCTGACTTCGATGGCGATGAGATGAATCTGCATGTTCCACAGTCCGAAGAGGCCCGTGCAGAGGCTCGTGTCCTCATGCGTGTACAAGAACAGATTCTCTCTCCGCGTTACGGCGGTCCTATCATCGGGGCGCTACAAGATTACATCTCTGCGGCATTCCTTCTCACTCGGAAATCAAGTCTATACACCCTTGACCGTGTCAACCAATTGATGGCTGTCACAGACTTCGAGGGAACCCTACCGGAACCTGCAATCAAGGCTCCGGTTCCGCTGTGGACCGGCAAACAAATCTTCAGCATGTTCATCCCCGAAGGCATAAACATCTCATTCAAGGCTAACATCTGCCGCAAGTGTTCCGTCTGTAAGAAAGAGGACTGCGAATACGATGCATATGTTGTGATACGTGACGGGAACTTGGAGTTTGGCGTTGTCGATGAAAAGGCATTTGGTGCCGGCGAGCCTGACTCACTGTTCCACCGAATTATAAAGGAGAAGGGGCCAACAGCAGCTAGGAAGTTCATGGATTCCGTTGGGCGGCTCTTGGTTCGTCTCATCACTGATCGCGGGTTCTCAATGGGTCTGGACGATGTTACCCTGCCGCGAGAGGCTCAAGAACGAATCAAGGTAATCCTCCAAGAAGCCGAGGAGAAGGTGAATCAGCTCATCGAAACGTACAAGCGAGGTGAGCTCGACCCCAATCCTGGACAGACACTGCTGGAAACCCTTGAACAGAGAATCATGGCGACACTTGCAGAGGCACGAGACTCTGCAGGTGAGGTTGCAGGAGAGCACCTTGGTCTTGAGAACTCCGCTGTGATCATGGCACAGACGGGGGCCCGAGGCTCACGACTCAATCTCTCTCAAATGGCAGCGGTGGTTGGTCAACAAGCAGTCCGTGGTGAACGTATCAAACGGGGCTACAAGGGACGCACACTGCCTCATTTTGAGAAGGGTGACCTCGGAGCTCGGGCGCGAGGATTTGTCACATCAAGTTACAAGAGTGGACTCGACCCAATAGAATATTGGTTCCATGCGGCAGGAGGTCGCGAGGGTCTCGTTGACACTGCAGTGCGAACTTCAACATCCGGTTACATGCAGCGCAGACTAATGACCGCATTGCAGGACCTCAAGGTCGAAACCGACGGGACCGTGAGAACTGCAACAGGGCAGATTGTGCAGTTCAAGTTTGGAGATGACGGTGTTGATCCCAGCAAGTCTGACCATGGTCGTGCTGTCAACATCGACATCGCGATAGAGAAGGTGCTCGGAAAGAGCAGGCTTAGTTAGGGAGGATAGAGGAATGAGTAGCAGTTCGATTGAGAGTCACATGACGAAGCGTTTCGCAAAGATGCGTGAGGAGCGACTGTTGCCTCCCAAGGTCATGGACGAGCTCGAAGAGAAGCTCAGAAGCATCAAGGATTTGACCAAGAAGGAGTTCGACCGAATATGCGACCATGTCATAGAATCGTATGAGCGAGCACTGGTGGAACCTGGTGAGGCTGTGGGTACGGTTGCCGCTCAAAGCATTGGTGAACCTGGCACCCAGATGACTCTCAGGACGTTTCACTACGCAGGCGTTGCTGAGCTGAGTGTGACACAAGGTCTTCCCCGTCTCATTGAGATTGTCGATGCTAGGAACAACCCGAGCACTCCGACTATGAAGATTCACCTCGTCGACGAGATCGCTGGCGACAGGAATGCAGCGAAACAGGTTGCTCGGAACATCGAGATGGTTCTTGTTGAGAGTGTTGCAAGTAACATCTCAATTGATCTTCTTCGGCAGGCTATTGATATACGACTCGATCCGGAGCTCATGGAGGACAAGGGTCTCACGACGGAGGATGTTGCGCGTGCAATCGAGGCAAAGATCAAGAATAAGGGCGAGGTTGAGGCTGACGAGAATGTGATCTTTGTCTATCCCATGAACGACTCCCTCACGGAGTTCCAGCGTTTTAGTGAAAAAATCCGAGAGATTATGGTCAAGGGAATTCGTGATGTCACCCACGTTGTTATCCGGAAGGAGGGTGACGAGTACGTGCTATACACTGAGGGCTCGAACCTGCAGGATGCATTGGAGGTTGAGGGTGTCAACCCCCACCGCGTCTATACAAACAACCTGCGTGAGATCTATCAGGTTCTTGGGATTGAGGCAACACGGAATGCAATAATCAAGGAAGCAATGAACGTTCTCAGCGAACAAGGAATGGATGTAGATGTGCGTCACATAATCCTTGTTGCGGACATGATGACCGTTGAGGGAACAATCCACCAGATTGGCCGACATGGAATCTCCGGGTCAAAGAACAGCGCCTTGGCACGGGCCGCGTTTGAGGTGACAATCAAGCACCTCCTCGGCGCGGGCATTGCCGGTACTGTGGATCCCCTGAAAGGAATAACCGAGAACGTGATATTGGGCCAGCTAATACCTTTGGGTACTGGTTCAATCGACCTGCTTATGAATCCGCAAGTGCCAGTGCCGCAAGAGTGAGAGTATCCCCAAGGTCGAGAGCCGAATGGTATGGGGCGCAACCATTAAAACTGGAACAATTGTGGAGAAAACCGCTCTGGTATCACAGCGGAACCATAGCATGACTTCAAGAGGTCGTCAGAATTGAGCATGAATCAGCCAATAGCGAGTGCGGTGAGCACAGGTAGGTGCCGAATCGGCGCGAAGTCGTCAATAGACGCGCTGAAGAAAATGGAGGCAAAGTTGGTAGTCGTGGCCTCGAACTGTCCCCCGGATCAGTATGATGACATCAGACGATACGCTGCAATGAGCGGCACAAAGATCTATGAGATCAAGGGCACCTCTTGGGAGTTGGGGGAGATAGTTGGCAAGCCCTTTATGGTGTCAGCAATAGCAGTGATTGAGCCTGGCGACTCTAAGATTCTGGAGATGGTGTGAGGCGGTCCCATGCCCCGTGTACGTCTCTCAATGGAAGACATGGCCCTGATTGCCACGTTCGAGCGTATCACTGGGGCATCAGCTGTTGATGTTGTTCGTGATGATGAGGCGGGTCGCTTAATCTTCGTAGTTCGCCCAAAGCAACTAGGTCGAGCAATAGGTCGCGGTGGCGCTAATGTTCGCAACGCATCTGATGTGTTTGGCAAGACAGTTGATGTTGTGGAGCTGGCTGATACTGCAGAGGAGTTTGTGAAGAGTGCATTGGCTCCCGCTCGTGTAGAGCGTGTGAGAATAGTGGAGGACCGGAATGGCAGCCTCATTGCCCAAGTCACGGTGAAGAATGAGGACCGTGGTATTGCAATCGGACGTGACGGTCGCAACGTTGCACGGGCGCGAATACTGGCGAAGCGTCATTTCGGACTCGACAACGTGGTCATCACATGACAACAATGACGGCCCAACGCTCTCGTTTCATAATGCTTTTAAGGCTACAGCAGGGCGATGCAATGACCACCCACAGAGCAGGCTATAAATCTCGACAGAGGTAGATTATGTGACAGGTTCGAAGAGTCCACTGGGCGAGTTTGCAGCGAGGCCCCTTAGGTCAAAACGCAAGAGGTTCCGCTGGAAAAAGTCCAGCTACAAACGACGTATGCTTAAGCTAAAGCGAAAGACCGATCCGCTTGAGGGTGCACCTCAGGCAAGGGGCATCGTCCTTGAGAAGGTCGGTGTAGAGAGCAAACAACCCAACTCGGCCATCCGCAAGTGCGTACGAGTGCAGCTCTCGAAGAATGGTAAGCAGATTACGGCGTTTGTGCCTGGAGATGGTGGTCTCAAGTACATCGATGAACATGACACTGTACTCGTCGAGGGCATTGGTGGTGCAATGGGTGGAGCGATTGGAGACTTACCGGGTGTGCGATGGCGCGTCTTCAAGGTCAATGGTGTGAGTCTGGAGTCCCTGATTTACGGCAAGGCGGAGAAGCCTATTCGTTAGGTGATATTGATGGCAGAAGAAGAACGAGTTGAGAGCGAAGCTGCGGCCGAAGATGGAGCAGAGGAGTCACGCCGAGCGCCAACCTTCCTGCTGTTTGGAAAGTGGGATCCCAGTGAGGTCGAGATTCGAGATATAGGCCTGCAGAGGTACATCTCCCTCAAACCAGTTCTTATTCCGCACACGGCTGGTCGCCACGCCAACCGCCGGTTCCACAAGTCGAAAGTTCCCATTGTGGAACGTTTTGTGAACAAGCTGATGAATGCTGGAAAGCGAAAGGAAAAGAGGACGAGAACCGGCCGTGGCGCGGGTAAGAAGGCGCGAGCGATTGGTGTCGTTCGTCGCGTTTTTGAGATGATTGACCACAAGACTGGTCTTAATCCTATCCAAGTCTTGGTGACAGCTATAGAGAATGCGGCACCAGCTGAAGAAACAACTCGAATCTCTTACGGTGGAATGGCCTACCCACGTTCAGTCGATGTTGCCCCGCAGCGTAGGATTGATCTGGCACTTCGGTACTTGGCGGTCGGGGCCACTCGAAACGCTCACAATAGTGCTAAGTCGTTTGAGGAGTGCATAGTTGATGAGCTTCTCCTCGCATACAAGGGCGACCCCGCCAGTTTTGCGATAGCACGCAAGGATGAACGCGAGAGGGTTGCAAGGTCCGCCCGGTAGTGAGTGCGATCCTGTTGATGGCACAGTCTAATCTGACACTGGAAACAGCGGATCTCTCACTTTAAGAGAGAATATACTCCAGCAGACTAAATATCTGCCAACGCACATCGTGTCGCGAGTATCACTAGCTTGAGGTTGAAGATGTGCATCGTGTCTTGGCTTGGGCTGCATTGTTGTTTACCACAGTTGCCTGGGCGTCCTCACTAATCATTGCAAAGATCGTTCAGCCAGAAGTTCCACCAATACACTTCGTTGCACTTCGATATACTCTGGCCGTTCCATTCATGGCTGCCTCATTTGCAGTCCTTGGCGAAACTCGGCGTCGTTCAACGAGTATTCGCGGCCAATGGCGTGTCATTGCTATTGTGGGTTTCACTGGTCCCTTCTTGTCTCAGGTCCTACAGTACATTGGTCTGTCACTAACAACCGCCGCCGAAACTCTGATGTTGTTGAATACCAGTCCCGTGTTCACGCTAATTCTTGCTGCGATTCTACTACGTGAGCCCGTGACAGGTAGAAAAGTGACAGGGCTTGTTCTTGCCCTTGTTGGCACATGTCTGATCGTAATGGGGGGAGCCCCAGTCAATTGGAGTGTGGGCGGACCTAGGCTAATTGGAGATTTGATTGTGATACTGTCGACATTTCTCTTCGCCGTGAATGGAATCTCCGGCAAGGTGGCCGTCCGCGAGTCCGACTCGATAGCTGTGACATTCTACAGCACGGTCGTCTTCGTTCCCCTGATGTGGATCACAGCACTGGTCTTTGAAGGAACATCCGTCTTCAACAAGATGAGCCCAGTATCATGGTTTCTGGTTCTTTGGGTCGCAGTGGTCAACACAGCCATCGCCTACGTCTTCTACTATGAGTCGATGAGGTACATAGAGGCATCCTTGGTGCAGATAGCACTCAATCTGATTGTGGTGTGGGGTGTGGTCATGTCAATCTTCATACTCGGTGAACATAGCTCATGGATTCAGCTGCTTGGCGGAGGTCTGACGCTTCTTGGTGTAGTCGTTGCGCAGTTAGCCATGAATCGATTCGTCGCCCTGTCCGCGAATCATCAGTCTAGTGGCACAGAACGGGCATAACACAACAGTATCCTCTACGGGAACGGCATTGGACACATCAAATGACATACCACACTCCGGACATCGATATATGTCCACTCTACTCGTTGGTTCAGCCGGCAGCGCATGGTGGCGCATCAACTCAAACACGCGCTCATCATCTGTCGTATCACTGCGATCGGCGCAGCAGGCGGAGCCGAGGTATGCAATCACAATTAGTAGCGAGAGTGGGAGAGCGACCGCTACATTGCATTGACTCATCACTACTGGTACCATGGCCACCGAGAGCAACCCAGCGCCCTTCCGGAGATGTTCGTGACAATCTGATCTTGTTTCGGCAATCGTTCGAGGGGCCCTCAAGTCACACCTCTCCGGAAGTGTCTATCGTGTCGCGCCGCCTGTTTGTCCAGATGAACCAAGCGATGAAGGCTACAGCTATTGGCCACATCAAGACCAACGGTGTGGGGCTCGGTCGCTCGTACATGACGAAAATTAGCAGGGCGCCAGGTGAAACCAGTATCAACAGAACAACAACAATGGCTAGGAGCCTGAGAGTGACGCGTGTTTGAGTATTCCTGTCGCTCATTGCTGCCTCCGCCTCAAAGTATGCTCCTAGTACACCTTTAGTCCTGCGATTACGTCATCTGATAGTCCTCCTCGTGACGATGCTTGACAATGTTTTTAGGCACATCCTCTGGAAATCGTGGTGCAGCGGGTAGGGTCGGGTCGTTTGCCGCGACCTGTGACCGGTATGGCAATAGCCGGGACCAGTAACCGAGGCTGAGGACGAAACCGGACCCCCGTGTGCCCCCACATTGGACTATGACGAGCGGTCTCCGAAGTCTGCCACGGCCATAGCAGCAGTCGTAGGACTGCTGGGATTGGCTTAGACCTCCGAACCGGGTCAGGCCCTGGCGGGAACAGCCCTAAGGAGGAGTGGTGGAGCCTCGGAGGCAGCCGCTCCGAGAAAGGTGTGGGAAAGCACCGGGGGGAAGGACGTTCGAGGCCGAGGGGCCGCTGCACCTTCCACTCATCGCCCAGTATGACACGTTGTCGGGGCTCCTTTGAGGCTCACAATTCAACAACCTTTCTTCTATCCGGACCAAGCGTGGAACTCACGATAACGTTTAAGTAAGCACTTCAAGTGGCCCAACTCAGAGCCGGGGTTTCCTAGCCTGGTATGGAGCCAGCCTGCTAAGTTGGTGTGCTCCGCACGCGAGGGTTCAAATCCCTCCCCCGGCGCCATTCATCACCTCAGCTGGGACTGATTCTGTGGCAACATTGGCTTTCTCGAGGAAGGTCAATGTTCTTTGTCGAAAGCGTTAAAAGTATCCCACGAAGGGATGCTCAGAGTCTGTCCCGGTCTAGAGGACCGACTAAAAACTAGAAAGGAGAATAATGCCTTGTCCAAGAAAGAGAAGGAGCACCTGAACCTGGTGGTCATTGGTCACGTTGACCACGGTAAGTCCACCATGACGGGCCGACTCCTGTACGAAACAGGCGCTGTTGATGAACGCACGTTCCAACAGTACAAGGCCGAAGCAGAGAAACTTGGGCGGCCCAGCTGGGCATGGGCTTTTGCGCTGGACCGCCTGAAGGAGGAACGCGAGCGCGGGCTCACGATTGATATCGCCTTCTTCAAGTTCATGACGAACAAGTACTACTACACAATCATTGATGCGCCTGGGCACAAGGACTTTATCAAGAACATGATTACCGGCGCGTCACAGGCAGATGTGGGCCTGCTTGTTGTGTCCGCCAAGAAGGGTGAGTTTGAGGCCGGTATTGGCCCAGGTGGTCAGACCAAGGAGCATGCTTACCTTGCCATGACTCTCGGAGTTCCAAGCATGATCGTCTGTATCAACAAGATGGATGACGAGAGCGTCAAGTACAGCGAGGAGCGCTACAAGGAGGTCAAGGAGGAGGTTGAGAGCTTCCTCAAGAGCATCGGCTACAAGACCGACAAGATTCCATTCATTCCGACCTCCGCGCTTGATGCTGCCAACCTGAAAGAGCGGACTCCGAACCTGACCCCATGGTACGATGGCCCATGTCTGCTTGAGGCACTTGACATGGTTGAGCCTCCGCCGAAGCCGATTGACAAACCGCTGCGCGTCCCAATCAACGACGTGTACTCGATAAAGGGCGTTGGCACCGTGCCAGTTGGTCGTGTCGAAACCGGTATTATGAGGCCCGGGATGAAAGTCACTTTCATGCCTCCTAACAAGACTGGTGAGGTCAAGTCGATTGAGATGCACCACGAGCAGCTCGATGAGGCCGTGCCTGGTGATAATATCGGCTTCAATGTCCGTGGTATCGAGAGGAAGGATCTCGGCCGTGGTGACGTTGCTGGTCCGGCCGATGCACCGCCCACGGTCGCAGCCGATTTCACCGGTCAGGTCATGGTGATTCAGCACCCCACCGCCATCACTGTGGGGTACACACCGGTGGTGCACGCCCACACGGCACAGGTTGCCTGCAGGTTCGATCAGCTTCTGAAGAAGCTTGATCAGCGCAGCGGTCAGGTGATTCAGGAGAATCCCGACTTTGTCAAGAAGGGCGAGTCCATGATTGCAAAGCTTGTGCCTCTCAAGCCCATGGTGATTGAGAAGTACAAGGAAATCCCACAGCTGGGTCGCTTTGCAGTTCGTGACATGGGCATGACAGTCGCTGTTGGTGTGGTCTTGGACATCACACCACGCGGAAAGTAGGACGTCCTCTGGTGTCAGTATTGATGAACTCGGGCCGCTCTGGCCCGTGTTCGACCCTCTTTTTCTACTTCGGCTTACATAACTGAAACCGGACGCGGCAATGGTCTATACGAATGCGCCTGCTGCTCTCCTAATCTCAGTGATTTCGTCTAATACATCGAGCTCTCCCTGTGTGAGATCGTCACGGAATTTCTTTCTGAGTGCGATGATGTGTTTGTCGGGCACGTCCACGTAGAGGATTTCCCCCGGCTTGACCTGCCTTCCAATCGTGGGGCCTCTGATGGAAACGGCAACTTCCATTCCATCAGTTGCCTCGTCAATGTTGACACCACGATCCTGAATCTGGAGAATCGTGCCAACTCTTCTGCCCTCTCCGTTGATGAGGCCGACTTTCGGCCGTATCACTCCATATACCCGTACTCCGACAATGGCCGGATCCTTGTGTCTAAAGATGTAGTCTGGTAGCAGTTCTATCTTCCCAGGTCTGACAATGTGGCCCAATGATTCCGCCTTGGCCTGTTCCTTTTTCACAATAAGCCAAGCATAGTAGTCATCATATAGCCGGTAGATGACATCATTGAGGAATATCTCGACCCCGTACTCAGCAGCAAGGTCTTCGATGCCTGGTGCCACCTTAACATTGAATCCGAGAATCACGGCATTCAACGGGTCTGTGTCACCTGCGGCCCTAGCCTCCAACACATCTCTCTTGACAATAGGACCAACATCTGCAACCCGCACAGGTACTTTTCGCTCTTGGAGGAACTGAGTCACTGCTTCTAGCGACCCGAGAGTGTCGGCCTTCAGGACAATGCCGGATGAGTCCCTGTGAACTCGAATGGCACCAACCTCTTCCCTTACCCTTCGCTTGATCTCTTCGATGTTGTCTGGAGAATCAACGGCAAAGACGGGCGCACCTGCCACTGCTCCGTGAATATCTGGCGACACAATCTTGACACCGGCTGCTGCATGCACTTCGTCCACGCTGGTGAATTTCTCGCGGGGGTCTCTAATCTCATCGAGCGGTCTTGGCAATAGGAGTGCGCGAATCCTTGCAACTATTGCGTCCTCCAGTCCCCCAACGACAACCGTATCGGTCTTCCTCAGCACTCCTTCATAGATTATCGTGTCCAATGTCACACCGAGCCCAGTTTCCTCCCGCACTTCTAGTACAACACCCTTTGCAGGGCCAGTGGAAACTCTCAGCCGATCCTGCATATACTGCTGGGTGAGTCCTGCCAGCACCATTAGAAGTTCTGGAATTCCTTCTCCGGTCTTTGCACTTGTGGGAACGATTGCAACACTCTTGGTGAAGTCCTTAATCCTATCAAATCTCTCTGAAGGTATCTTGTTAGCTGAGAGTGCTCCCACAATCTCGTACAGCCGCCGATCAATCTCCATCTGGGTGCTCTTGCTCTGTGCCTTTATCGCTTGAATGAGTGGCACATCAGGCATTGGCTTCCAGCCTGGCACCTTGTCAAGTTTGTTCGCGGCAATGAGAAATGGTGTCTTCCCTGCTCTTAGAATCTTGAGAGACTCGTAAGTCTGAGTCAGGGGGCCCTCATTGATGTCAATGACAAGAATAGCTATGTCTGCGATGGCGCCGCCACGTCTTCTAAGGTTGAGGTACGCCTCATGGCCTGGAGTATCGATGAACAGCAACCCGTCAATCTTCAGCTCGGTGTTTATGGCCTTGAGCAGGTTTCCACAAATTGACACGATGGTTTCCGTCGGAAAGAACGAAGCTCCGATATGTTGTGTTATGCCTGCTGCCTCACGATGTTGGACTGCACTACCACGCATTCGGTCAAGTAGGCTAGTCTTGCCGTGGTCGATGTGGCCAAGAACAGTGACAATTGGCGATCGCAGACGGCCTGTTGCTTCTACATCTGAGTGTGTCATTGGCGGCACCTCGCAAGAAGACCAACAGCGAGCAACTCTGCACAGCTTATGAAAGTTGTCGTCAGTGTTGTAATGGTTTCCTGCACAAGCCTAAAATAAAGGCCGTCTGGGTCCACAGCCAGAAGCAAACGACTGGTGAATCGAAATTGGAACGTTCGCTTGTAATAATCAAACCCGACGGTACCGTTCGCCGTACGATAGGAGCACTTGTTGTGAGGGCTCTCCTTGATCGTGGCTACAGCCTATGTGCCTTCAAGGAGATGAAGGTAAGTAAGGAACTTGCAGAGATGCATTACGACGTGCATCGTGAGAAACCGTTCTTTCCGTGGCTTGTTGAGTTCATCACTTCTGCTCGAGTATTGGTGATGATATTCGAAGGGCCGAGTGTCATTGAGGGCATTCGTGAGGCTCTTGGAGCAACCTTTGTTCAGAAGGCCTCTCCCGAAACATTGAGGGGTAAGTACGGTCTGTATGGAGGAATCAACATTGCACATGCCTCGGACGCTCCGGAAACTGCGGCTAAGGAGATTCGGCTCTGGACCGAGAAAGGGGGTGTAATCGAGGCGCCGTCGGCCCAATCCGAGGCGATACGTTACATAGAGAGCTACACCAGAAACGGTGTAGACTATACGGCTGAGATTCGTCAGCTTATCACCACTGCAATACAGAATAATGACAAGTCAACTGCTGTTCTTCAATCGCTGGAAGACTGGCTCTCGAAGGATGCACGAAACATCGAAACCCAAGAGGTACATGCACTTGCCTCTGCAATCTTCTCTCTCATTAGAGAGGAGATTGACAAGAAAGAGTAAGGAGTACCAGGTGGCCGTTGGCCACCATGGTCACTCTATCATCTGGGTCTTAATCAGGCTCGGCAAGACACACTGTTATCGAGATTTTCCGCCTTTCTTATAGCCCGCCGTCCATTTTGTATCACGAGGCTTCATTCCTCGCTTGAGGCTGGCCACCTTGCACTTGTTGGAGCAGAACCAGAGAACTGAACCGTCCTTTGTTCGAACAAATGCGATT
>Ga0164318_10001818_pt1 | contig 19338 bp, 17 predicted proteins | sample GuaBasSedimGuay9_FD_113734 | JGI IMG/M metagenome (GOLD analysis project Ga0164318, IMG submission 113734) | Subseafloor sediment microbial communities from Guaymas Basin, Gulf of California, Mexico - Guay9, Core 4571-4, 0-3 cm | ecosystem: Environmental > Aquatic > Marine > Hydrothermal vents... | reverse complement strand
TGGAAATCCTGATCAGTTTGGGGGGAATTAAGAGGGGCATAGCCATATTCTTCAATTGGCAACAAGCAATCATAGTCTGCTGGACAACCGGAATGATCACTATCCCAGAAGAATAACCAGTTCGTATTGTCGTCTTTTTTCTTCGGAAAATACGGATATGCATCATTATCATGAACGACGTATTTCAGAATAAGTGACGCATCCATGGAAGAAATACATCCATCACCTGAAACATCAGCCGCAGATTTCTGACAACAATTAAGTATGAGTTGGTTTGTAAGATATCTGAGCACGATTGAAGCGTCAAAGGCTGTAACAGCATTATCGTATTCATCATCTTTCCAAACGGAGAGACTATAGTCATACGTACCTATAGCATCACATAGAATGTAAGAACCACGGCAATCTTCTTCACAATTGTTCTCACAACGGGTTTGAACAGTGATGTCATCAACTACTGGCGGAGGAACAACTAATGGATCTGGAACGTAATGAAGAGTTACATCTGCATCACAAATAGGTGAATTATTAGAGCAATATGTAATTCCACCACTAAGACACAAACCCTCACAGACGGCCAATTTGCCGATAGACCGGGCATCTGGGCGACCCGCGAAATCAGTATTATACCAGTAAATATAATCCGGGTCAGCTTCATTGTATTTGAAATATTCCATCTGAAGATTAGCATCATCAGAAGGGCTACCCATAATGAGAAATCCAACTTTGACAAGATCTTGTGGATCTGTTATATTATTAATAGGTGCACAGTTGGCACTGGCACCGGCTATTTTGATCCAACCTTGGGTATTGTTGATTTCAAAGTAGATATCGGGCCAGTGCCACTGCTGAATTAAATCAGCACCGGTTACTGTAACCGCCTGTACTATATTACGGTTAAAAGTTAGTTTCATTTCAAAACCGCACATTTCAGTTTCGGTGCTCGTAAAACGATCACACCGATGAGAAGATGGGGTGAAAGGAGCTAAATCATACGGATCTGGAACCCAATACTCTGCACCGCAGAAATCATACCTGCTCCAGTCAGTCCATTCAATACGGACTGGTAAATCGATAAAATTGGATGAGTACCAACATGTATCAGGTGTTGACACACGTACACCTTCAACAGTAGCAAAAGCGTTACCAGCAATCAGTACAATTGATGCTACCAGTAACAAGCATGCAATTTTCTTAGCGTACAAATTCATTAGAAAATCTCCCTGTTGTTGTAATTCATTAATGTTTTTATCACTCTTAGCTGTTAGAGAGCTGAAAAACTGATGGGGATTTCATATCTAAAATATAGTTGAGTGTTAATATCCCTGTCTCGAATACCTCACCCTACTATTTGATCTAGCTGGCTGTTAAAAAAGTGTTCTTTCATGCTCCTTTGCTAACATGTTTGTCATCCCCGCGAAAGCGGGGAGATGGATTCCTGCCTTCGCAGGAATAACAAGTCATGTAAAGCAATCGACATATCGCCTTTCGTCCTGAGTTTTTTAGCACCCTGCTAGTATGTATCCATTATTCTTCTGCCAATAACCAACATACTTTGAGAGATATTTGTGTTTTGCTGTTATAATCACTGGTTGTCAACCTAGTGAGTTACCACCTCCCTTCAAGTTGAAAGTCCCACACATTTTTTGGAATCCAAATATCTGGAATAATTTTATTTTACCCTACACATTCCCTACAAACCTACGTAGTAAACAAGTAAACTTTTTTATAAACAGCACCACATTACGAATAACACCTATTTACTAACGGTATTTTTCTATTCAACATAATATGTATACTTATTTTATATTAAATTGTCAAGGATATTGTTTGTGATTGTCAAGGGCGAATTCGGCTAGGTGGGAAGGTTAAGCTCGTTTAGCCTTGATTGCCTGAAAATACCAAGTCACCCCCGAACAAGTCTAAGTGTGTCACCCTGTTACCCCCAAACTGGGGACTTATCTCACAAAGGTAAACCGCAGCCTTTTTCGTCATCATCGATCACAAAGGACGGCCAACCGTGACCGCCCCTAACATGTGCAGCTATACCAATTGCTATTAAAAGAAATCTACTGAAAACGATTCTAGATTATTGTCGAGTTTGATATCGATCCTGGTTTTTGTAGTATCATAACCTTCAGTAACAAACCGGCCATCATCTTCTACAAACCCCAGATTTGTCAGGTATGATTGGTAGTCATCACCAAGAATGCGTACACCCACTGTTTGAGGAATCCGCAATCTCAGATCGGAATCTTCCCCCGTAATGTCGATATCCACTAACGGGAATAAATCGCCAAGCTTAAGATATACCCTGGCATCGTCGGTATTCAGTTTCAGCCTTCTTAAAGGTGTCGTGGACATGTTCAGGTGTAAGTCCGATTCACTGCTATTGCATTCTAACTCAAGAGGGACATCTCTGGAGAAACGCAACGACCAATCCTGTGGATCTCCGGTATTGATATGGATAGCGCCACCGAGGAAACTCCCGGAACGGCTGGCCAGTTTCACATTCGCAACCTTACCATCGATGTCGGAGTCAATCCTGGGCTTACGAGTGAATTCGTCAAACTCACCGTAAACAAGGTCAGGACCAGAATCACGAATAGTCAAATCGGTACCGTTCAGATCAAGAACGACATTTAATTGTTGGACGTTCGGATCAGATTCAAATTCAAAAGAGGTTTGGTTAAAGAAACTGGTCTCCTCTCCCCCATAGCTGCCTACGAAAGCTATCGCCAAACCGCCAACAAACAGACCAACCGATGTCAGGTAAGAAATAAATTTCACTTTTGATTTGGCGAAAATCTTTTCCACTCCTACAGCTATTAACACCACAGGAAACCAGATTAACAGATCGGCCCAGAAATTCGAGTTGAGGATATTAGCGTTTTGCAATAGCAGCAACACACCAAGCAATACCAGTACTAAGCCCCATCGAAACCTTGCTGGAGACATTATATTGACCCCCCATTTTTACTGTTTGGATGTTCGTGAACCGGTTCAAACGGATCTTCAACCTCATTATTCTTGCGACGGGCAAAAATTAGAAACAGCCCTGCTAAAACCAACAACCCGGGCCAGAACATTTGGAAATCAAACCAGTACCAGCTTTCCCTGATAAGGAGTATCAAACCAATACCAACCAGGATGAGACCCGGAAGATATTTGTGCCATGATGATGACTCCCTCTCTGTTTGAATCACCTCAACATCGTAGGGACGCTTTGGAATAATCACCCAGGCGATTACATACGCCAAAATTCCTACACCAGAGGCGAAAAACAGTAATACTGTGAAGATACGAATCAGTGAGGGGTCAAGATTGAGATACTCTCCCAACCCACCACAAACACCTCCAATAACCTTCTGCTCAGTTGATCGATATAGTCGTTTGTCCATGACAATTCCTCGATTTCTTTTCTCTTTCTGGTTATATAAACGGAAGGGAACATAAAAAGTTGCGCTGGAATATTGTGGGGGAAAGGTTAGTTTGGTTTTATGCCCAGTCTTTTCAAATAGTCTCGGGCGATTCGCGGGTGTCGGGAACTACCTTTGTGGATGTATTCCTTCAGGAAATCAACTGCTTCGTCGTACTTTTCCTTGTCTTCCTCTTTAGTAAAACAAGCAACATTATAATAGCTATAGAGAAGTTGCCGTTCGACCCAGTCAACTGAGGTCAGGCTCTTCCTGCTTTTGCGGGATATTGTTAACTGCTCTTCATTCTTGTTTAACTGCTCCCATAAAGTTTTAAGTGAATCTCGCCTTTGCAGCCACCCTTCAAGGTCCAGCTCTGCTAATTCCTTTTGTGCATCATTGCCTTCAGCATCTTTTTTCATTGTCGTCGTCATACCCTGAGCAGCCATAGCAGTTCTTTCGGACCGGAAATCCATCGGAGCAGATTTGCTGTCTTTATTTGCAGACACATCATGAATATTGGAAATTTCAGGAGAAAGAATAACTTTATCAGGAGTAGCTGACTGAGTCCCCCCTTTACTAACAACAGTTTCCTCATCGCTAATAACTTCTTCTGTAACCGCTTCTGTTTTTTCTGTTATTCCCGAATCCGTTTCCTTTTTCAGAGTCACATCAAGGAGAGATTCGTTAGTTTGACTTCTTTTTTCTACAGGCACATCCTGTTTCTCTATAGAGGGAAGGTCTGACTTGATGTTAGTTTCCTCTTGCCGTGTCTCCGGCTGCTCAAATTGAGCTGATTTCTCCACATCATCAATGACATCCATCTTTTGCGCCACTGGGGCTGGTAATCTATCTTTAGTGGATAATGCAGGAGGTGACACAGCTTTTATCTCTTCCCCTTTGGTTGGCGCTGTCTCCCAAGAATTATAAATATCAGACTGATGAAAGCCAATAAAGGTAAGCACTGCAATCGATGCCGCAGCTGTGGTAATCTTCCAGATCAATCCCCACCATAGCGGTTTCTTTGTTACTGGCTTTTCATTCACAGAAGAGTTGGCATTGAGCTGTTCCTCAATACGTTGAGCCGACTGCTTCCAGTAATCTTCGCCTCCAAGTTCGGAATGCTTCTCGACCAACTCGTCCAGTTTCTGTAGCTTTTCCAGTAACTTGCGGCACTCCTCACACTCAGCGAGGTGTTCCCGCATGGCCTTTTCCTCATAAGGCGTCAACTCGTGATCGCAATAGGCCGAAATTCTATCTCGAAAATAACCGTGATTCATCTAATTAACCTATCCGTGATGCCAGTCTCTTCAAATTCAATCTACAACAGGTCTTTCAGTTCTTCCAGCAAAAGTTTTCTTGCTCGATAAAGCCGCGAGTCAACCGTTCCGGGAGGAATCTTCAAAGAAGCCGCAATATCGATGTAGTTCATATCCTCAAAATGTCTTAATACAAATACCATACGGTATTTTGCCGGCAGCGACTTTACCGCCTTGTAAAATCTGCGCTGCCCCTCCGAATCAAGTATCTGCTCCAATGGCCCAAGCTCTGCCGAAATGGGATCGTAACCTTTTTCCTGCAGTGAATCCAACGACTCTTTACGTTCCTCGCGCCGGATACTATTAAAGGCTGTATTGCGAGCGATCGTTGACAACCAGGGGTAAAAACCATAACCGGTCTTAAACGTGTCAAGCGACCGATATGCCTTAACAAATGCTTCCTGCACTATATCCTCCGTGGCGTCAAATGACCCCACCAATCCGTACACAAACCGAAATAACCGCTTCTGATAACAGCGGACCAACTGTCCAAAAGCTTTCTGGTCACCTTCCTGAGCCGCTTCTATTAGAGCCTGCTCGGTCTTTTTCTCCTCTGAAAGTATTACAGGCGATGTGCTGCTTTCTTCCCCAGTATGTTTGCTCACCGAATCTGTCTTTCTCCGAGCAGACGCAATAAAATAATTTCCAGCGACATTTTGGGCTTCATTCCCCCTCCCCTGAGATCGGCGTCGCAGGCTGCAAGATCGATTAAAATTTGTTCTAACCGGTTATCATCATAGAGGTTGGCTTGTTGCCGGAAGCGTGATGTCAGGAATCTCCGGTTGGGTGCTAGCGGATGGCCGTTTTTAACCAGGTAAAGAGATAGAAAGTGATTCATTACCAGTGAGCAGATCGCCACCGGAGACTTACCCTCTGCTACCAAGGTATTTAACATCTTTAAAGCTCGACTCGTCTGACCCGCAATAACCTGATCAGCTAAATCAAAGATGTTGTATACTTCGTATCCGGTTGTAATCTCTCGAATATCATCCACTGTCACAGTTTCACCGGGATTTTTATAATCACGAAGTTTGGCTAACTCAGCCGCTACTCCCCCACTATGTCCGCCAATCAACTCTACCAATAACTTAAGGGCTTCTGGTGAAATCTCAATATTATCCTTCTGCAAACCGGACAGTAGTCGATCTGCAGTCTGCTTGGCAGAGAAACGGCCAAACTCCACAATCTCGACTACCTTTGAAACCTTTTGAATGAAAGCAGATTTCTTTTTTGGCATCCGCGCTGATGGGGAGCTAAAAACCACAATTCGATTTGGATCAGGAGGAACAAGCAATTTCAGAATACGATCAACTTCAGTCGGTTTGAAACTTTGAAACTCAGATATACCAAATACCTGCCTCTCGCCGAGCATGGGCAGATTTGACAATTCGGTAATTAGATTGGAGCAGGATACCCGACGTCCGTTAATTTTTCGGTAATTGGTGACAAGCTGACGATCGGGAAGAAATTTGTGAACTATGTATTTCTCCGCTTCTACAATCCGGAAATCCTCGACTCCAAATAGATAGTAAGCCGGTTTGAATTTTCCGGCAGCGATATCTCTGGCTAAATCTGAAGGTTTGAGCATAACGACTTAAGATAAAGTCGTTGCTCTCGATCGGTCAATCAAAAAGGGCTTCGAAATCAGGATTACCATTAGATGGTGTCCAGTCTAAAGAGAAATGATATTTCTCGCGATAGTCTTTTGTTTTATCCAACAGATGGGCAAACTTGTCTGGAAGATTATCACGCTGGTTAACACCATTGACAATATTAATATTACTTCCAAATATCTGGTAAGTTTGGTTGGGGAAATATTTCTGGTTGCCATCGATAAATTCCAACAACGCTAGAAGAGCCGCCAAGTCGCCATGATCATGATCTTCAGCAGCAAACGGAGCTTTGAATTTGATCCCTACTTCAGGGATATGAAACGACACAACTACCGTCTTGTCCGGGCAATCGTTATCATTTGGGAGTTCATGAGAACCAAAATAACATTCCATGCCCTCTTTTGATGCAATGCCCGTGCCTCTCCCCTGTTCATTAACTGCCCATTGGGGAACAAGGAGTTACAGGCGTAAAGCAGGTGAATACATCACTATGCATGCAAGAGGTTTCACAGATTTGGTGGGAGCTTTCTTCCGATCGCTACTTTGTAGACACAACTGTCACATAATAGTTTATCACGGCAAACGTTTCTACTTGGAACACATAAAGCAATTTAAGTTGTTTAAATAAACGACAAATAATTGATTTTTCTTTTTTATCTGACATAATACGAGCCGCCATTATGACCACAAACTGTCATTACGACAGCACACCTTGCTTTTTTTATCGTAAAAAAACTAAAATTTTTTGCATTTTCTAAGAAACTTCTTGACAGTTTGTTTGTTCAACCTATATTCCATACGTTATTAGCACTCAACAAAAGTGAGTGCTAATAAAGATAAAAGGATTGAAGAAAGTTAACTTAGCAGTGCGAAAACAAATTTGTCGCATTTATAAAGAGAAGATAGAGCCAACAATACACCAACGGAGGGGCTTAGCCTCTCCTCACGTAAACAGGAGGTAAGAAAATGCAGGTAAAACCGCTTGCAGATCGAGTTGTGGTTAAGCCGATGGAAGAAGCTGAGACTATCAAGGGTGGAATCATCATCCCAGATACGGCCAAAGAGAAACCGATGCAGGGTGAAATCATTGAGATCGGTCCAGGCCGCACTAATGAAGACGGCAAAAAGGCTCCGATGGAAGTCAAGAAGGGCGATAAGGTTCTCTACGGTAAATACACTGGAACGGAAGTCTCAATAGCTGGTACCGAATATCTCATCATGCGCGAATCAGACATCTTTGCCGTGATCGCAGACAGCTAATTAAATAACAGGACGGAGAAATAACATGCCAAAATTGATTGATTTTGATACGGTAGCCCGCGCTAAGCTGAAACTTGGTATTGATAAGCTGGCTGATACTGTTAAAGTAACTCTCTGGCCTAAGGGCCGTAACGTTGTTATCGATAAAAAGTTCGGTTCACCGACTGTCACCAAGGATGGCGTTAGTGTGGCTAAAGAGATCGAATTGGAAGATCAGTTTGAGAACATCGGTGCCCAGATGCTCAAGGAAGTCGCTTCCAAGACTTCTGATGATGCCGGTGATGGTACTACCACAGCTACTTTAATCGCCCAAACGATTTACCGTGAAGGTCTTAAGAACGTCACCGCTGGTGCTAACCCAATGGCTATCAAGCGCGGTATTGACAAGGCTGTGGAAGTCGTTAGCAAAGAAATCAAAAAGATGTCCAAACCAGTCTCCGGTAAAGAAGAGATTGCTCAGGTGGGTACTATTTCAGCTAATAATGACAAACAGATTGGCGAACTGATTTCGCAGGCGATGGAGAAAGTCGGTAACGACGGCGTTATCACTGTTGAGGAATCCAAGTCAGCCGAAACCACGTTGGACGTGGTTGAGGGTATGCAGTTTGATCGAGGTTATGTTTCGCCGTATTTCGTAACCGATCCGGATTCGATGGAAGCGGTTATGGAAACCCCGATGATCCTAATCTACGACAAGAAGATTTCAAACATGAAGGATCTTCTGCCGTTGTTGGAGAAAGTGGCTCAGGGGGGTAAACCGTTGATGATTATCGCCGAGGATATCGAAGGCGAAGCGTTAGCGACTTTGGTGGTCAACAAGCTGCGTGGCACAATCAAGGTGGGCGCAGTCAAGGCTCCAGGTTTCGGAGATCGCCGCAAGGCTATGCTCGAAGATATAGCGATTCTGACCGGCGCTAATGTCATCTCCGAGGAAAAGGGTTTCAAACTCGAGAATACGGTTATGTCCGATCTTGGCACAGCCAAGAAGATTACGGTCGATAAGGACAACACCACTATTGTGGAAGGTGCAGGCGAGAAAGATCAGATCAAAGCTCGTATTAGCCAAATCCGCAAACAGATCGACGACACCAGCTCTGACTACGACCGCGAAAAACTGCAGGAACGTCTGGCTAAACTGGCTGGCGGTGTGGCAGTCATCAACGTTGGTGCAGCTACTGAAAGCGAGATGAAAGAGAAGAAAGCTCGCGTTGAGGATGCTCTCCACGCTACCCGCGCTGCGGTCGAGGAAGGCATAGTGCCCGGCGGCGGTGTTGCCCTGTTGCGTGCAATAAAAGCTCTTGATAATTTCAAGGCCGACGAAGAGGAGATGGTTGGTGTTAATATTATCCGTCGCTCTCTCGAAGAGCCGATTCGTCAGATTTCCGCCAACGCCGGTGCTGAAAGCTCGGTTGTAGTCAATAAGGTTCTCGGAGAATCAGGAACCTATGGCTACAACGCTTTAACAGACACTTACGAAGACCTGATAAAGGCCGGCGTCACGGACCCAACCAAGGTCACTCGCACTGCTCTTGAAAATGCGGCCTCAATTGCCGGACTGCTTCTGACCACCGAAGCGGTTGTGGTGGACAAGGCCGAAGAAAGCAAACCGATGCCCGACATGGGTGGTGGCATGGGCGGTATGGGTGGCGGCATGCCCGGTATGTACTAAACCGACCGTTTTTCAACATTCGATATTTCAAACCCGGTCGTTTTCGGCCGGGTTTTCTTGTGCCTTATCGTTGACACTGCTATTATATTGCCTATCTTTTACGCATGTCTAAACCAAGCAAGTTCATAAGCATTATCAAATCCGAGTTTCCTGAAGGGCGTCTTACTTATCAGAAAAGGATTGCGACATTTCATCCCGAAAATACTGAAGAGGCAGCTTTATTACTAAGACTTGCTAATAAACATTCCCAAAAGCTGTTCATTTCAGGGTTTGGCAACAATATCGATCCAATCAATGAACCGTTTATCAACATGGTGACAATTTGCACTGATAGACTAAATCGGTTACAGAAGATAGTCCCGGATGATTTCTACATCGTTGTCGGGGCAGGTTATCCTCTTCGGGAGATCAATCTCAATCTGCGACGTTATCAACTCTATTTACCTCACTCTGATCTTCCTTATGTCGGGTCTGTTGGGGGAGCGATAGGTGTGGGGTTAACCGGTTCAATGCACGATCACGATGTTCCTCTCAAAAAATATTTTATCCAGGCGGAGATAGTTACTCCTCAGGGAGAGATTATCAAACCTGGCTCAACATATTTTAAATCTGTTTCGGGATACGATGTCGTTAAACTCTATGCTGGATCATGGGGACTGTTAGGGCTGATTGTCTCGGCGACATTCCGTGTGATGCCTTTGACTGGTGCAGATGATTTTGCCACTATGGTTCAAATGGAAATCTCAAGGACCGGGCTAATGGCGTTGCTGGACGAATCAGATGATTCGGTTGATGCCATATACTCACGCAAGATTAAGCAGAAATTCGACCCGAACAACGTGTTACCTATAGCGCGGTAGGCAAAGTGTCGAAACTGCGCGGATTTAGATGTTCCCGATTGATCGGGCAAAAAACAACTCCCTTACATTTCATGTTCACAAAGCATCTCGCAGAATGTGATTGTCAAACTGAACAAATTGTCTGATTATGCGTTGAGAATGGATACAATCAGTACTCATTTAACAAACTCAATAAGGAGACAAATTATGACCGACAGACCTCCCAAAGCAGAAGGCATGGGCTGGATCACCCCATATCTGACCGTTAAGAATGTGAAGGACGCCATCGATTTCTATCAGAAAGCATTCGGTCTGGAAACGAAAATGACAATGCCTGACAAGGACGGCAATATTATTCACGCCGAAATCGGCTACAATGATTGTGTTATCATGATCGGCGCCGAGTGTCCCGAAGAAGGTAGTAAATCACCTGCCACGCTCTCCGGCAGCTCGGTCGGATTGTACATTTATGTGGACGATATCGACAATTTCTGCGCAAAGGCCAGAGACACTGGCGCCAAGATGTTAACCGAACCGGAGACGATGTTTTGGGGTGACAGAATGTGCAGTATGGAATGTCCCGAGGGTCATCGCTGGACATTTGCCCAGAACGTGGCTGATTTCGATCCCAGCAAAGCACCAAAGTAGGTAACGAAGGAAACCTGAGATAGCGCTTGGCGTGGTTGGGCGACCTACCTTTTGGGGTGTGTTGAAAAAGAAAAAGGTTGATGTACTACCGCCAAATCTTTTGTTGTCATTGTTGCCTTTGTCAGGTATATCTTTCATTATGATTGACACCGGATTGCATAGTTGGGTGGAAATATCACGGCAAGCATTTAGAAATAACATCGCTTCGCTATCTAAACTGGCCGGCAATCGCTCGCTCGCTGTTTGTGTTAAAGCTAACGCTTATGGACACGGCCTCCCTCAGATTGTTAAACTGCTAATAGAAACAAATCAGGTTGATTATGTGACAGTTCAATCAGTTCAGGAAGCGGAAGTCTGCCGTAATGTTGGATGGAAACGATCTATCATGGTTCTGGGACCACTTCTGCCTAACCAGCTTGAAGCAATCCTTGAGCTTAACTTGGAACCGGTGGTATTCGATAGCCAAACGCTATCTATACTTGGCAAGCTTGGTGATAAAGCCAACACGCGCATTCGTACCCATCTAAAGCTGGAGACAGGCACTAACCGTCAGGGAATCGGAGAGGATGAGTTGGTTCCTATAGCCGCTATCTATGAGAGACATCCTTCCCTTGGCGCACCCTATGGAGCCTCGACTCACTTTGCTAATATCGAGGACACAACAAACCACGAATACGCTGATTATCAACTGAGACTTTTCAACCGCATGGTGAGTAAGTTAACTAAATTGGGTATCAAGCCTAAAATTCGGCATACAGCATGTTCTGCTGCTCTTATTCTTTTTGAAAAAACCCGTTTCGAACTAGTCCGCCCCGGAATTGCCGCTTATGGTCATTGGCCTTCAAAAGAAACTTACCTGTCCTATCGTCTTGGTGGTGGTGACGATAGTCTATTTACTCCAGTGTTGAGTTGGAAGACCCGCATAACCCAGCTTAAGAAAATACCCGTCGATAGTTTTGTGGGTTATGGTTGTACTTATCGCACTACTGCCGCTACCCGATTGGCAGTGCTGCCGGTAGGGTATGCTGATGGTTATGATCGTATCTTGTCCAATATCGCCCATGTGCTCATTCACGGTCGCAGGGCTCCTGTCCGAGGGAGAGTCTGTATGAACCTGATATTGGTTGATGTCACACATATTAAAAGAGTCAAACTTCACGATGAAGTTACCTTAATTGGCTCCAGTCAATCAGAGACCGTTACCGCCGAACAACTGGCTGGTTGGGCAAATACTATTAATTACGAAATCCTGTCCCGTATTTCTCCCACCTTATCTCGGATTGTGAAATAATAGCACAGATTCTCTTGAGATAGGATTCGCACAAACGAATCTACAAAGGAGTAATTGATTGAACCCCCGTTAGATAGATAGTTACAGGGAATTCAAATGATGTTTTTTGGTTGACAGCATAGGTTTAAATATGTATTTACTTGTGAAGCTATTCACATGAATGGGAAGGGTGTATCGCACATTTTATAGTAAATACAAGAAAAACCGACACTCGAGGTAGTTGTGAAAAAGAAAATTTCTGACTCGAGTATACATCGCTTGTCTCTGTATTTTAGGGCGCTGTCCTTGTTTGAAATGGAGAACTACGAAACAGTTTCTTCCAAAGAATTAGCTAAACATGAGAAGCTTACTCCGGCACAGATACGCAAGGATCTCTCGTCCTTTGGTTCATTCGGGACTCGTGGACTTGGTTATCCTGTCCATGAATTAAAAAACAAGATTGCTTCAATACTTGGAATAGATAGATCATGGCGAGTAGCGTTGGTTGGAATTGGGAATATTGGTTCAGCACTGGTAAGCTACAAAGAATTTATGAAGCATGGGTTTCAGATAATCAAACTGTTTGACAACGACCAACGCAAGATAGGTTCCAACCATAAAGGAATTATAGTTTCAGATATAAAGAACATTCAACAGGAACTGAAAGAGTCCAATATCCAGATAGTTATTATTTCTGTACCTGCTACTGTAGCCCAGAATATTGTTGATGACGTGGTTGAAGCGGGCGTGAAGGCTATTCTAAATTTTGCTCCGATCAATCTTCGTGTACCTGATGATGTTATTCTGCGTAACGAAAACATGTCGATGGAGTTGGAATACTTATCTTTTAATCTTGTGAACTATTCACAAGAAGATGATATAGAAGAAGTATAAAACCTCTGTTCAAGGATCGAACGGAGGATTCCTCTGATGAGCGTCTTTCTTAAGACGTACCGGCCCGCATAAAGCGGGCCGTTTTTTTCTAAATTACAGAATAATAAAGCCTGATAGTAACAAACCCCATTGTCTGCGTTCTACCCAACTATCTCCCGATACATCTCGTGGGCGAAACGGTCGGTCATACCCGCAATATAGTCTGCGATCACTGTTTTATGACGTTCGGCCCGGAGCATCTCCTGGAATCTTGGAGGCATCAATTGTGAGTCGCACGATAAGGCATCATAAATTGTTCTCAGGATATTGTGCGCCTTTCCGGTTATTTCTTTTAGACGCGGATGCCTGTAGAGGTTGACTTTCAGGAATTCCTTAATCTCCTTTACAATTTGAATTATATCATCGGAGTAACCGCACACCTTCTCCAAACACGAGCGCACAGACTGCAAATCCGAAATTCTCAAGCTCTTGATTCTGCGTTGTGTTTCATTAATTACATCGGTGACCATCAAATTTATCAAGTAGCGCACCAATGCATATCGCCACTGGTCCGGACTCAGCGTTGAGAACTCACCATGGTTATCAAAACCAAGCTTCGGCCAGAATGATGCACTTCGAACCGTATCAGGCGTGAGAATACCCGAAGATAACCCATCATCAATGTCATGGGCATTGTAGGCGATCTCATCCGCGATATCTACTAATGAAGCTTCAAGACTTGGCTGACTATCGGGGTCAAACTCCGGTAGTTCGATTTTAACCGAAGTCTCGTGTTTGGCTATTCCTTCGCGGACTTCGTAGCTAAGGTTCAGACCAGGATGGTCAGGGTAGCGCTGTTCAAGAAGATCGACGATACGCAACGATTGCCGGTTATGATTAAAGCCGCCACAGTCAAATAGCAGGTCGTTGAGAACATCCTCTCCGCTGTGACCAAACGGCGTGTGCCCCAGGTCATGCACCAGAGCTATGGCTTCGGTGAGGTCTTCATTCAGTCCTAGGTTCCGCGCCAGCGTGCGGGCAATCTGAGCCACTTCAATTGTGTGTGTTAAACGGGTACGATAGTGATCTCGCTCATGTGGAATGAACACTTGGGTCTTGTACTCCAACCGGCGAAACGCTGCAGAATGGACAATTCGATCCCTGTCCCTCTGGAAGGCAGTGCGCAAGGGATGTTCACTGGCAGGATATACACGACCTTTCGACTTTGCCGCCTTGACAGCATAGGGTGCGAGAGAGTCCAATTCGTACTGTTCTATTATTTTCCGTGTCCGAGGTGTCACCATTTTATATAATCTCTATCAATGTTTCTGTAACAAATTGTTCCCTTGAAGTGTTGCACAAGTGATAAACACCATGTAGATAACTCTTTGATAACTTCGCAAGATAGACATCTAATAATGTAATTCGCACACCTGAGCAAAACAATGTAATTATTAGGAGGCTTGTGCGTTAAAACAAGACCGAGAGATACCTAACGGCTATAGCAAGAAGACAGACCATCAATACAGTCTTGATAAATTGGGCTGGAAGGAAACGTTGTAAACGTGCGCCAACATACATACCCGCAGCACCACCCAACCCCAACAAACCTCCCAGTACCCAATCTGGTGAAGTTGATCCTGAAACACTTGCCGACATAAGGCCTATCACCCAATAAGACACTACACCACCTATTGAACCAACAAGGGTACTGAACAAAGCAGCTCCAGCGACCGTATAGACGGGCAAGCCTATTACCGAAATGAGAATTGGTGCAATCACCGCCCCACCTCCAATTCCATAAGTACCTCCTACGATCCCGACAATAAAACTAAGAATAGATATCTTGGGAGTTGATATTGTATACAATTTCTCTCCAAACCGATAGCTGACAGTAATAAATGAAAAGTGTGCCTCCGTCACTTCCTGTAATCCTTGACGACTAAAATCCGCCTTGCTGTCCTTCCGGTTTCTGATCACATTCAACAGCAATAGAATTCCAACATCTGCCAGTACCAATCCAACAAACGGCTTGAAGTAAAAAGGGTCGTGCAGGAAGTTAACTCTTAACATAGCACCGATAAACATCCCCGGCAGAGTCCCCAGTATTATTGCGCATGCCAGAGGCCAGACCATACGTCTTTCGAGATAATAACGATACACGCCAGATGGTATAGCTATAATACTGAAAATAAGATTGGTTGGACTGACACCGGGAGTTGTGTATCCAAGTATACTCATCTGAAATGGCAACAACAGAAATGCTCCGGACAGTCCACCGGTAACAGTAATACATGAAATTAAAAATGCCACCAAGGGAGGAAACCACCAGAAAGTTTCAACACCGCTGACAGAAAATTCAAACACGTCTTTTTAAACCTCATTCGTTTTTATTCAACTGCTTTATACAATACACTTTCAGCGCTATTCGATGCAATAACAAACACTATTATCATATAAGCTCTTTGATTGAAGAAAAATATAGAGATCGATAAAATGTGATGTGTTTTAAGGCTCAACCGATGTTATATTATATACAGGCGGAATTATCCGTAACTTAAACAGAGTTGTAAGCAGTGTCCTTATGACAACTTTAACAAAACCTGACATAAATCTGCATCAAAGCAGGAACCTCCGATGAAGACATGTAAAATCAACATATCTGCAAACGGACTGGCTGTTCTAACGAGACGCTATTTGTTAAAAGATAAACTGGGACACGTGATTGAAACACCAACACAACTGTTCGTTCGGGTGGCGCAGTTTATCGCTAAAACCGACCGCAATTATGGAGCCGATGATAACCAGGTTGAAAAAACTGCTCAGGAGTTCTTCGACATCATGGCCAATTTGGAATTCCTGCCCAACTCCCCCACTCTCATGAATGCCGGGCGCCCGCTTGGACAGCTCTCAGCTTGTTTTGTGTTGCCTGTAGGCGACTCGATGGAAGAGATTTTTGACAGTGTCAAACATGCTGCACTCATTCACAAATCAGGAGGTGGAACCGGTTTTTCTTTTTCACGTCTACGACCTCGCAATTCTATTGTAGCATCTACATCCGGCGTAGCCTCCGGCCCGGTATCTTTCATGAAAGCTTTTAACGCAACGACTGAAACTGTTCGTCAGGGAGGCACACGTCGCGGCGCCAACATGGCCATTCTTCGGGTAGATCACCCGGACATCATGGAGTTTATTGCCTGCAAAGACAACACTAACGAGATGACTAATTTCAATATCTCGGTAGGTATCACAGATGACTTCATGGAAGCCTTGAAAAGTGATAGTGAATATCCACTTTTCAACCCGCACACAGGTAGAACACATCAAATCGACAATCACGAAGTCACGCTACGTGCTCGTAGCGTCTTTGATTCTATTGTCGAGCATGCTTGGCAAACGGGTGAACCGGGTGTTGTTTTCCTGGATCGGATGAATCAGCACAATCCAACTTATCCCGATGAGACAATTGAAGCCACCAACCCATGCGGCGAACAGCCTTTGCCACCGTATGACTCTTGTAACCTTGGGTCTATCAACTTATCACAATTTGTGCTCGATCCTTTGCCCGAGGATTTTACCCTAAGCGATCCTTCTGCCGGTATCAACTGGGAACATTTGGCTTCAGTAGTGCAAGTGGCGGTCCATTTCCTTGATAACGTAATTGATCAGAATCAATACCCAATTGAACAGATTGAGAAACAAACACTGAAGAACCGGCGTATAGGCTTGGGAATTATGGGTTGGGCAGATTTGCTGGCAAAGATGGGTCTCCCTTACAACAGTCCTGAAGCACAGGAACTTGGCGGGCAGGTGATGGCCTATATTAGTACCCAGGCTCGCAATCACTCCTCCGAATTGGCTAAAACACGAGGGGAATTCCCTAACTGGGCTAATTCTGTTTTCGGCAGAGATAAAATCGCAATGCGCAATGCAACAGTAACTACCATAGCCCCTACAGGGACAATCTCAATTATCGCCGGTTGTTCATCCGGAATTGAACCATACTATGCCATAGCCTATGAGAGAAATGTTCTTGACGGTACCCGTCTCACCGAGCTTAACCCACTTTTTAAAAAAATCGCTCGGAAGGAAGAATTCTACAGCGATGAGCTTGTAGCTACAGTCGCTACTAAGCGTTCTCTGACTGACGTTGAGGGTATACCTGATTCTGTTAAGGCTGTATTCCTTACCGCAGCTGATATCTCACATGAGGATCATATCCGCATGCAGGCGCAGTTCCAGAAACACTGTGATTCATCGGTGTCGAAAACAATCAATTTCCCTGAAAGTGCTCCCCGTGAAGATGTTGCTCATGCTTTTACTCTGGCGTATGAACTGGGATGTAAGGGTGTCACGGTTTACCGAGACAATTCCCGTCCCCACCAAGTCCTTTCCACAGGTACAGCCACCAGTAAAGCACATGATAAACTGATCAGGGTTGAGAAACGACCCAACATCCTGCAGGGGATGACTGAAAAAATACGCACGGGTTACGGCAACCTGTATGTAACAGTAAACGTTCGCGATGGACTCCCGTTTGAAGTGTTCGCCCATATTGGTAAATCAGGCTACACCACTATGGCCGATACCGAAGCTATCTGCCGCTTGATATCTCTTGCTCTTCGGTCTCATGTTCCGGTAGAGGTGATTATCCGTCAACTTCGTGGAATTGGAGGATCCAGTCAGACTTTTTCGGGGGGTTCCAAAATTTTCTCAATTCCTGACGCAATTGCTCAAATTCTGGACAGACACTTTGGCTCCGGTAAATCTACAGACTCACGTAATATAAATTCAGATGATATTTGTCCAGAATGTAGTGGGGCCATGATTTTTTCGTCTGGCTGTTTTTCATGTCCATCCTGTGGTTATTCTAACTGCTGATCCTACCGATACTTATTATAATGGAACAAATATATAGTCGCCTTGATTGAGCTTATATCTAAAGTTAGTTAATTAACTGGATAACTTACTAATGATCTTTTTTATTTCTCAATTCTCGGTGGCACAGATTTTGTTTTTCATAATTCATTGATATTGCAATTGATTGAATTGTAATTGTGCTCGTAATCAGTCCATTAAAGTGACAGGACAGTGTAAATGTCATCGTTCATACCTGCTGGAAAAACATCGTCAGTCCGACGAGGTGACACTTCACTTCAGGTGCAGACCGAGTACGCCTGTCGTCCTACACCACGAATAACGACCACAGTTCTTCACAATGGTCAGGTGCTACATAAATTTGAGCGGAAACTTGAGAGGGCTATCGAGAACCTTCAGGAACAGAACCAGATTGAAACTATAATAAAACAACAACACATCGAAATCCTTGCCATAATTCGTACAGAACCAAACTCTAAACCACAATCTGATGCTACAGTAGACCGGCCTGTAACTACTGCAACCTCTGAGCAGATAAATGAGTCTGTGATTGAACAGCCTTCCGTAGAACAACCCCTCTCACTCCAAGAACAGTTTGCGCAAATACCCGGCTTTGAACATTGTTTTCAAATGGACAGCGATGGTAACTTCAAAAGTGAAACCGCGGCTGGACAATTCCGTCGAAGGTTCCGTAAGGTTTACAAAAACCGTGTTAAAATACTTGAGGTGTTTCCACGCTTCGAAAGTGATCTGACCCACCGCGAAACAGGTATCTACGAAATCGAACGGAATCGGCTTTTCTTAATTTCCACAGGTGACAACTGCCTGTTTATCACTATCAACCCAACCGATAAGCAGGTAGACTTCGAAAAAGCCATTAAGGAAATCGCATTGCCTGCTAACGTATAGGGACAAGAAAATACCTCTTGAAAAAAACCCGCCAGAAATGGCGGGTTTTATTTTTCAGGAGAAAGATTTGCAATTTATGAAAAGCTCATCACCATAATATACGGTAAAGGGTTTTTACAGCCACTCATCGCATTTTGTATTCGCTACCGCCAAATGGCGGGTCACGGCGTCCACGCAGCGGTCAAGAAGCAACCTTCATGAGCTTAGTGTTAGAGTTTTCAAAATGGCATCTCTTTCTCCTATCTCTATTAATATAATACTATAGAATTGATATAGAGCAACATAAATCTTCTCCTTCCCTGTTGCCTCCTCCGTCTGATTTGACTATGTTCGCCATCAATCTTTACCTTGGGGAGGTTTTGCGATGGTACATGCTATCGGGTTAGACATAGTTGAAGTAGATCGCATCAGTCAGGATATAAGGCGATATGGAGACAGCTTTGTCCGACGAATTCTCAGTGTTAAAGAACGTGAATCGTTCTTGTCTCGAGCTGATCGCGAACTTTTCCTGGCTGGTCGTTTCGCTTGCAAAGAAGCTGTTATTAAAGCTCTTGGCTTTCGTCTCAAGAGTCGCCCTTCGTATATAGACCTCGAAATCATCAATAACGACACCGGTCTTCCCGTACTGAACTTACCTGAGGATA
>Ga0164318_10001817_pt1 | contig 19349 bp, 16 predicted proteins | sample GuaBasSedimGuay9_FD_113734 | JGI IMG/M metagenome (GOLD analysis project Ga0164318, IMG submission 113734) | Subseafloor sediment microbial communities from Guaymas Basin, Gulf of California, Mexico - Guay9, Core 4571-4, 0-3 cm | ecosystem: Environmental > Aquatic > Marine > Hydrothermal vents... | reverse complement strand
GCATATAATTATCCGCATAATATTATTAACGAAGGAATTATGATACCCGGATGCGAAGGCAGTGCTTGGGCAAATTGCCATGTTTTAGCTGCTCCGGTCTTCCCTACTCCGTTTTATGAAACCATTTTTATGACAATTGCTTTTGTTGTGTTGTTCAGTTTACGCAAAAAAATTAAAATCCCGGGATTATTATTTACCTTATATTTTATTATTGCCGGTTTTGAACGCTTTTTTGTTGAACACATTCGCGTAAATAATCTTTACGATGTTTTCGGATTTAAATTTACGCAAGCTGAATTTTTATCAACATTAATGGTTGTTGCAGGATTAATCAGTTTATTTATTTTGTTTAAACGTAAAGCTAAAATAATTGAAAAATTCGGTAATTCCGCAGCTCCCGAAAAAGAAATTGAATTTGAAAATAAAGATTAAAGCTTACACGTAACAATTCAGTTCTATGATAAATTACGAAAAGATTTGCAAACAAGTTATTGAAATTTCAAAAGTTGCCGGTAAATTTATCAGAAACGAAAAAGGTAAAATAACTACCGGAAATATTGAAACAAAAAGTCTGAACAGTTTGGTCACTTATGTTGATAAAACTTCCGAGAAGATGATTGTTGATGCTTTAAAAGATTTTTTACCCGAAGCCGGTTTTATTACCGAAGAAGGTACTGAAACAAAACAAGCAAAAACGTATAATTGGATTGTAGATCCGCTTGACGGAACAACTAATTTTATTCACGGATTGGAACCTTTTGCCGTTAGTATTGCTTTAAAGGAAAATGAAGAGATTGTTGTCGGTGTTGTATATGAAGTAGGTAAAGATGAATGCTTTTACGCCTGTAAAAATTCACCGGCATATTTGAACAATAAAGAAATACATGTTACGGAAACGGATAAATTAGCAAATTCTTTAGTTGCAACCGGTTTTCCGTATTATGATTTTTCCGAAAATAAACCGATTTTGGAAAGTTTGGAATATTTCATGAAACATTCTCACGGAATTCGACGATTAGGAAGTGCCGCTACAGATTTGGTTTATGTTGCCTGCGGTCGATTGGAAGCTTTTTATGAATTCGGATTAAGTCCTTGGGATGTTGCGGCAGGAGCATTTATTGTTCAACAAGCCGGCGGAAAAGTGTGTGATTTTAATAAGGGTGATAATTATATTTTCGGACGAGAAATTGTTGCAGGAAATTCAAAAGTCTTTGATGAATTTGCCGAAATCATTCATAAATATTTGAGTAATTCTAAAGAATAACTCTGTTAATACCGACTTCATATTCTCTGTTAAAAACAGTATCAATCAATCTTTTATAATCATCAGGATTTTTTACAAAATCGATATTATTCGTATCAATTACGAGAAACTTAAATTCGGTTTGATGCTGTTTCATATACTCAAAATAACCGTTTTGAATTTTTTCAAGATAAGACGGTTGAATCTCTTTTTCATAATCTCGACCTCTGTGTTGAATATTATGAATCAACTTTTCAATATCCAAATATAAAAAAACATATAAATCCGGTTTCGGTAAATTTGTATAAGTAATATCAAAAATACGACGATATAAACCATATTCATCATCAGACAATGTATTTCGAGCAAAAATCAGTGATTTCGTAAAATAATAATCTGATATTACAAAGGATTTAAATAAATCTCTGTTTCTTATTTCTTTGTTTAACTGATGAAAACGATCGGCTAAAAATGATAATTCAAGCGGGAAAGAATATTTATCAGGATCTTTATAAAATTTCGGCAAAAAAGGATTTTCGGCAAACTCTTCGGGAATTAATTTTGCATTATAATCCTCGGCAATTTTTTTTGCCAATGTTGTTTTTCCTGCGCCTATATTTCCTTCTATTACAATAAAACTATAATCCATTTTTTTACTTTAAAAAAACCTGACAGATTTCAAAATCCGTAAGGTTTAATCTCTTAATTAATAAGTTAAATCAGTTTATTCAAACGGATTAATTCCCATATTATACCATATAAATGCAAATCTGTCCGTTACTTGTTCAATTATTTTAGAAACGGGTGTTCCGCCTCCGTGTCCTGCATTTGTTTCAATCCTTATTAAAATAGGATTATGACCGATTGTTTTTGCTTGTAATGTTGCCGCAAATTTAAATGAATGCGCCGGTACGACTCTGTTATCATGATCAGCTGTTGCAATTAAAGTTGCCGGATAATTTACGCTTTCTTTTATTGAATGAAGCGGTGAATAAGCCAAAAGATACTTAAACATTTCTTCCGAATCATCAGAAGTTCCGTATTCACGAGCCCATCCTGCCCCGGATGTAAACTTCTGATATCTTAACATATCCGTAACACCGACAGTCGGAAGTGCAACTTTTGCCAAATCCGGACGTTGTGTCATTACTGCTCCGATCAATAAACCGCCGTTTGAAGTTCCTGAAAGTGCCAAATAATCACTTGATGTATATTTTTCTTTAATCAGATATTCGGCAGCAGCAATATAATCATCAAATACATTTTGCTTATGCATTTTTGTTCCTGCTTTATGCCATTCAGCACCATATTCACCACCGCCTCTTAAATTTGTATGCACATAAATTCCTCCGTTTTCCAACCAAAGTAAATTTTCAAGATAAAACATTGGGTTTAAACTTCTGTTAAATCCTCCGTATCCGTATAAATAAGTCGGATTTTTTCCGTTTAATTTCATCTCCTTTTTATGAACAATAAACATCGGTACTATTGTTCCGTCCTTACTTTCATAAAAAACTTGTTTGGTTATGTAATCTTCAGGGTTAAAAGAGATATTGGGTTTCCAGTATAATTCCGACATACCGGTTTCAATATTATATTTAAAGATTGTTGCGGGATAAGTAAAAGACGTAAATGTATAATACAAAATTTTTACATCTTTTTTTGCTTTAAAATTTTTAGTTGTACCGATTGCAGGCAACACAACTTCTCTTATGATATTACCGTTATAATCGTATTGAATAATTTGTGATTTTACATTAACCATTCGTGCGGCAAAAAAATATTGCCCTCCTTTAGTAAATAATGTCACATCCTTAGATTCCGGAATTACATCTTTCCAATTTTCAGGTTGCGGAGCCGATGCATCTACTTTAATTAAACGATTGTTGGGTGCTTTATAATTTGTACTTATGAATAATTCGGAACCTTGATTATCAATGATATCTATTTTATTATCAAACGATTTTACGATAGTATCGATCTTGCTGTTATCTTTTGATAAATCTTTAATATATAATCCGTTACCACTTGTGCTTTCAGCTGCTTTAAAGTAAAGAAAGCGTTCATCTTCTGTTACGTAAGCTCTTATATATCGTATCTTATGTTTATTTCCGTCAAAAATTAATGCATCGTTTTTTTGTGAATCTCCAGCTTTATGAAAAAATAATTTATCATTTTGTTTTAAAACAGATAATCTGCTTCCGTCTTCCGGTCTGTCAAAAGTACTGTAAAAAAAACCGCTGTTACCTGTCCACGAAATTCGGCTGTCAAATATATCAAATAAAGTATCTCCGATTTGAGTCTTCGTTTTAGTATCAATAACGACAATTTTTCTCCAATCTGATCCTTTTTCCGAAATTTGATAGGCTATTAATGAGCCGTCTTTTGAAAAACTTTCTTCGCTCATTGAAACAGTACCGTCTTTTGAAAATGTATTCGGGTCAATAAATATTTCTTCACCGTTGCCTATTTCTTTTGTTCTGTATAAAACCCACTGATTTTGTAATCCGTTATTTTTATAGAAATAATAATAATCACCTTCTTTCACGGGGATATCATACCTTTCATACTTAACAATTTCTTTTAATCTGTTTCTGATTGAATCTCTGAAGGGAATTTTATCTAAATAAGCAAAAGTGAATTTATTTTCGGCTTTCACCCATGCTTTCGTTTCATCCGAATTATCATCTTCCAGCCATCGATAGGGATCGGCAACTTTTGTTCCGAAATAATCGTCAACAACTGAATCTTTTTTTGTTTCGGGATAATGAAAATAGCTGCTTTGAGCTTTAATAGGTTTCACGGAAAATATACCAAATAATATAACCAAAACGATTGCCGAGTATCTCATATAATTAATAAGTCTAAGGAAGTTATCCTTTGTTTAATCCGTAAATTTACAATTTTATTCTTAAAATATTTAAAAAAGTGTTGATTATCATAAAATCAAATTGTTTCTTCATTTACAAAAAAACGTTATTATTTGCTTTTATATTATAAACAGCGTTTATTTAAGTTTCTTTTGTTAAATAAAATAAGGAATTGTCTGAAAATTTATTTTCAGACAACTCCTCACAAGTTTTTTTATTATCTGTTACTTTTTGAACGGATTTATTCCCATATTATACCATACAAATGCATATTTATCAGCTACTTGTTCAATTTGTTTTGATGTTGGTGTTCCGGCTCCGTGTCCGGCATTTGTTTCAATTCGTATTAATAAAGGATTCGTACTTTTTGCTTTTGCCTGCAATGTAGCAGCAAATTTAAATGAATGTGCAGGAACTACACGGTCGTCATGATCGGCAGTTGTTATCAATGTTGCCGGATAATTTACACTATCTTTAATTGCTTGAACGGGTGAATAATTTAATAAATATCTAAACATTTCTTCCGAATCTTCTGAAGTTCCGTAATCACTTGCCCAACCTGCTCCGGCCGTAAATTTGTGATAGCGTAACATATCCATTACACCAACGGCAGGCAAAGCAACTTTAGCTAAATCAGGACGTTGTGTCATAGTTGCTCCGATAAGCAATCCGCCGTTTGAACCGCCGGCAATAGCAAGATAATCACTTGATGTATAGTTTTCTTTAATTAAATATTCTGCTGCTGCTATAAAATCATCAAAGACATTTTGTTTATGCATTTTTGTTCCTGCTTTATGCCATTTTTCACCGTATTCACCTCCGCCTCTAATATTCGGTTGAGCATAAATACCGCCGTTTTCTAACCAGACTAATTTTCTTAAGTCAAATCCCGGTTTTAAACTGATATTAAATCCTCCGTAAGCATATAAATAAGTCGGATTTTTACCGTTTAGTTTAATTCCTTTTTTATACACTATAAACATCGGGATTTTTGTTCCGTCTTTGCTTTTATAAAAAACTTGTTTAGTTTCAAAATCTTCAGGATTAAATTCAATATCCGGTTTCCAATATAATTCGGAAGTTCCTTTTTTAATATCATACTTAAAAATAGTTGCAGGATATGTAAAAGAAGTAAATGTATAATACAATGTTGTATCTTCTTTTTTTGCACCAAAACCATAGCTTGTTCCTATTGAAGGAAGTTTAATTTCTCTTATTTTTTTTCCGTTGTAATCATATTGAATAACTTGTGATTTTACATCAACCATATAAGATGCAAAGAGATAACCGCCTCCGGTATTCACGGATAATACATTTTCTGTTTCCGGGATAAGATCTTTCCAATTTTCGGCTTGCGGAGCTGATGCGTCAACTTCTATGAGTCTGTTATTCGGAGCTTTATAATTTGTTGATATCAATAAACGTGAACCGTCATTATCAATAATCCCCAAATCACTTTCATAGCCTTCCATGACGGGAATTATTTTACTGTCTTCAACTGACAAATCTTTAATATACAATTCATTACCGCTTGTACTTTCTGCTGCAGAAATAACTAAAAATCTCTGATCTTCCGTTAAGTTTGCACCGATATATCTCCTTTTTTGATTTTCTCCGCCAAAAATTAAAGCATCATCTTTTTGCGCTGTTCCCAGTTTATGAAAATACAACTTATGATATTGAGTAAGTCCGGATAATTGGCTGCCTTCTTTGGGCTTATCGTAACTGCTGTAATAAAATCCTTCATTTCCTTTCCAAGCAATACCGCTGAATTTAATATCAATCAAAGTATCTTCAAGTTGTTTTTTACTTTCTGCATCTTTAATAATTACTTTTCTCCAGTCCGAACCGCCTTCCGAAATTTGATAGGCAAGCAATGAACCGTCTTTTGTAAAACTTACACCTCCTAATGAAACCGTTCCGTCTTCCGAGAAAGTATTTGGGTCAAGAAAAACTTCAGCATCTTTTCCGAGTTCTTTAGTTCGGTACATTACGTATTGATTCTGAAGTCCGTCGTTTTTATAGAAATAATAATAATCCCCTTTTTTTGAAGGCGCTGATATTTTCTCATAATTCCAAATCTCTTCTAATCTGCTTTTTATTTTATCCTTAAACGGAATATTGTTCAAATATGAAAACGTAAAATTATTTTGAGAATCAACCCAAGCTTTTGTTTCTTCTGAATTATCATCTTCCAACCAACGATAGGGATCGGCAACTTTTGTTCCGAAATAATCATCAACAACAGTATCTTTTCTTGTATCGGGGTAGTTAAATTGTTTTTGTTTCACGTTTTTTTGATTACAAGAACCTATTAAAATCAATAAGCTCGACAGACTTAGAATTAAATATTTCATAACTCATTTTTTTAGTGAATATTATTATGTAGATTTTTTATAAAATTAAATCTTCAGTTTTCTTAGTTTTATCTTTTTGATGACCTAATATCCTGCCGATAATCAACCCGAACGTAAAGCCTGATAATAATCCCCATTTTACAAACCCGGGCTCGATTAAATATGCTGCACCGCCAAATATTAATGTTCCTGATAAAAAACCGATAAAAGAATAAGCAGACACATAGTATTGTTCGGGCACTAATCCGTGTTTTTGCTTTAAATGTTTAACGATTGTATCCGTTCGTTTTTCATACTCGGCACGCATCCCCGGAGAACCGTTAATGTATTCCGGTAATCTGTTTACAATATCTTCTGATTCTGTTTTAAAATTACGGCAAATTTCACAATTGTCAGAAAAAACATCTAAGCGTTCATTAATTCTCTCCAGACGGTCAATTTTAAAGAACTTGTAATCTCTTTTGAAAATTTCTTCTTTTTTCAATTCAATTTTATTATTCAAGTTCTTTGACCAAACTTTTAATTTTCCCATAATTAATTCTAATGTGTCGTTAAAGGAAAATCTTTCATCAATTCATTAACTTCTGCTCTTACTTCAGCAATAAGCTCCTCATTTTCAGGGTCGAGAATTACTCGGTCGATTTTTTCAACAATCACCGGCATTAAATTTTCTTTTACGCCTCTTGTCGTAATTGCAGGAGTTCCTACACGAATTCCGGAAGTTTGAAACGGCGAACGCGAATCGAAAGGCACCATATTTTTATTTATGGTAATATCTGCTTTTTCCAAAGCTTTTTCAACAATTTTACCGGAAGTTTCAGGAACTTTAGTTCGTAAATCAATTAACATTGAATGATTATCGGTTCCGCCGGAAATCACTTTATAACCTTTTTCAGTAAAGGCATCAGCTAAAGCTTTTGAATTTTTCAAAACTTGTTTTTGATAGTCTTTAAATTCATCAGTAAGTGCTTCACCGAATGCAACGGCTTTTGCAGCAATTATATGTTCCAGCGGTCCGCCTTGGGTACCGGGAAACACGGCACTGTCCAAAACAGCAGACATTTTTTTGATTTTGCCTTTGGGTGTTTTTTTACCCATCGGATTATCAAAATCTTGTCCCATCATAATTAAACCGCCTCGGGGACCTCTTAATGTTTTATGCGTTGTAGTTGTAATTATATGAGCATAAGGCAAAGGATTTTTCAACAACCCGACGGCAATTAATCCGGCAGGATGCGAGATATCAAACATCAATAATGCTCCTACTTTATCGGCAATATTTCGCATTCTTTTATAATCCCAATCACGAGAATATGCTGAAGCACCGCCTACAATCAACTTCGGTTTTTCTTTTAAGGCAAGCTCTTCCATTTCGTCATAATCGACAGTTCCTGTTTCTTCTTTAACATTATAAGAAACAGCATTGTATAAAATTCCGGAATAATTAACGAAAGAACCGTGTGTCAAATGTCCGCCGTGCGACAAATTAAGTCCCATAAAAGTATCTCCGGGATTTAAAACTGCCAACATTACGGCTGCATTTGCTTGTGCACCCGAATGCGGTTGAACATTAGCCCATACGGCACCAAAAAGTTCTTTTACTCTGTCAATAGCAAGTTGTTCGGTTTGGTCAACAATTTGACAACCGCCGTAATACCGTTTTCCGGGATACCCTTCGGCATATTTATTGGTCAAAGGTGAGCCCATCGCTTCCATAACTTGTTTGCTAACAAAATTTTCTGAAGCAATAAGTTCAATACCTCTTTTTTGACGATTTAATTCTTGTTCTATTAAATCAAATATTTTTGTATCTCTTTTCATGTGTATTTTTTTATCAGATTATTTATGCAAATTTAAAAAAGAATACTGAAATTATATAAATAAGATTTTATATAAGATATATTTAAAAACATTTTTAATTAAATTAAATTAATTTTCGTTGATTTTTCGGCATTCCTGCAATAACTAACTCATAAGAATTATCAATTAATTGCAGAATAAACTTATCAGAAAGAGTTCCGTTTGGTTTAATATTTATCCAATGTTTTTTATTCATATGATATGCTCCGGTTATTATTTCAGGAGTTTCTGTTAATAAAATAACATCTTCCGGTTTTGCTTTTAATGTTAAAGAAAATTCTTCATGCAAATCCGTTAATGCAAACATTTTATTTAAGACTTTCATTACCAAAGTAGATTCATCAAAGGGAAAACTTTCACTGACGCTGCTTTTTCTTAAGCAATATTCTCTGAAAAATTCAATATTTATCATTTAGATATAATTTTAATCTTGTTTTAACAATTTCATTTATAAGACAATAAAAATACATTCTTTTCAGTTATAAATAAAACAAAAAAACATTTTATAAAATATTCATAAAAAAAAGGAGTGTTTTTATAAAAAATGTATAACTTTGTAGTATAATCTAATATTATAATTTTAGTAAAATGAAAAAAATACTTTCAATCTTCGCAGTTTTATTATTTACATTCGGTTTATTATTAACATCCTGCAATACAAACAGCAGAATATGCCCCGCATATCCGCCGTCTGTCTATCAAGGTGATGCAGGTCAGCAAAATATCAATCAGGATATTATACATTTAAACGAAAATCCTGATTTATAATTTTTGAATTTAAAAAATAAAAAACGGAGTTTGTAATTTTTTTACAAACTTTGTTTGTTTATAGATATATGAAAACTACAATTTCCTTAATATTATTTTTTTTTATAAGTATCTCATTATTCTCTCAAGGAGAAATTGATACGGAACATAAAATTTTGTTTCGGAATGAAAAAAGTTATGGAATAAACTTAAATTCAAACGGATACGGGTTTGGTTATCGTTACGGAAAACGTATTAATATTCATCGAAAATGGTTATTTGAAGGCAATTTTAATATTGTTAAACATGAAAAAGAAAAAAAAATTACAAACCCATACAGTCTTGATTTTTTTCGATTTGTTTACGGCAAAACAAATGCCGTTTTTAATATTCAATTAGGAACCGGAATGCATCATGAATTATATAAAAAATTTGACAGAAACAGCGTTTCCGTGCGATGGTTTTATACAGGAGGTATCAGTTTTTCTTTTTTGAAACCGATTTATTATTTTATTTACGATGAAAAAACAAAAGAACCCGAATGGAAACACTTTGTAAAAAATACGCCGTGGTGGTATATATACGGTAAAAAATCTTATTTTGATCATCTTAATGAAATAAAATTAGTGCCCGGAGTTTATGCAAAAACAGGTTTCAATTTTGAATTCAGTAAAACGGATAAAAAGTTAAGTATTATTGAAGTCGGTTTTATATTTGAAGCATACCCGAAACCGATAAAAATTATGGAAACGGAAAAAAATCTTCAATTTTTTCCGATACTGTATTTGAGTTATCGATTCGGAAAAGTTGAAAGCGGATACTACCTTAAAGAACAAGATGAAGGCGTTTCAACTCCTCAAAACAATTAAATTTTTTATTTCTTCGGTTTCAAAATCAATTTATCTTTGCATGTCGAAATTATCTCTTCCTTATTCATCATTTGTTTTCTGAATTTTCCGTTATTATACATTTCTGCTTGATCGGAATAATGCTTACTCATAAAAACACCTGATTGCCCGGTTGGTATGATACTGACAGAATTTTCAATATCAGAAAAATCAATAATAATTCGCATCGAAGGACCGGATTTTGCATGATACATACCATCCTTACTCAAATTAAAATTAATATTATTGAGAACTTGCCTACCGCCCCAAACTCCAAAAGGTCCGATATTAAATATTTTTGCAAGCAACGGAGATGATCCTCCTATAAAATGTTTATATTCAACTGTATGAACATTTTTCCATTTAAAAGCATCAAAATTATTTCCTTGTTCATTTTCAAGACAAACAACGGCAGAATCAAAAGCCGTATTAAAAATATCTTTTCGAGTTTCCTTAATTTCTGTTGTAGAAATATTATCCCACCATACAGAAGAATCATTTTTAATAAATAAAGGTATTGAACGAGCCGGTGTGTGTCCGTGTGTCATATAATCAAAATCTTCTTTACCGAGTTCATCTTGCATTGCAAATTCCATAACCTTTCTTAATAATCGATAATAAATAACCGGTGCAGAAGCATCTTTTTGATGATTTCCGTCCCATTCTTTTAAAATATCAAATGCTTTCTGATGATTTTTTGATTTAGCAAGTACCTTTTTATCTATTTGATTTAAAATTTCGGAAACAATTTGAGCTGCTTTAACAGACTTTACATCCGTTGAAATATTCTTTATTTTTTCAACCGTCCAATTTTTATCCGAATTCAGAAGTTGCAAAATTCGTTTTGCCCTGTCTTCCGGAGCATAATAACCGGGGTATAAAATTCCTTTTACCGAATCCGGTTGATTGTTAGCTGTGTATATCATTCCGGAAGGCGGATTAATTGTTTGCGGATTATCTTTAAAATTATAATATCCGATCGGTGCTTTTTGGCGGGGCTCAATTCTGTCTGTTTTAACAGAATCATTATATTTTAATATTGATGCCGAAGCCCAATAAGCAATATTACCTTTCTTATCACCGTACATTATGTTTAAACCCGGTGCAGAAATTAGTTTTACGGAATTTTCTGCTTCTTTAACGGAATGCATATTATTTAATCCGTAAAATGCTTCAATAATGCTTGCCGGTTGATGCGTAAAAGTCCAAAATATCGAAACAGGATTTTTATCTTTCAGACCTTTAGTAACAGCATTTATAACAGGTCCTCGATCTGTTAATTTTACGTTTATTTTAGCATCTGTACTGTCTTTTATTTTAATCGTTTCCTCAACTGTTCTAAATTTCTTCCAACCGGAATCGGATTTATATTCTTCCTGATTATCAGGATTAATTTCTTCAAAATAATAATTGACATCATCATTTTCGAACATGGTTATACCCCATGCTGCATCGTGATTATGACCAATCAGAGCAAAAGGGATTCCGCCGATAAAATTTCCGTAAAGATTAAATTCTGGGGTTTCCAAATACACCTCAAACCAAACAGAAGGTTGCGAATAGGAAATATGTGCATCATTTGCAAAAATCACTTTCCCTGATTTTGTTTTACTTCCCGAAAGTACCCACGAATTACTTCCGTGAAAAAAAGGAACAGGCAAATTCTCAGTTAAATCATTTATACTTGTTGTTATTGCACTTAATTCGGAATAATCGATTGTAGTATCTTTATATAAAGGAATGCGTTCTGTACCGGGCACATAAGACGGAATCAAATCTTTTAAATATTCATTTCCCAAAGTATTTTGAATTTTTGTTATCATGGGATCTGATTTAAATCCTTCGGCAAAACTGAAAGCCATATAACCGGCAATATTAAAAATATCTTCAGGCGTAAAATCTTCTTTATTAATACCCATTAATTGATATTCAATCGGAGTTTTTCCGTGATTCAAAAATTCATTAACTCCTTTTAAATAATTATTCACATCTTTTACAAACGGATTATTTTTATCTGAAAAGTACTGTTTTACAGCTTCTCTTGATGTATTATTTACCTGCAATGTTCTAAAGAATTTATCATATTCTAAAGTTTTTGTACCGACAATTTCAGATAATCTTCCGCTTGCAATACGACGAAGAATTTCCATTTGAAATAATCTGTCTTGTGCATGAATATATCCGAAAGCATAATATAAATCAGCTTTATTTTGTGCATAAATATGAGGTATTCCGTAATCATCAAAATAAACATCAACTTCATTTTGTAAAGCGGGTAAATTAATTGTTCCCGAATATTGCGGTTTAAAACTTCGCAAATAAAAAAATGCGGCTGTTGAAATTAATACAATTAATATTAATAATACTTTCAGAATTTTTTTTACGGTTTTCATAATATTTTAAATTGTTGTTCTATAAAAATTTATCAACGGGTTAAAACCCTAATGTCTGTGTTTTTTTTCAGCACCCGACTTAAGTCGGGTGTTAAAAAAAGTTGATACAAACAAGGACTTTAGTCCTTGTTAATTAATTTATATACAGAAATGTAACTTAATAATTTCCATTTCTTTTATTTAATCGGATAATAATAATATTTTTAATTTATTCTTCATTTTCATTATTTTCATTATCTTTTCTTCCTCGCATCTGATTTATTATCAGAAATATAACAACACAAATTAAAATCGGTAATGTGAACAGTTTTAAAATTGCAATTAATTTAAACATCTTATTTTATATCAAATTACCCTGAATAGACTTCATCTTGCGTAATTATTGCCAATACCCATGAAAAATCGCCGTTACTGATTTTTGTTCCGCAATATTCGCACACTCCGGCTTGACCCATTTTATCTGCAGGTGCTCCGCAATTTGGGCAAGTAGCTAAATTATAGGTATCTTTTTCAACTCCCATGCGTCTTATAAAAGTCCAATATTCACTAAAAGCTCTCGGTCGTTTATTTGAACCGCCTTTTACATTTCCGTTTTTATCAACAACATAATCAAGAGAAGATGCAAAAACACGAACGGTAATTGATTCATAAAATTTATCTAAATCAACACGAGCAAATTGAATGTTTTGAATATTAATATTTTCTAATCTATTTGTTAATCCGGCACTTTTATAAGCGTCAATCCAAAACATAAACGATTCATATAATCTGTCGGAAAGCAAATTGCGAACACCGTCTAATTTATTTTCACTCCATGCGTCATAAATTTTCATAAAATATTGTTTCACAACATCATCAGCAAAAGTATGCCGCCATGTGTTCCAATCTGAATTATGCAATTGAGCAAATTGTCCGGCATAAGTTGTAATATTACTTTGATAAATTGTTTGTAACATTGTACCGCTTTCCGGCTCGTAATGTGCCAATCCGGAAGTTCTGAAAACTTCTTGGCTTAATACTTTGTGTTTTTTGACAAACCATTGCATTTCACCGATATTGATTTTTGTTCCGCAATTTTGACATACACCGTTATCGGTAAAATCAGCCGGAGCTCCGCAATTAGGGCAAGATAATTTGTGCATTTTTTCCGGTTCGGGAGAAAGAATACCGTTTTTACGATTAAAATACCAACGTTCCGTTAAAATGTAACGTGTTTTTTTACCGTGAATAACTTTTGTATAATTGGCTTCAATATCAACAGAAATTCCGGTAATATTCTGTAAAAAATTAATTTCACTGATACGCAAATTTCCGATAACAATTTCCGTAATTTGTTGATCTGTTCTTAAACTTGCCGATTTTTGAATCTCATCTTGATTCAGAAAAGGTGACAGATTTTTAAATTCATTTGTCCCGAACCATGTGTAATATTTATTAAAAACAGAAGATACAAAATCAAGAAATAATATTTTTGAAAAATTCGAGTCGATTCTTTTTAAATTTTCAATATCTGCTTCTACATTATTATGCCTCACAGCTCTGGCTTGTATTCCGGGTGCAGACACTACCGTTGTATTATCCGTTCTTTTACGTTTTTGAAGATACATTCTTAAAACAATAATTCCGATTATTAACGGAATAGAAATTTGCGGCGGTAATTCACTGAAAATAAGGTATATTAAGAACCCGATACCATCTCCTCCTCCACCGCTTCCTCCTCCGGAATAAGATCCGCCGCCTCCTCCGGAGAATGAATGACCGCCGCCGGGTCTTGCCAAAAGAATATCAATAAAAAAAGGGCTTATAACAAAAATAAGTGTTAATACACCGACTAATATAATGAATAATTTTTGATTCTTATTTTTCATAATTTTAAGGATATTAATTTTTAAAATCAACTTCTAAATCATCGGGAAGTTCGTTAATATCATTTTCAACAGGTAAAATATATTTTGCAAATATCTCTTTGCATTTTATCAATTCTTTAATAAAAGCCCCCGCAATATCTTTTTCTGAAAAAATGCTTTGAAAATCCGTATTCATTTTTTGCCATTCTTCATCAGGCACAGAAGTTTCTGCTCCTCTGTCCGGCAAAATAAAAACTTGTTTTTCAAACATTGAAACATAAAACAAGACCCCGATACGTTCATTTGTAAATCGGATACCTCCTTTTTGAAATATTGCTCTTCCGTATATTTCAACATTCCGTTTCATTCGTTTTTTCTTTATAAAAAGACGCTTCCAAGATTTAATTATTTCGGTAAGAAGATAAACAATTATAAATGAAACTATTGTGATTAAATAAATGTAGTAAACATCAACTTCAAATTTCGAAAACATCAACCAAGAAGATGTTAAAAACATGGCAACAGCAGCAATCCACAATGATATTTCTCTGTAATTTCCTGATTTAGCTTTAATTATTGAAACAATTTCAACCAAAGAATTATTCTCAATATCCTTAATCGTTTCATATAATTTTGATTTAAAATCGTCATTAAATTGTTTCATTTTCTAAATATTTGAAATTAAAAATATAAATTTAAATAAATTCGTATAAAAGAAAAAAATTTGTTTATGAATATGATAAATTACAATTTTGGAGAATGAAAAATAAAGTAACGGAAGGAAAACTGATTGTATTTTCTGCACCATCCGGTTCGGGCAAAACAACTATGGTAAGAGAATTATTAAAAGAAGAAAAATTTAAGCTTGAATTTTCGGTTTCGGCAACCAGCCGTAAAAAACGACCGAACGAAATTGAAGGTAAAGACTATTATTTTTTGTCGGTTGATGAATTTAAACAAAAAATTAAAGAAAATGCTTTTGCCGAATGGGAAGAAGTGTATGAGAATCAATTTTACGGAACTTTAAAATCCGAGATTGCGCATATTCGAAAAAAAGGATATAATGTTGTTTTCGATATTGATGTTGCCGGCGGAATTTCAATAAAAAAACTTTTTAAAGATGATTGTTTAACCGTATTTATTCAACCGCCTTCGATTTCCGAACTTGAAAAACGATTAAGACACCGAGGTACGGAAACAACTGAAAGTTTAAAAAAACGATTAGCAAAAGCCGAAAAAGAAATGGCTTATGCTGAAAATTTTGATGTTACAGTTGTTAATAACGCATTGGAAATTGCTGTTATTGAAGTAAAAGAATTGGTTACTGATTTTTTAAGAATTTAAGTTTAATACACTAATTTCATTGATTTCACATTTTATCAAACTCTTATACAAAATTTCAATCGGAAATGCTGCGGAAAAAATAATTATAATCGGCATAAAAACTTGTAGGTTGGTAATCACGATGATAATCTTTTAATACTAATGTATCATTAACAATTTCGTCTTTAATTGCATAAAGAATATTCGTTTGAGACAAACTGTAAATGTAGAAATTATTTTCACCGAATTCTATTTCAATATCATATTTTCCACCGCCCCCAAATGTAAAATCGAAATCGCCTTCAGTAAAAGAAATTGTAAAAGATGTATCTTTTGAAATCTCTGATTCAATGTCTGTTAAGTTACAATTTACTAAAACATCTTTATCAACAGATAAATTTAGTTTATACAAGATTTCTTTATGATTATATGAAGTTGTATCATAAAAATTTGTTCCTGTTACAGCATTATAAATTAAAGTATCTCCGTTAAAATTTATATCTAATTTATTCCAATCTCCCGTATAATCATTCGAGGAATATTTTTTTATTTCAATTTTTACTAATTCCCAATTTCCTTTTAACGGTGATACCGATTCTTTCTTTTTATTACAAGACAGGACTAAAAAAATAAGACAAAAAATAAAAAATTCTTTCATAATAATCATTTCTCACTTAATACATCTAAAATAAAAGCATAAATTAAAGCTGTTTCTTTGTATGCTATGTATCTTCCGGACATTCCGCTGTGTCCTGCATCCATGTTCGTATACAGATAAATCGGATTATGACTTGTATTGTATTCTCGTAATTTTGCCGTCCATTTTGCAGGTTCCCAATATTGCACCTGGGAATCATGCAAACCGGCAGTTATCAGCATCGCCGGATAATCTTGTTTTTTAACGTTATCGTATGGAGAATAAGACAACATATAATCATAATACTTCTTTTCGTGCGGATCACCCCATTCATCATATTCTCCGGTTGTAAGCGGAATTGATTCATCAAGCATTGTTGTTACCACATCCACAAACGGAACTTCGGAAATAATTCCGGCATATAAATCCGGACGCATATTTGAAACGGCACCTGTTAATAATCCGCCGGCACTTCCGCCTTCGGCAAAGGTTTTTTCGGGTGAAGAATAACCGAATTTTTGCAAATATTTTGTACATGCAATAAAATCCGTAAACGTATTTTTCTTTTGAAATAATTTACCGTCTTCATACCATTTTCTGCCAAGCTCCTGCCCACCCCTCACATGTGCAATTACATAAACAAATCCTCGATTTAATAAACTCAAAACAGAAGACCTGAAAGCATCGTCAGAACTGTATCCGTATGAACCGTATGCATATAAAAGCATCGGATTTTGACCGTTTAAAGTCAATCCTTTTTTATAAACTAATGAAATCGGGATTTTTGTACCATCAGGTGCAGTTGCAAATAAACGTTTTGCTTCATAATTATTCTTATCAAAGTCGGTTCCGGCAAATTTCTCTTTAAGTAATATTTTATTACCGGTTTTCATATTGAAATCATAATAGGAAGTCGGTGTTGTTAAAGAACTATATCCGAAACGTAAAACATCGGTATCAAATTCATCATTATCAGAAATCCATATTTCATAAGCATCTTCACCACAACTGACATATTCGCTTTTATTATTTATTAAGTTAATCACACGCAAATTCATGATACCGTCTTTACGTTCATTAATTACAAGATAATTTTTGAACACATCAAAATCTTCAATAAAAACGTTCTGATCATGCGGAACAATTTCTTTAGCTGTATTAATATCAGGATTATTTAACGATGTTTTTACAATTTTAAAATTCTCTGCTTCTTCGTAATTTGTCAAAACATACAATTCATTTCCGTGCGGTTCAACAGAATATTCGTGATTTTCCGAACGCGGAATTAAAACTCTGAAGTTGTCATTCGGCTTATCGGCATTTAAAATTTGATATTCGGAAGACAAGGTGCTGTAAGAAGAAATAAAAATATATTTATCTGATTTACTTTTAGATACAGAAACATAAAAGGCATCATCTTTTTCTTCAAAAACCAATTTATCATTTTCGGGAGAGGTTCCCAAAACATGTTTCCAAACTTGAAATTCTCTTAAAGTTTCTTCATCTTTTATTATGTAAAAAACGGTTTTGTTATCATTTGCCCAAACAAGTTCACCATCCGTATTTTTTATAATATCTGATAAATCTTCTCCGGTTTCAAGATTTTTAAAATGAATTTCATATCTGCGTCTGCCCAGTGTGTCAACACTAAATGCCATAAGTTTATTATCAAAACTGATACTGAAATCGGGAATATTAAAAAACGGGTACCCTTCTGCAAGTTCGTTTACATTTAATAAAATTTCTTCCGAATTTTCTAAATTATCTTTTTTTCGACAATAAACAGGATGTTCTTTTTGTTCTTCATACTTTTGATAATAAAAATAACCGTTATCTTTATAAGGGACTGATTGTTCATCAGGTTTAATACGACTTGCAATTTCATCAAACAAGGTTTCCCTTAATTTCTCAGTATGCTTTAATTTCTCAAAAAGATAGATATTTTCATTTTCAAGGTATTTTATGACTTCCGGATTTTCTCTTTCGTTCATCCAATAATAATTATCAATCCTTGTTTCTCCAAGGTTGTTTAATTCTTGTTTAATTTTCATTGCTACAGGTGCTTGTGTTTCTTCTTTAACTTTGCAAGAAGTTGTCATCATGATTTCTGAACTTAATAAAATAAATATTGTAAAGTATAGCAGACTTTTCATCCTTTCTGATTTATTATAAGGCATGCAAAAGTAGAATTAATAAATTCAATAAAAAGAAGATTAAGGAAAATAAAACTTTTTTATCGAAGTTCAAAATTTTTACCCAGATATTTTTCTCGAACTTCTTCATTATTAGCCAGATCTTCAGCAGATCCCGATTCCAAAATCCGACCTTCATAAAGTAAATATGCTCGATCCGTTATATTAAGTGTTTCATGCACGTTATGATCGGTAATAAGAACACCGATATTCTTATCTTTTAATTTTGAAACAATGCCTTGAATATCTTCAACGGCAATCGGGTCAACACCGGCAAAAGGTTCATCCAGCAAAATAAAAGCCGGGTCAATTGCCAAAGCACGAGCAATTTCCGTTCGTCTTCGTTCACCGCCTGACAATTGGATTCCTTTACTTTTTCGAATATGTGATAATCCAAATTCTTCAAGCAGGCTTTCCGTTTTAATTTTTTGCTCTTTTTTTGATAATGCTGTCATTTCCAGTACACTCAAAATATTATCTTCAATACTTAATCGGCGAAAAACTGATGCTTCCTGCGGTAAATAACCGATACCCATTTTTGCACGTTTATACATCGGCAGTTTAGTTATATCTGCATTATCCAAATATACACTTCCTGAATACGGTTTAATAAATCCTACAATCATATAAAAAGTTGTTGTTTTCCCGGCTCCGTTCGGACCCAACAATCCTACAACTTCTCCTTTATTAACTTCTATCGAAACACCTTTTACAACCGTTCTTTTTCCGTATTTTTTTACTACTGAATCTGTATATAACTTCATCGATATTAGAATTAAACGCTAATGACTATCTATTTAACTGCAATTATACATTATTATTTTATGAAGGAAAAATTTTATATATAATTCGCTTAAAAGTTTATTTTTGCAATCTGAATTTATTCAAATATGTATCAAAAAGCCAAATATTTTATTAAACCCTAACTCTTTACAGTAATACGTAATATTTCGCATAAAAAGTGTTGAATTTATTTGGATTCAACATTTTTTT
>Ga0164318_10001816_pt1 | contig 19351 bp, 10 predicted proteins | sample GuaBasSedimGuay9_FD_113734 | JGI IMG/M metagenome (GOLD analysis project Ga0164318, IMG submission 113734) | Subseafloor sediment microbial communities from Guaymas Basin, Gulf of California, Mexico - Guay9, Core 4571-4, 0-3 cm | ecosystem: Environmental > Aquatic > Marine > Hydrothermal vents... | reverse complement strand
CTCAGGATCAGCAGCCGCAACTGCTGCAAACGCAGCAATAAGACCGAAGATCGTTCCAAGAAGACCTACCATGGTAGAAACATTGGCAAGCATACCAAGATAACCGATTCTGGCGTTTATTCTTGGGATCTCGGCAAGAGCCATCTCATCAACTGCATTTTGAATATCTCTCTCTGTTCCCTTGTAGTTCCTCAGAGCAGCTTCAATAATTTTTGAAAGAGGAGATTTTTCTTCGCTGGTTGCTGCAATAGCACCTTCTATACTGCCCTTGCGGATAAGAGATGCTATCCTGGCCATAAGAGCTTCGGGTTTAGCACTGGCAATTCCAAAAAGAAAAACAATTCTCTCAATAAATATTACGGTTCCCACACCGAAGAAGAACAAAATAGCCCACATAGCCGGTCCGCCCTGACGGAAAAACTCTGCAAACTTGCTGAAGAAACTGCCCTGTTCTTCTTCGACTTCCTCTTCAACTGCTTCATCCACCGTCTCTGTGGTATCGATGACAGTAGAATCTTCCTCGACAATCATGGTTGAATCTATTGCAGTAGAATCTGTGGCAGTGGAGTCTCCCTCCGCAACCATGGTGGAATCGACTTCTGTCGCCTCCTCGTCCTGCGCCAGAACAGCACCAGGTATAACCAAAACAACAAAAGCTATCAGCAGGGGAAACAAGTTTCCACGCATTAAGGAACTCCTCTCTCTTCTCTAATCGTTAATCTATTGACCAACAAGGTCGTACAGTAAACTACCTAACAAATCAAGCCCGCCCATTACGGCAAAAGTCATACCGGTCTTACTATCTCCTTCTGCGTACTTCCAGGCACTCAGCCCTCCGAGAACAGCAACCGATCCGTACCTTACGTAAAGAGGCATGGCGTTCGACTGCCTTGCTGTGAGGGAAAAGCTTGTTTCCGATGCAAAAGCTCCCGGGTAAATGGGCCTGACAACATCCTCAAGAAAACTTCTCTCCAGGAGCACATTGCTCAGGTTCGGTGTACTTTTCAGCATAAGAAACAGCGCCTGCGGAGTTCTCAGCTCACCCTGAATGGTAATTTCTTCAAGAATAAGCCGGCCGTCCTCGTAAGTGGCACCCTCCTGACCATACACAGAAGCACAGGTCAACACCAGTAGTAATATAGCAGATATTGTCCGTGTCACTGACCTGCCTCCTCTCCTGATGCCGGTTCCCCGGAGGTGCCGTCATCCACCAATCCTGCACCCTCACCCTCAACGGTCGAAGTGTCAGCAGGTTCCTCAACAAATACCTCTAATTCGTAACCTGGAAGACCAAGTGTTGAAACTGTTCCAGGCGCAAGCAGCTCGAGGTTTTCTGCGGCTTTGTACACCCACTCATTGTCTACACCTGCTGAAACTGCTTTTTCCACAGCTGTGATATAGATGTTAATCGCTTTCTGAACCTCAGGCTCATAGAACTGTATGTACAACTGATTGTAGAACTCGTCAACAGCCTCGTCAGGCAAACCGGCCGGGGGATCCATAAAGGCAACAGAGTTTGCGAAATCTTCGTACAGTTCGCCTGCGCGGACGCAGGATGCCATGAACCACACGTCTACATTGTATGTCAGGGACTTACCGTACCAGCTTTCCACTTCCCCTTTTAACTGCGCCTTCTGTTGAACGTTATCAGGAGTAACCACCATTGCGTCGTAGTTGATTCTTATGATCTCCCCAATGCGGAAGGCGCTTCTTGCCGCGTCAACAGCGGGACCTTCCCTGTACATGTCATAGGTTTCAACACACATCTGATATTTTTCCCGGGCACCGTAATAATCACTGGCATCGTACAGGTAATCCCCGATTTTGCCGAGTGCGATAACCATGGTTGCCGGCGACGCTGCCTGCTCATTTATTATGCGGTTGTACACGCTGATAGCAAGACCTTCAGCTCCACCGTTCTCGTATGCAACAGCAGCACTGTACAGGGCGGAAGCCATTCCATCTGCCATGGGAAACCGGTTGTAGGCATCGAGGTATGTATCCCCTGCAAGAATAAAGTGTTCAGCTTCCATCGCCAGGAATGCTGCCCTCATCAACCCTTCAGGAGCCTGCGATGTCTCTGGATAGGTGTTTGCAAGAACAGTGAAAACTCTGATAGCGCTGGTAATGTCTCCTGCCTTGCCGTACGTCTCACCAGCATCGTAAAGAGCCACTGGAGCAACATCAGTACCCGGATGAGACATGGCCGCTTCTTCGTATCGCGCTGCCGCAATAAGAAGTGACTCTGTATCTTCCGATTGAGCAAGGGATTCTGCATCCCGGTATGAAACAGCAGCAGCCAGAGCAGCAACATCCTCTCCAAGATCCTCACCTGTGATGGCCGCGGCATCAGCTGCTTTTCCATACCAGTACTCTGCATCAGAGAACATCAGCTCGGCCTCGAAAGCAGATGCCAGAAACCTTGCTGACCTGGCAGTGTATTCCGAATTAGGGAACTGGTTGTAAATTCTCATGTAGGATTCCCTGGCTGTGGTATAATCACCGGCATTGTAATGACTGCCTGCATCGTTGTACAGGAACTGTGCAGCATACTCGCCAGTAGGATATGTGTCGGCATAGTACATACCGATTTCATGCATTTTCTCACGGAGATACAGGCTGTCTGCTCCCGGCATGTCGTATGCCTGGCCAAAAGAGCTGAAGGCGTTCACCGCAGCATTCTCTCTCTGCTGCGTGGATGTACTGTCGTAAACAACGCTAAGATAGACATCCCCTGCCTTTGCAAGATCTCCAGTGTTGTAATATGAGTCACCCAGAAGGAATTTGAATTCATAGGCCTCTCTTGAGTCAGGATAGTCGGTAAGGTAAAGCTCAATTTTCTCGATAAGGCTCGAGTAACTTTGAAGAGCCTGCTGGGAACCCTGATCCGCCTCTGCAACCTGCTGCGCATGGTACTGAATAGAGTGCTCGAGAGCCGAAGCGCGCAGGGAATCAACTTCCGCAAGATTGGAAGAATCTCCCGACATTGTTGCCCATTCGCTCTGTGGACCGTAACTCTCTACGATCTGCTCTCTGGCAGCGGCAGCACTTGCAAAATCACCTGAGCCCTCGTATGCAACAGCAATTTTGGATTGAATGAACGGGGCATCAGGGCTGTAGGGATCTCTCTGGAGAAGAGACTGATAGGCTTCAACCGATTCTATCCAGAAACCCTGTTCCATGTAGAAGTCACCCATCTGGGTAAGAACATCAACAGTTACTTCGTTGTCATCAAAAGAATCCAGGAAATTTGTTGCAAGCTGCACAGGAGACCCTGTTTTCTGTTCCATAAAGTCATGTGCAAGGTATTCAATTGCCTCACCAACCATATCCGTACGCCGCTCAAGTCCAAGGTCATCCATTCTGCGGCTGTCCCTTATGAGATATCCGAACAATGCAATTGAGTGCTCGTATTCGTTGAGCAGATACGCCGTCCACCCCAGCTTGTAAATGCCGAACTGGTATATGGTAGATCCGGCATCAGGGTAATCCAGTATTTTGTTGTAAAAGACGTAGGCACTGTCAAACTCGAAAGAGTCAAAGTAGAAATCACCTGCCCTCAAGTATGTTTCAGGGGCAAGTGCACTCTCGGGAAAATCCGCCAGCAGCCGCCTGTAGCTTGCCACTGCGCCTGTGGGGTCTCCCATTTCATTCAACGCGTACCCCAGAGAGTACAGAGCGATATCCTCCACCTCGCTGTCGGGGTACTGGTTAAGAACTTTCTGATACAGATCTATTGTTCTGGAGTAGTCAACCGGGATAAACTCACCCCCGGCAACTGCTGTTCTGTCAAGATAGCTGTTCTTGTCTATTTCGTAGTAAAGCTGGGCCAGACGAACATAGATATCCGCGGTAAATCTGCTTTCGGGATAGCGTGCAAGATAGTCTTCAAAGTAGCTGGCACATTCAATTCCCGATTCGTCTATTCTTTCCTGAAGTGCAATTGTTTCCGTGCGTCTCTGTTCACTTAAAGCTTCTGCTCTGGCACTGTCTCCTTCAGCATAGCTCTCAGTTATCCGTGCGTTGTAATACGCCCCAAGATAGTTAAGAGAATCACGCTTCAGTTCTCTTTCTATGAAAGTGGCAATGGCTACACCGTACTGGGTTTCCTGCATCCAGTCGTGGTCAGCTGCCATTCCGGAATCCATTTTACTGGCGAGATCCTGCAGGGCAAGACGTATTCTGGAAACCTCTTCCTCAAGCTGCAGCAGGTCTTCCCTGTCTGCTTCATCTCCCGAATACTCCGCAATACTCTGGGTACTCTCAATTTCCAGGGCAAGCCGTTCCGCACTGGCTCTTGACGCAGCTATAAGCCTGTTCATCTCCTGGTGCATTGTTTCAGAGTCCATACCAACAGGCATGGACAGGGAGGCCTCAAATCCTGAAATATCCACAAACAAATCTCTCAGAGAAGCCTCTTCCTCTTCAATGAGAGCAACAAGCTCCATGTCCCCCTGCATGTAGGCTTCTTCTTTCAGTTCGGTAAGCCCAAGCCTGATTCTGTCAAGCCTGTCTCTCTCTGACTCGTACTGTTCAGAAACATCTTCCCCGGTTCGGAAGGTATCGTAATAATTACTGCCTGATCCGTATTCATCCATAAGTTGCCGGTACATGGAAATCGCAATATCTATGTCCTGTGCTCCCAGAGCGCAGTTTGCCATTGCAAGCTCAAACTCGCTGTACAGCTCTGAGCCGGGCATCTCCTCGGTAATTCTCTCTGCTAGATTGTAGGCATCCTGATACTTCTCCTGGCGCATATATGTCCACGTAAGACCAAGCATAGCAACGTCGTAGTATGCACTGAACGGAGATACCTTCGTGTATTCATCAACGGCCTGTTCCAGCTGATCCTGCTCAACATATATCTGGGCGATGGCTATTCTGGCCCGGTCGGCAATACCGGCATCATTCCTGCTTCCCTGATCAATCACCTTCTGAAGCTCGGTAACAGCAGCCTGGGTGTTCCCCTCAGCCACATAGGTTACCGCAATAAGGTATTCCGCAAGGGAAGAATTCTCTCCTGACCCTGCAATCTGCTGAAGTATCACCCGGGAAGCGTCAAATTCTCCCATGTGGTACCTGGCAAGCCCGCCAACGATGGTTGCTATATCTATGTACTCAAAACCGGGGAACGATGCTCGGAGCGTCTGATAGTACTCCACCGTACTCTCGTAGTCCTGCAGTTCAAAGAAGATAAGCTCAAGACGAAACAGAGCGGCATCGTAGTAATCCGACTCCGGAAAATTCTCAACAACGGACAGAAAAGCATCCCGCGCCCACACTATTGAACCACTGGTGTAAAGTTCTTCTCCAAGTTCAAAGGCAGACTGAGCACTGAAAAGAATAGAACGCTGTCTTCTGAGCTGTATCAGCTCTGCTTCTATTCTGGCAAGCCTCTCTTCCTCGCGGACTATCTGGCTCTCCAGGCTCTCAAGCTCTTCCTGTGCCCTGCGGAGAACATCTCCTATCTCCTGCTCCTGAGCCTGGTCACCAGGTGGAGACTGAGCTGCTGCCGGTAAGGCAAGACAAAGCACAACGAAAGCAGTAATAAGAAATCGAGCGTGAAAGAACATTGCGAAACCTACCTGGACTCGTCTAGCAGATCGCGCAGTCTCTGAAGCTCTGACTCAGCAGCTCTGCGCCTGGCCTCAAGCTCATCAAGCCTTGTCCGTGCCCTCTCTATACGCTGCTGTTCCCTCTCCAGTTCAAGCCGGCCGGCACCAAACAATGGGCCTAACCTGGATGAAATCGCAATGGTGATTTTTGAATTCTGCATAACATCCTGCTTGTTCTGATTTTCCGGAGCAAACACCGTCTGCTCCAGTTCTGCCCAGGCGAGATGAAGATTAACATGTTTTCCCACGGCGTAAGACATCCCGAGATTGAAATCTCTTCCGTCCATTTCAAATGCTGCAGAAAAGTTTTCCCCTGCTCTCCAGACTATTGATCCAAAAAGCCCGTTTGCAATGGAGCTGCCTATACCCAGTGCACCACCGTCTATTACACCTACAAAACGACCTATACCGATACCAAGGTTGAGCGTAACAGGCACACCGATGAGATAACGCATGTCTTTTGAGGCAACACCGTAGACAGACCAGTTCTGAGCATGACTGTAGTTGTACATACCGTCCTGATCCCACGAACCCTGTGCTGTTCCGGTAGAATCCGGTGTTCCCGCAGGACCGGAAAAACAATCAACATGTTCAGAACCGATACCGTTCTGAAGACCGAGAGAAAATGCCGGCACTGCAATTCCCTCTTTAAGGATGGCTACTTTGGCGTTAAGAACAAACCCGCCATCGGCAAGGTACGCCCCGCCCAGCTGTCCATAGCTGAGAATCCCAAAGTTGAAGTAGCCTGTAAGTTTGATATCGCTGTCGGAAACACCGAGGGAATCTTCAAAAGAAAAAGCGCTCGCAGCAATTCCCACCTCAACCTCGGTATGCTCAAGAACATAAGCGTCAGGGGCATTTACCACCCCACCATACGCATACGGAAGGGAACCTGCAACCAATGTAAAAGCACATACAAGCATAATACAGGTTGTAAAGCGCATACGATCCTCCAGACCCAATAAAATAATCCGTAGCTGTCATTGCAACAATGAACATAATATCTAACGCGGTGGTATCGCAGTCAAGCGTTACAAGCACGACACATTTGCGTATATATATACTGCCTGTTGACCTCATACTGAAATGCGGCTATTTTCGGTTTTATTGAAATTATATGTTTTTTTGTCCATATGGAGGTTAGCTTTTGAACGCCTTTGCACTGTTTGTTCTCGCTGTCTCCGGCATTCTGCCTTCGTGGCAACTTCACCTTGATGCGACCCCCAGGGGTGACGCCCAGCTGATAAGCAGAAGCAGCTCAGAGCAGGTACTTTTTATTCCCTTGGGAAATGCAGGGCTGGGTGCCTGGGGACCCGGCGGAGTTCTACTGCCCGGCTTTCCTGTTTCCAACGGCGTAGGCGTCATCTGGAGACCTGCAGCTGTTCCAGCCTCAACAGGAGAAACTCTCATTGCCTATGCTGACAACGACGGATACGCCCATCTCATTGATTTTCAGGGGAACGAAACTTTCGGATGGCCGGTGAACAGCAACAGCAGCATAATCACCAGCCTCACAGTTCTGGATCTGGATGACAATGGAGAGTTTGAAATAGCATACGGAACAGGTGATGGTCTGGTTCACCTTGTCAACCTGCGAGGAGAAAACATCGAGGGCTTCCCGGTGAATCTTCAATCACAGCTGCAATTCCAGCCTACTTTGATCAGCCTTGGAGGAGGTTTTCACAACGGTCTTATCTGTGCCACGAACAACAGCAAGATCACAATACTGGGCTGGAACGGGGTTGACCTGCCCGGCTGGCCTGTACTTACAAGGTATCCTGCAGGTACTGTTCCGGTTTCGGGAGATATCAACGGCGACGGTCAATCCGATGTGGTTTTCGCAAGCCAGGACGGTAAGGTTCACCTGTTCAACCTTTTCGGAGAGGAACAGGATGGATGGCCGTTCTACATGGATGCACGGCCCGTGGCAGGTACAACAGCTATCGGCCTTGTGGATACCGACCTTCAACTGCCTCAGATAGCCGTTGCCTCTATCGACAGCACCGTTTACCTGCTTAACGGAGACGGTTCTCTTGCCGGAGAATGGCGGTGGCCGAACCACACAGACTCAAGGCCCTGTCAGCCGATCATTGTTCGAACAGCCGGCGGACCTTCAGTGGTGACAACATCAAACAATGGAACGATATACGCCTGGGACAGTTCAGGCCGCAGAGTAAGCGGTTACCCCTTCGATAACCCCGGAGGATTGTTTTTCCCGCCAGTTGCCGGAGACATGAACGGGAACGGAACCATGGAGATCATAGTAACTGGAGCAGGAGGTGTTGTATCGGCTTATCCGCTGGCAACCCGGGTTTCGACAAAGTGCATGTGGCCTCTGCCCCTGGGAAATCAATTCAACTCAGGGTGTTACGGCCAGGACTTTCTGCCTGTAGCTGAGGTACAGAAACTCACAGGTGAGTTCAGCGGCGCAGTGTCCATTTCTTACACAATTACAAACCCGGACTGGACCGGTATTTCTGTGAGCTACTCAACGGATGCCGGTTACACCTGGGTTGAGACCGGCAACTACGATGAACGGGTAGGAGCTATCACCTGGCATTCCGAGCTGGATCTGCCCTTTGAGGATCAGGGAAGGTGCCTGCTGAGAATAACTCCCTACACGGAATTCGGACCTGGAGAAAGCGGTACAACAGGGCTTCTTCACATAGACAACAACAGACCGCCGGAAATTCTTCTGGAACCGCCTGTTCAGATTGACGATTCCAGATACAGCCTCGGTTACACAGTTGAAGACAGGGAAGGCGACACAGTTCAGTTACAGGCACAGTTTTCAATTGACGACGGAAACAGCTGGCAGACCATGCACCTGAGTGGCAACAGCATCGAAATAGAACCCTGGTTTTACGGGGAACCGGTAACATGGAATGCTGTACGCGACATCGGCCATGCCGACATCGACAACATAAAAGTCCGTATCAGAGCTGCGGATTCCGACCCCGGCCCGTGGTACTTTGTCGACGGTCTTCACATAGACACTGACCGCCTGCCCAGTGCCCAGATCATCGCCCCCACCACAGAAGTGCACGGAAAAATTACATTCGGTGTAAGGCTCAGTGATCCGGAACAGAACCGTCTGGATATAGCCTACCAGTACAGTACCGACGGAGGTAACACCTGGCATCCTGCAACTGTCATCGAGGCAGAGCAGGCAGGTGCCGGCAGGTATGACTTTGAAATAGAGTGGGAATCAGCAACAGACCTCCCTGGTTTTGATGGAAATCAGGTAAAACTTCAGGCTCTTCCGTCTGATATGAACACTGGGATAGCTGTGCCTTCTGCACCTTTTCACCTGGACAACAACGCTTCTCCCACAACTGTAATCACATCTCCATCTGTTTACGATGTCTTCAGAGGCGTAGTTCCTGTTAACTTCTCTGTTACAGATGTTGAGGGTGACGACATTTCAATGGGTCTTGAATACAGACTCCATGGCTCTGAGGACACCTGGCACACTGCACAGGGGCTGGTGAGCAAGGGACCGTTCGGCCTTTCAAGGTACAACACAATGCTTAACTGGAACAGCTCAGTAGACCTTCCAGGCGTTTCCAGACTGGATGTGGACATCAGATTGGTCGCCATGGACAAAGATTCCGTACGCTCTGAAGAGGTGGGTCCAATCACGCTGGAGAACACAAACATCCCGGAGATAATCAGAGCTACCGCGGCAAACCACAATATTCAGAACAAAACGGTGGACATATCTTTCGAGATAGGAGACCGTGACGGCAGAACTATTGATCTTGCTATTGACTACAGCACCGACAACGGTGAGACCTGGCGCCAGGCCACTGTATCCGGAAACGCACTGACGCTGACTCCCCCGTCATACAGCAACTTATTCACCTGGTATTACGGCACAGACATAATGGGCTCAAGGGGAATTGTTATCCTGCGTGTTACTCCCGTTTATCAGGGAAGCAAACTGGGGCGGCCAAGGTTCATAGAGCAGGTTTTCCGGTAACCTCTTCCCACTTTGATTTGCCACAGGTCATTCTGAAGGTCTCCGGGGCTCTGTGCTTCACCAGAGCAACCATTTGTGACGCTATGCCTCTTATATCCCACTGGGCATGGGCATCATCTCTGAGCCGGATAAAATGGTTGAACTCTCTTCCGTTGATGCACAGCCTCACCTGACGACGGTGGGCGTTCGTGAGGAAGTAGTCCGCTTCCCGTCCCAGGCTGGATACCGATGACGACGCCTTTAGACACTGCGAACGGAACAGTTCCTCCAGCCCGGCCTTTTGAATACTGGGTGGAACAGTTATGCCGAGAGAAGAGTCGTAGGCCGTAACCAGCTGGGTAGTCATTCTGTGTCTTTTTAACTGAGCGTACGCCGTTGCTGAGAGGGTAATCCTGAAATCAGCTCTGAACAGTTCCCAGAACCTGGGCAGGGCATCATGAATTCCAAGGTTATCGTAGATTCTGTTGAAAGAAGGCTCACCGTAGAGTTCTGTAAGCCACTCTGCAACCCGTTCATCTGAATCACACCCCAGAAGCTCCACCTCACCGATGCCCTGAACAGGTGCAGGATGCAGGTGGGCAATACTGTCCATCCCTGCAGGCTCTGTGAACAGCATCAGAGAAGGCGCCACAGGAAGAACTGCATCGTACAGAGCATCAGCCAGGCGCTTTACCTCGGCAAGCGGATGGGCTCTCAGCCTTCTGATCATGTGCTCCAGTTCTCTGGCGTTAACGGTCATGCCCATCTGCGTTGTCGCTGCAAGTGGAAGTATGTATCTGGCATCTTCTCTGGCTTCTGTTTTTGAAAGCCCGGCTTCCAGCAGACCGGACAGAATCGTCTCGTAGGAGTGGAACAGATCCTTCAGCACCGGTGACTGCTGCTGAAGTTCCTCCGGCAGAAACCAGTCTTCACCGATTCTTATGTACCTCTGAGACTTTTCCGTAAAGCTGAGAAGCCTGAAAGACTGAACGGCTTCGGCAGCGAGCCGGGACAGACCCAGTATATCGAAGTTGAACACCGCATGCTCGGCAATAGAACCGTGCCCGTACTTGTATACAATTGTTTTGTTTGATTTTCTGGCCTTGTCCACCTCCAGGGCGGCCTGCCTCCGAAGCTCTGTAACAGGAGCGGGATCACGGCTGATTCTTGCGTATGCGGCAGAAATAGTTTCAGGCGTTCTGGAATCATTCTCGGTATCAATGTTGTATCCTGCAAGAATAACCTTCACTTGTGTCTCCTCAGTGTTTGCCTGCTGCAAGGGCAGCAACGGGATTCTCGTACGGAAGTCTTGCGTGCATAAAATAATGAAGGGAGGCTGCCGGGTCATTGGTTTCCAGAGCCCGGCGAATAACCGACAGCGACCGGTAAAGATCACGGGCTACTGGAAGCAGTTCCCATCCGCCTTCCAGAAGGGGAATCGATTCAACAAAAGACGACATCTCAGGAACAGCCCGGTTTAACCACTCGAGAGCGTCGCCAGGGTCATCACCGTTAACGGCACCAGAGAGTCGGGCAAGAATCTCTCCTCCTGTTTCTCCGGCTTTCCAGGGCAGGTAGTGAAATTCCTGCATAATTTCCCAGGCTTCTCTTTTATCTCCAAGAAGTTCAGGCCAGTGCCTTCCATAACCAAGAGCGGCCTTCAACTCCATTACACCGTGGAGCGCTACAGGAAATATCTCCGAAGGATTGATAAACCAGGAGTATCCCCCAGGTACTCTGTTGTTGAGCCCAGCCAGGTAAATTCTTCGGAGACAGTAGTCTGTGGCAAGAATGTTGTCCCACACCACCGGTTTGGAACCGAGAAGCTCTTCCGCAAGGAGAAGGTCCGACATTTTTTCAGAAACCACCATGGGACCGGTCCAGAATGAACTCCAGCCTTCCGGAATCATCTCCCGCCATACCCTGAGATACTCGTCGGCATGGGAAAATCGTTCCCGGAATTCACCGCAGTAAACAGAAGGACACAGCACAACAGGAAGATCTGTTCCCTCAAGAGCCCGGATCGCAAAATCAAGCTGCCTTTCCGCCAGTTTTCCGGCGGATTCATCTGGAACATCATCGAACAGGATGGCCAGACCGCCTGCACCGGAATCCTCAGCCCGGAGGAGCTTCCGTCGTGCGGAATCCCACTGGCTGCTCTGAAACTTCCACGGACTGATGGAGAAGAAGAACCTGGTCTTCCCTCCCATAAAGCTCTGCAGAGACTGCCATTCCTCTTGAGAGTAGGGCTCTTTCCACCTTAGCCTGTGCAGGGGATCGTCTTTTGGAGCATAGAAATAGGCAGAATCCTCAACTCTGGACAGTTCATCAAGAAGCACTTTTCTCTGCTTCGCCGTAAACGGTTTCCCGTAGTAACCTTCCACAATTCCGTGGTACACTTGCCCCCCCTGAATGTTATGTTACATACACTGTACCGGTGGTCGCCCGCTTAAGCAAGAATACAAAAAAAACAGGAGTGCTCAAATGGCTAAACGCATTGTGGAATGTGTACCGAATATTTCAGATGGCAGGAACACAGAGGTAATCAACGCAGTTGTAAAGGCGGCTTCATCTGTAAAAGGAGCGGCGGTGCTCGATGTTGATCCCGGTGCTGCAACCAACAGAACCGTAATTACAATTGCCGGAGAACCGGATTCAGTTCTCCAGGCGGCATTCAATGTTATACAGAGCGCAGGCAGACTTATCGACATGAGAACACAGACAGGATCACACCCCCGCCACGGAGCCACAGATGTGTGCCCGTTTGTTCCGGTGAGCGGGGTCACCATGGAGGAATGCGCGGACCTTGCCCGCAGGCTTGGCAAAAAAGTGGGAGAGGAACTGGGTATTCCTGTTTACCTCTACGAATACGCCGCATCGAAACCGGAATGGGTTAAACTGCCCAACATCCGTGAAGGCGAGTACGAAGCTCTTCCGGACAAGCTGGGTAAAGAAGAATGGAAACCTGATTTCGGCCCAAATGAATGGAACGAATCCACTGCTAAAACAGGTGTGTGCACAATTGGGGCAAGAAACTTTCTTATTGCCTACAATGTGAACCTGAACACAACTGATGCCTCTATGGCAAAAGAAATTGCCCTGAACATCCGCGACACTGGAAGAACAAAAAGAACCAGTCAGTGGAAATTTGCAAGGGATGACAAAGGAAACAAGGTAAAACAGGAAGGGCGTCTAAAAAACTGCAAAGCCTTCGGCTGGTTCATCGAAGAGTACAACACGGCACAGGTCACCATGAACCTCACAGATATTTCAGTAACTCCCCTTCACACAGGGTTCGAGGTAACTAAACAGGAAGCTGAGAAACTCGGCCTCAGGGTAACAGGAAGTGAAGTTGTGGGGCTGGTTCCGCTGAGTGCAATGGTCAACGCCGGCAAATACTACCTTGAGATGCAGAACCGGGCTCTGTTGAACATAGGAAAACAGGCAAAATCAGTTGGAGCGCCTGAACGGGAGCTTGTTAACATTGCCATCCGTTCCATGGGTCTCAGCGATGTGGCCGAATTTGATCCCGATAAAAAAATAGTTGAATACATGATCGCGGACAGATCTGTTAACCTTTCCGGCATGACCTGCCGGGCCTTCTGCGATGAACTCTCCATAGACAGCCCTGCTCCAGGCGGTGGAAGTGCCGCAGCCCTTATGGGCGCTGTGGGTTCTGCTCTGAACAGTATGGTCGCAAACCTTACGGTAAAGAACAGAAAATTCAAATCCAGCTGGGAAGAGATGCTTGAGCTGGCTCCTGAAGCTCAGGACATCAAGGAATTTCTTGTAAACGCAATTGATGAAGACACCAGAGCATTCAATGTATGGATGGACACCATCAAAGCTAAAGGAGATGTTCAGTCAGCTGTCAGAGGTGCGGTTGAGGTACCGCTGGGAGTTCTGTCAAAGGCACCGGTAATTGCGGAAATGGCACTTGCCCTGGTTGAACGGGGAATGCAGACAAGCCTTTCCGACGCTGGAGTGGCAGCTGCCGCAGCCGTGGCCAGTGCAACCGGAGCCTACTACAATGTGATGATCAACCTTCCGGAAATACAGGACGAAAACTACAGAGAGAAAATAACAGAGGAAGCGGACAAACTTTTTGAGAAAACACGGGAAGTTGCCGGAACAGTACACAGTAAAATAGTAGCGAAGCTGAAAAATGAAAGCTGAAACAACAATGGAAAGAACGAATTTTGTCCCGAAAACTCTTCCATCAGCACTGAAAGAAAACCTTCAGGAACTCTGTCATCAGGCCAGAGGCGACATTCTGAAAATGACAAGCCTCGCAGCCAGCGGTCATCCAGGTGGTTCCATGAGCAGTCTGGAGATATTCGCACTGCTGTGGAGCCAGGCGAATGTAGATCCGGCAAACCCGCTTATGAAAGGCCGCGACAGAATAGTTGTCAGCCACGGCCACACATCACCGGGGGTTTACAGTGTTCTCGGAGCACTGAAGTTTTTTGACCTTCACCAGGCACTGGTTTCCTTCAGACTGGCTGGAAGCGACTTCGAAGGACACATAGAAAGACATCTTCCGGGAATAGAGCTCACCAGTGGCAACCTGGGACAGGGGCTCAGCGCGGCAATAGGCATGGGGATTGCCGACAAGAGCAACGATATTACAAACCACCTGTGGGTAGTTGCCGGTGACGGAGAGAATCAGAAGGGGCAAATCACTGAAGCGAGAAGATTCGCGTCCAAATACATGATGAACAACCTTACATACATCATCGACCTGAACCATCTTCAGATTTCAGGTGACACTGCAGACATAATGCCTGTTAACCTGAGAGCAGAGTTCGAAGCTTCCAGCTGGGAAGTTATTTCTGTAGACGGTCACGATTTGAGTGCACTCTACCAGGCGATGCGTCCTGAAGGACAGAACAGACCAAGGCTTATTCTTGCTTCCACAGTTATGGGAAAAGGCGTTTCTTTCATGGAAAACAAAGCCGGGTTTCACGGCAGAGCTCTGAAGGAAGACGAGCTGAAGCAGGCCCTCGCAGAACTGGGTGTGGAAGACAACATGGAGATTCTGGCCAGGGAGAGGAAAAACTACCTCCATAGCAAAAAGCAAAACTTCAGGGAAGAGCCGGTTTACAATCTGCTGAACCCGGGCGAGGCAGTCACATATAGCACTGATCACACAGGCGACAACAGAAGTGCATGGGGGCAGGCTCTGGTAAGCCTGGCTGAGGCCAATCCCGACAACCTCCCTCTGGTGTTCGACTGTGATCTTTCAGGAAGCGTAAAAACCGCCAGTTTTGCAAAAAAGTACCCGGGACACTTCTTCCAGACAGGAATAATGGAACACCACACCGCAACCATGGCAGGCAGTTCAACCCTGGCTGATAAAGTTGCATTCTGGAGTGATTTCGGTGTTTTTGCCGCAGATGAGACCTTCAATCAGCACAGACTGAACGACATAAACCACACCAACCTGAAAGTGGTGGCAACTCACTGCGGACTGGATGTGGGCCCAGACGGCAAAACACACCACTGCATAAAGTACGTGGGGCTTATGCGTGCCCTGCCCAACTACCGTACGATAGTGCCGGCAGACCCCAATCAAACTGACAGGGCAGTTCGTCACGCTGCGTCAAACCCCGGTAACTACTTCATAGCAATGGGCAGATCAAAACTTCAGGTAATAACAAAACAGGACGGCACTCCCTTCTTCGACGAAAACTACGAATTTGTCTACGGCGCAGCGGATTATTTCCGCAGCGGCACAGATGTGGCCATTCTTGCCATGGGCCCCACCTGCACCAACGCTGTACAGGCCTCAGAGCTGCTGGAAGCAGGTGGAATATCAACTGCGGTTCTGGGAGTAAGCTGCCCCACTGAGCTGTCTGAAGATTTCATAGACAGCCTCCTGGAGTTCAAACACATCTTCACAGTGGAAGACCACGACACAAAAACAGGTCTTGGGGCCGGTATTGCCCTTGCCCTGTCCGAAAGAGGGAACACTCCGCCACTTACCAGGATTGGTGTAACCCACTACGGTGCAAGCGGAAACGCTGAAGATCTCTACACACTCCAGGGGCTTCAGCCGGAGCAGATCGTGGAAGCAGTGGTAGAAAAGCTGACCTGACAGGCAGAGCTCTGCTGCCAGCGTTATGTTCGGTAGTAACGAATGGGGTGTAGTATGCTGCTTGCTCTCATAGCGCTTGTCTCAACTCCGGTATGGCCTGACACTGTACCGGCTTTCAGCCTTGAATTCAACCAGAGCCAGTGGGAATACGCGTGCGACCACTACTGGCAGGACATATACATACCAGCTCAACTCAGTGTTGACGAATACACATACCAGTGTCAGTTCCGTATCCGCGGGGCAACCAGCAGGGAGCTTCCCAAGAAGTCTATCAAAATAGAGCTGCCCCAGGGAGCGTACCTGTTCGGGTGTAATGAATTCAACATGAACGCTGAATACTTCGATGCAACAAGGATCCGGGAGAGCCTTTCCTATCTCTACTACAGCCGTACCAGCCAGACCGTTCCTGAAGTTCACTTTACTGAAGTTGTCTTTAACGGTGAAACACAGGGTGCGTACCTGTCTGTTCAGGATGTTGACAAAGAGTTCCTTCTGAATACCGACCTCCCTGATGAGGCAGTGATATACAAGTGTGCAGACCGCTACACCACACTGGACAGACCGTACGAACTGGCCCCCTACTCCAAGAAAACACAAGAATCTCAGCCCTGGGATGACTTTCAATTACTGATTTACTGGCTGCGGCTCTGCCCTGAGGATCTGTTCCGGGAGCAGCTTCAGCAGAGATTTCATTACGATGATCTCATTTCCAGTGTGGCAACCAATGTTCTTCTGGGACACGGCAGCACCTACTACCACAACTACATCATGCTTCTGGACAACACCGGCAGTTCAGAGGGATGGCGGTACATACCATGGGACATGGACAAGACGTGGGGGAAATACGGCCCTGCTGTTCCATACAGCAAGAACGGAAGTACATTCGGAAACAGGCGCAACACCCTTATCTGGCGGATGTGGTGCAACGAGACCATACGGGAAGAGCTTCTGGAAGAAATTTACAGACAGTATCCGATGTACCTTGAATTCTCACAGAATGGCACCATAGATTCCCTGGCCTCTCTGATATCACCTCTTGTAGAAGCAGACCCGTTCCGCAACTTCACCATGAATCAGTTCTGGGGAGATGTTGAATACGTCAGGAACTGGCCGGAATCCAGATACTCAAACCTTGTCGATCAGATTGAGAACAATCCTCTCCCCTTCAGTGTATCACCGCCGGAAAGCTGTTCAGCTGGAATCAGAGTGTCATGGCGCAGCGCAGGAGATCAGCTTACCTGGCGTCTTGAAGTTTCACCGGACAGCATCTTCACAAGCCCTGCAGACAGAGTGTACGAAGCCTTTCCCGCAGACACTTTCTGGGTAATCCCTGAGCAGTTCACAGGACCTGATCTGTGGTTGCAGGTTTACGCCGTAAAAGACGGAGTAGAGTACCGCTCCGCCAACGGACCACTGGTCTCCCAGGCGGAAACGCAGTACGAAACAACAGGGAACATCGTTATCAACGAAATCAACTTCCAGAGTAACCCGCAGTTCAACCCTGGAGACTGGTTTGAAGTGATAAACACAGAGCAGACACCTGTGAGCCTGGCTGGCTGGGCACTAAGAGACAACAACAGCTCAAACCTCACTATTCTGGGTGAACTGGTTATCAATCCAGGTCAGTGCATGGTTTTCAGCTCAGACTCTTTTGCATTCAGCAGCGTATTTGAAACACTTCCCGCTCCAACCTGGTGGCTTACTTTTAACCTTTCGGATCAGGGCGACAGGCTGGTTCTGGCAGATCCATCGGGAAACACAGTTGACAGTGTCTCATATCTTCCTGATGCCCCGTGGTTCTGGCAGGCGGCGGGAAATGGCTCCACGCTGATGCTCACAGACACTTCCCTGCCCAACCAGAACCCCTCTTCATGGATACCTGGCCCGCTTGGAGGAACGCCTTTTTCTCCGGAGATCTGGGACCCTGCCTGGTCTGCCCGGGGAGCTGTCAGCTTTGCGCTCAACGGACCACTGCCTGTTCACGGAAACCTCGGCATCAAACTCACTACAATCGCCCCGGTTACCGCAGACGTATCCCTGTTCGACCTGTGCGGCCGACAGGTGATGGAGCACACAGTTGTAGAGCTTGAAACAGGAGTAACAGACCTCACCCTTGCAACAGACAAACTACCAGATGGCATCTACATAGTAGTCTTAAGAAACATGGGTTTTCTGCAGACCGCAAAGGTAACAATTCTAGGGGCACGATGAGAACGGCTGAACTGTTGTTAATACTCTCCGCCTTATCTGCATTCGGCAGAACCTTAACAGTAAGCCCAGGCGATCAGATAGCAGACAGCCTGCTTACTCTGTCGCAGGGTGATACACTGTTTCTGACTCCCGGCACATACACCAGCTCCCTGGAGCAGCCGCTTCTCACAGCAGGGCCTGAACAGTCTGGAGTAGTCATCACCTCACAGCCGCAGAACAGGGCAATCCTGAGCGGCCAGAAAATCGAAAGATCCGTTATCCTCCTGGAAGGACCTTTCACATCAGATCTGGTTCTGGAAAACCTGGTTATCACCGGCGGAAACGCCACAGGCACAGGCAGCTTCAGCGGCGGCGGTATATCCGCCGGCGAATCAAAAGCTGTGGTAAGCAACTGTTTGATCACGGGAAACACCGCCCTTATCGGTGGCGGAATAGGTGCCGAGGGGGGAACACTTCACATACAGTACACAACCCTGAGCAACAACGAGGCCCTTGTTACCGGTGGTGGAATCGACCTGTATGCCTGCAACTTCTCTGGGTTCCTTCTTCAGTTCCTGAACAACACAAGCTCCGATGACGGAGGGGGACTAAACTCCTACCAGAGCACCATTACCCTTTCAAACTCGCTTTTTACCGGCAACTACTCCGGCGACGACGGGGGAGCAATTACTGTTCTTCAGGGAATTTCATACTTTGAATTCCTTACCCTCCACGCCAATGAAGCTGCCGACGACGGCGGGGGCATGAGGATACACACCATCGATTCCGTTGCCGTGCTGTCTTCCATCATCACATCAAACCTGGGCAAAGGCGGTGTAAATGTAATCAGCGACAACAAACCTTACTTTTCGCATGTGTGCTGCTGGAACAACACCTATGCAAACTACCACGGAATGACAGACCCCACAGGAACCAACGGCAACATCTCCACCGACCCGATATTCACAGACACATATCTCAACCTGTCGCAGACAGCAGCAGGACAAACATCAGACAGCCCCTGCCTCAACACAGGTCACACCTGGGTTGATGAAACCCCCGTAAACTCGCTGAGCACCCGAACAGACAGTATTCCCGACGCCGGCATGGCAGACATGGGTTTTCATCACATAAACCAGAATCAAACAGGTATATCACCCCACACCTCAAGCACAGTAAGGCTTATTGTTTCCCCCTCCCCTGCAAGAACAGGCACAAGAATAACACTGTTTCCAGGTGCAGACACTCCTGTAACACTAAGGCTGTACGACACCTCCGGAAGGCTGATACACACACAGAACGAAGTAGACCTGTCCCGGGGAAACTCATGGAACTGGACCCCCGGCATGAACTTCCCCGGGGGGCTCGTGTTTATACTGATCACCGGACCTGAAACAACAGTAACCGGAAAGGTGGTGATTCTGAGATGATAATTCTCACAGCATTTATTCTGTCAGTCACCACTCCCGTCTACCCCGGCGACAGCAT
>Ga0164318_10001815_pt1 | contig 19358 bp, 33 predicted proteins | sample GuaBasSedimGuay9_FD_113734 | JGI IMG/M metagenome (GOLD analysis project Ga0164318, IMG submission 113734) | Subseafloor sediment microbial communities from Guaymas Basin, Gulf of California, Mexico - Guay9, Core 4571-4, 0-3 cm | ecosystem: Environmental > Aquatic > Marine > Hydrothermal vents... | reverse complement strand
GAATTTTATGCCTTTGAGGAATTTAATAGCAAGGAAGATTATTTGATGAAAAGCTATAGGTATGTAAGATATTTTAATTACAAAAGACATAATAGTTATAAGAAAGGAACGCCTTTCCAGATCATACGAGAGATTAATCCAGAACTAGATGCTTTTGGAATATTAGATTTCAGACCAATAATCATAGATAATGAACTTGACAAATACTTTAATTTTTGATATGATTTGCTTAAAGGGGATACCTTCTCTCTTATATTCCCAATAATACTATAAAAAATAAAAAACATATTCCCATAACATTTACTTGAGTAGAAACCTTAGTAGTAATTTAATTGACTACAATAATAAAAAATAGATTTTTGTATATAATAAATTAATTGAGAGAATTGATAATCTACCAAATAATATTTGAAGATATATAAAATTTGAAAATAATAATATTTATTAAAATACAGAAGAAACTAAATTATTAAAGTTCTACAATTATTAAAAATTCCTTATAATAGCCTTTAACCTCAAAGTTTTTTAAAGTAATCAATATATCACGTTTCAGATAATTACTTAAAACATCAGATTTAATATTTATACTGAAATTATTATCATAAACAATATTATAAATTTCATTAAAAAAATCTTTATTAATATTTTTCAAATTTTTTCCAATATCATCAATTTTAAAAAAAAGATATTTAACACTTAATTGGTTTAACTTCAAAATCTTAAAATTTTCATCTAATGAAATAATAGGTTTATCTACAAAATCAATAAAAAAATCTACTTTTTTCTGCTGATGGTTAATCTTTTGCTTATATTCAAGCAAAATACTACTTACTCTTAAAAATATATTATTCACTTTTTTGATCAAATCAGTTAACTCAGAAAAATGTACTCCCTGCTTTAGTTCTAACTTACCTATACTTAATGTATTATAATTAATCTCCTTAATAATATGTCCTAATGAAGCTAAAAATCTTCCCGGAACATAGTAAATTAAAAATAAAGAAAATAATAATAATATCAAAATTTCAAAAAAGATTAACCAATTTAATATTTTAACAATACGAGAAATAGATTCTAAATAAAAAGATATTTTATTATTTATTAAATTCAATTTAAAATTTATTTCTTTCTCATAAGAGGAGAGTAAATTATAATATTTTTCATCAAAATTTTTTGCTCTTTTTATTGTTTCCAGATTAGAAATAAAAATTTCTAAATCTACGTTATTAGAAGTATTAGAGGAATCATGTATTAACAAATTCTTTCTTTGTTTTATATAATCAATTAAAAATTTTAAAGAATCGCTATTATCAAAATATAATGGAATTTTTAATATTTTTTCTTTTATAAAAACTAATTCTTGCTGTTTTTTTTCATTTTCAGCAAGTTTATTCTTATAATTAAAAATTTTATCTAAAATTCTTAAATCAAAAAATAAAAATGGTAATAATAATATAAGATTTATAAATATAATAATTAAAAATTTTTGTTTAAAAGAAGTAATTTTATTATAAGGTAGCATTTACGGTTGAGCCATATTTAGTAGCAATATCTACCAGATCTGAGACATTAACAATCAATCTTACTCTACCATCACCCATTATTGTAGCACCTGCAATACCAGTAGTGTCTTCAAAAAAGTCACCCAAAGACTTCACAACAATTTCTTCCTGTCCTAATAATCCATCTACAACAAGACCAATACGCTTTTCTGCAATTCCTAATACCACAACATATACATATTCTTTTTCCTGCCAATTTGAATTTACATCAAAAACATCAGCAAGAGAAATAAGAGGTATAATTTCTTCTCTCAATTTATATACAAAATTATTTTTAACAGTTTTTACATCAGTACGGAGAATTCTTACTGTTTCTATAACAGAAGCCAATGGTATAGCATAAACTTCATCTTTGACTCTAACTAATAGTGCCTGAATAATAGCTAATGTCAACGGAATCTTAATAGTAACAGTAGTTCCTTCTCCAATTTCACTTTCTACATCTATAATACCATTGAGTCTTTCTATGTTACTCTTCAAAACATCCATTCCTACACCACGACCAGAAATATTTGTAACTTTTTCAGCCGTAGAAAAACCAGGATGAAAAATTATATTTAGAATATCTTTTCTTGTCAACGAGCGAGCTTCTTCCTCAGTATATATGCCTTTTTCTATAGCTTTTTGCAAAATTTTTTCTGGATTAATGCCTCTACCATCATCTATTACTTTAACAACTATATAATTACCTTCATGATAAGCTCTTAAAATAATTTTACCTTCTCTTGGTTTTCCTTCCTTCTCTCTTTCATCAGGTGGCTCAATCCCATGATCAACAGAATTTCTAATAGTATGCATTAAAGGATCTCCAATAATTTCTATAACAGATTTATCAAGTTCTGTCTCTTTTCCTTCCATTTCAAGTTTAATCTCTTTTTTAGCTTCTCTTGCTAAATCCCTTACCATACGAGGAAATTTATTAAAAACATTAGATATAGGTAACATTCTTGTCTTCATCACTGCTAATTGAAGTTCAGTAGTAATCAAATCAATCTGAGAAGTGACCTCATCGTACAACTCAGTCAACTGTAATATATCTTCTCCAAATTTTTTCCTGGCTTTCCTCTGAGCCTGAGTTTCTTTAATACCATTATCCCCTTCTAATTTTTTATATACTTCTTCAAATTCTTTATGAGCTTCGGTTAATTTCTCTTTAAATATTTTATTAATCTCAACAAGCCTATTTCTACCAGGAACTAATTCCTGAACTAAATTCATCACATTATCTATTCTTTTCAAATCTACTCTTATTGTTTGAATAGATTCAACTTCTTTCCTTTTTACACGTTTAGTAGCTTTATCTTGACTTTGAACAGTAGACTGCTTGGCTTTTTCTTGTTTTTCTGCTTTTTCTTCAATCTGTGATTCTTCCTTTTTTTCAAGCTGTTCTTCTTCTTTTTTAGCTTCTACCTTTTTTTCTTCTGGTTTTTCTTCAGAAAAAGATTTTTCATCAGATTTTTCTTCTTGTTTATTAGTCTGTTCCGCAATTTCTTCACCCTGAGGTGATTCATTTAATATATTATCCAATTTATTAATAATAGATTGTATATCTATTGATTTATCTTCCTTATATGTCTCTTTGATACTTTCAAAAATATTTTTAATAACATCTACTGACTCTAAGATAACATCCATTATTTCGGGAGTAACTTTAAGTTTTCCCTTTCTTAAAGCATCCAGGACACTCTCTGCATGATGGGTAACCTTGGCCATTAAATCAAAATCTAAAAAAGAAGCTGCGCCTTTAATTGTATGTGCAGCTCTAAAAATTCTATTTAAAAGATCAGCATCTTCTTTATTTTCTTCAAGTTCTACAAGATTTTGATCAAGACTATCTATATGCTCTGCAACTTCAACTATAAAACTATCTATAATCTCCTTCATTTCATCCAATTCAAAATCTTCACTCATACATACCCCCTTTTCTCTTATATTATAGGAAAAATCAATTTTCTAATTCAAAACTTGCAACTGCTCTATCAACAGATTTATAAGTTTGAAATACTGTAATTAATTTAGTAATATTCAAAAGAGAATCTAATTTTTCTGTTATATTAGCTAATCTAATATCCCCGCCATTATTTCTTGCAGTAGTTAAACAAGCCATAATAGCGCCTAACCCCGTACTATTAATCCATTTTATATTAGAAAAATCCATCACTATATTTTTAAATCCATCATTTATTAAAGTCTTTATCCTCTCCTGTAAATTGACAGAGTCTTCACCTCCCATCAAATTACCGCTCAAATATAAAACAGGTATTTTTCCCTTAAATTCTTCTTTTATTTTCATACATCCTCCTCTTTAAATAATAAAGGGAGTCCCGATATAAACTTATATCGGGACATATAATAAATAATATTATTTATTTTCTGTAGATTCTTCTTCAGTTGTTGGGGACTCTTCTACTTTATCTGCACTTTGACTATCTTCTTTGACTTCTACATCAGAATTTTTAGTTTCAGTCTCTTCTGTTTTCACTTCTTTATTTTCTGCAACTTCTTCTTTTTTATTATTTAATTCTTCTTGCTTTTCAGCAGAACTCTCAACTTTTTCTACTGAAGCAGAAGCTTTTTTCTTCCCTTTTCTATTAATATATTCATTATAATTAAGACCTTCGGCATTAATCAACTTCACCAAACTAATCTCAGCATTATCACCTTTTCTGAACCCATATTTTAGAATACGCAAATAGCCACCATTTCTATCATAATACAATGGAGCTATTTTGTCAAATAAAAAATTTACAGCATCTTTTTTTGCTCTTGAGCTTGTTTTTAATTTTGCCAAAACAATTCTTCTTGAATGAACATCACCTTTCTTTGCAAAAGTAATAAGCCTTTCAGCAAATTCTCGCAATGCTTTAGCTTTAGCGGTAGTTGTCTTTATTTCTCCATGAATAAATAATGACACCGCCATATTAGCAAGCATTAGTTTTCTATGCGCTGCTTTTTTACTTAATTTATGTACTTTTTTTTGATGCCTCATATCTTTTCCACCTTCTTTTTAATTCTCATCGTTTTCTGAATTACTAGTAATATTAAGTTCTTCAATTTCTTTTTCCGATAGGTAATTACTTAAATCTAAACCAAAATGTAAGCCCATATCCTGCAAAATAGAATTTAATTCAGACAAAGATTTTCTTCCAAAATTTCTAAATTTTAACATTTCATTTTCTGTTTTCTGTACAAGCTGTCCAATTGTAGTAATATTTGCTGCTTTTAAACAATTCTGAGATCTAACAGAAAGTTCGAGATCATCAACACTTCTTTTTAGTAACTTTTTAATTCTTTCTTTTTCTTCATCAAATTCTTCTTCAATAATCTCTTTTGGCTTCTCATTAAAATTAATAAGAAGCCCCACTAAATCCTTTAATATTTTTGCAGCATATCCTACTGCATCATCTGGACTAATGCTTCCATCAGTATGAACTTCAAATATTAATTTATCATAATCAACATCTTGTTCAACTCTTGTTTTTTCTACATGAAAAACAGCATTAGTTACAGGTGAAAATAATCCATCTATAAAAATAGTACCTGTAGGAGCCTGTGGTCTTTTTAATTTTTCCGCGGGAATAAAACCTTTATCATGCTTAACATCCATTTCCATTTTTAAATAACCATCATCTGCTAAAGTAGCAATATACTGATCTGGATTTAAAATTTCTACTTCCGGATTCTTTAAAATATCAGCAGCAGTAACCACCTTGGGACCTTTTACCTCTAAAAATAATTTCTGAGGATAATCAGATAACAATTTCACTCTAACCTTTTTTATATTAAGAATCAGCTCTACCACATCTTCCTTTATGCCATTAATTGTAGAAAACTCATGTGATGCATCCTGTATAACAACAGAATAAATAGCAGAGCCCGGTATAGAAGATAACAAAACCCTTCTTAAGGCATTTCCTATAGTAGTACCAAAACCACGTTCTAAAGGTTCCATTACAAACTTCCCATACGTATCAGTAAACGTACTATGATCCCATTCGATTTGGGGTAGTATATTTTTTTGTAAATACTTCATATACAATCTTCTCCTTAATAATGGAGGGATTATTTAGAATACAATTCTACGATTAATTGTTCATTCGCATTTAAAGGAATCTCTTCTCGTGTTGGATAGGCCACATAAGTGCCTTCTAATTTTGGTTTATTAACTTCTAACCATGGCAATTCCTTTTTTCTTGCTGCTAACTTCATTGAAGATTGAACAATATCCAACTGTTTACTTTTTTCTTTAACTTCTATCTTGTCACCAATTTTTACCAAAAAAGAAGGGATATTCACTGTTTTGCCGTTTACAAGTATATGCTTATGTAATACTAACTGTCTTGCCGCTTTTATGGAAGGAGCAAACCCCATTCTATACACAACAACATCTAATCGTCTTTCAAGTAAAATTAAAAGATTTGTACCAGTAATACCTTTCATTTTACTTGCTTTAAAGAAATAATTTTTAAATTGCTTTTCTAATACTCCATAATATCTTTTAACTTTTTGTTTTTCTCTTAACTGCAATCCATATTCAGTAATTTTTTTTCTCCTCCCAACACCATGCTGTCCCGGAGGGTAATTCCTTTTTGTTAAAGCACATTTATCTGTAAAACAACGTGCTCCTTTTAAAAATAATTTTTGACCTTCACGTCTGCACAATTTACAAGCAGGTCCGATATATCTTGCCATCTAATGTTCCTCCTGTATTTATACTCTACGTCTTTTAGGTGGTCTGCAACCATTATGGGGAATAGGGGTTATATCACGGATAGATTTTATTTTAAAACCTACATTCTGCAATGTACGAACTGCTGATTCTCTACCACCACCTGGTCCTTTAACATAAACATCTAAATAGCGTACGCCAAGATTATAAGCTTCTTTTCCAGCATCTTCAGCTGCAAGCTGTGCACTAAAAGGAGTACTTTTTCTGGACCCTTTAAAGCCTACTTTTCCACCAGAACTCCAGGAAACAACACCACCTTTCTGATCTGTAATACTTACAATAGTATTATTAAATGTTGTTTTAATATATGCTCTACCATAAGCATCTACTTTTATATCTCTTTTTTTTCTTCTTGCTCTTCTTGACTTAGCAACCATTTTTTATTATTCCTCCTTTTATTTTTTCTTTCCAACAGTATATCGTTTTGGTCCTTTTCGGGTTCGAGCATTCGTATGAGTTCTTTGTCCTCTTACAGGAAGGCCAACTCTATGTCTCAATCCCCTATAACATGCTATATCCATCAATCTTTTTATATTCATACTTATCTCTGTTCTCAAACTACCTTCTACTTTATAATTATTTTCAATAACCTTTCTAATAGAATTTATTTCATTTTCTGTTAAATCTTGTATTTTTTTATCATAAGGTATATTGCATTCATCTAAAATCTTTTTTGCAGTAGTTCTGCCTATACCAAAAATATAGGTCAAACCAATGAATGCTCTTTTTGTTTTCGGTAAATCAATTCCAGCAATACGAGCCAATTTTATCCTCCTTAATTAACCCTGTCTTTGTTTATGTTTAGGATTTCGTTTACAAATTACATAAACTTTACCTTTACGCCTGATAATCTTACAATATTCACATCTTTTTTTTACACTAGCCTGAACTTTCATTGTTACCTTCCTTTTTATTTATACCTGTAAATGATTCTTCCTTTAGTTAAATCATACGGTGAAATTTCAACTTTAACTCTATCACCTGGCAATATTCTAATAAAATTCATTCTCATCTTCCCAGCTACATGAGCCAATATCCTATGCCCATTCTCCAATTCTACTCTAAAGGTAGCGTTTGGTAAATGCTCTACAACTGTACCTTCCACCTGAATTAATGATTCTTTTGCCACTAAAAATTACTCCTTTTTTGGGAGTTTTGTTAAAATTTTTGCGCCATTTTTTAAAATAGCTATAGTATGTTCAAAATGTGCAGACCATAACCCATCTGCTGTCACTATTGTCCAATTATCGCTTAAAACATTAACCTTAAATGTACCAACATTCACCATCGGTTCAATAGCTATTGTCATTCCCTCTTTTAATATAGCACCTGTATTTTTTCTTCCATAATTAGGAACCTGTGGATCTTCATGCAAATTTCTCCCAATTCCATGACCAACAAGATCTCTTACCACAGAAAATCCCTCTTTTTCTACAGTTTTTTGAATTGCGAAACCTATATCTCCTATTTTATTCCCAGGTTTCGCTTGCGCAATACCATTATATAAAGCCTGCTCCGTTGTTTTTAATAATTTTTTTATTTTTGGTGAAACCTCTCCAACAGCAAAAGTCTTAGCTCCATCTCCATAATATTCATCTTTCAATACTCCAACATCTATACTCACAATATCCCCAGGCTTAATTTCCCTTGCAGGAGATGGTATTCCATGAACTACTTCATTATTAATTGAAACACATAAAGTAGCAGGATATCCCTGATATCCTTTAAACCCGGGTATTGCTCCAAAATCTCTAATTAAACTCTCAGCAAAACTATCTAAAAATTTTGTTGTCACGCCTGGCCTAATCAATTTTCCAACCTCTTCCAAACAAATTGCAACAATTTCAGATGCCTTTTTTATCTTCTCTATCTCTTCTTTACTCTTAATCTTAATCATCTACTTCCTGTCCTCAATTGCCTTTTTAATTTGTTCAAAAATATGTTCAGGAGTATCATCACCAGGCACATTAATTAAAATATTTTTTGAATTATAATAAGTTATCAATGGCTGTGTTTGCTGACGATAAACTTCCAACCTATTTTTAATTACCTCAAGTTTATCGTCTTTACGCTGTTGTAACTCTACATTACAATCATCACAAATATTATCTTTTTTAGGTGGATTTAATTTTAAATTATAAATTTTACCACACTTAGGACAAAATCTTCTATTTAAAATCCTATCGATTATAATTTGATCTTCAACATCAAGATTTATAACAAAATCCAATTCTATACCTTTTTCAGCCAAAATACTATCTAATGCTTCAGCTTGAGCAATCGTTCTTGGAAAACCATCAAATAAAAAACCATTGCTACAATCATCTTTAGAAATTCTATCCTGCACAATTTCTAAAATAATATCATCCGGAACTAATCTCCCCGAATCTGTATATTCCTTAACTTTCTGTCCTAAAGCAGTATTATTCTTAATATGTTCTCTTAAAATATCTCCTGTAGAAATATGAGGGATTTTAAAATACTTTAATATCAACTCTGCCTGTGTACCTTTACCAGCACCAGGAGGGCCAAGCAAAACTAATCTCATTAACCTCTCCTACCTCTTATTCTACCAGTTGTCATGAATGAATCATAATGTCTCATTGTCAGATGCGATTCAAATTGCTGTAATGTATCCAATGCAACCCCAACAATAATCAAAAGGCCTGTACCACCAAAAAAGGAAGCAAATGAATAACTCACATTAAGCCAATTCATAATCATAAATGGAAAAATCGCAACCAATGCCAATGAAATTGATCCTGGCAATGTTATTCTTACCAATACATAATCAATATATTCTGCTGTATATTTTCCAGGACGAACACCAGGTATATAGCCACCTGATTTCTTCATATTTTCAGCTAAATCAACCGGGTTGAATACAATAGCAGTATAAAAATACGCAAAGAAAATAATCATTGCAGAATAAAAAATCCAATAAACAACTGATCTATAAGAAAACATTGTAGCTAAAGAATGCATAAATTCAGAATTAGGGAAAAAAGTAATCAATGTCTGTGGGAAAAATAAAATAGATTGTGCAAAAATAATTGGTATAACACCTGATGTGTTTAATTTTAACGGGATATATGTATTTTGCACATTATAAATTTTTCTACCAACTACTCTTTTCGCATATTGAACTGGAATTCTTCTGGTAGCTTCTGTTAATACAACCACAGCCGCTATAACTGCAATTAATAGAGCAATTAAAAATACAGCAGTAATAGGAGCCATCTTGCTTGAAGCAGTAACAGAAATTCTCGAAAATTCTGTTACAATAGCATTCGGCAATCTTGCAATAATACCAACCATAATAATTAAAGAAATTCCATTACCAATACCTCGTTCTGTAATCTGCTCACCTAACCACATTATAAATACAGTTCCCGCAGTCATAACAACCATAACCAGAATAGAAAAGAAAATTGATTGCCCAGCTGAATTAATAGGTACTACTTTACCTATATTTGTTTCCATACTTTTAAGCCATACACTAATTCCAAAAGCCTGTCCTAAAGCAATAAGAACTGTAAAATATCTAGTATGCTGAGTAATCTTTTTCCTACCTTCTTCACCCATCTTCTGTAATTTCTGATAATAAGGAATAACAGCTGCTAATAACTGTAAGATAATAGAAGCAGATATATAAGGCATAATCCCAAGAGCAAAAACAGTTGCTCTTCTTAAAGCACCACCTGCAAAAAGGTCAAAAAGACCTAAAAAACCACCACTTTGACTTCTAAAATATTCTGTCAACGCAGTAGTATTAATTCCAGGCACTGGGATATGCCCACCTATTCTATAGACGAATATTAAAGCTAAAGTAAATAATACTCGTCTACGTAAATCCGGTATTTTAAAAATATTACTAAATTTCTTAATCAATTACACCACCTCTGCTTGTCCACCAGCATTTTCAATCTTACTTTTAGCACTCTGGCTAAAAGCATTCGCCTTAACGATCAACGGTTTCTTAATATCTCCATTACCAAGAATCTTAACAGGAAGAGTAGTCTTTCTAATCAAATTTCGCTCTAACAGAGAATCAAAATCAACTACATCATTTTCCTTAAACTTTTCATTAAGATCACAAACATTTACAACTTGATAATATGTTTTAAAAATATTTGTAAAACCACGTTTTGGAAAACGTCTACTAATAGGCATCTGCCCACCTTCAAACTGTGGTTTTGAGCTACTTCCAGAACGTGATTTATAACCTTTATGTCCTCTACCGGCTGTATGACCCCATCCAGAGCCATCTCCTCTACCTAATCTCTTTTTGTACTTTCTACCTTCAAAAGCTTTTAATTGATCTAACATTTATTTACCCTCGCTTATTCAATAGTTTCAACTTTTACTAAATGCGGGATTTTTTTTACCATACCACGAATTGCAGGAACATCTTCATGCTCTACAGTTTGATGTAATTTTCGAAGACCCAATGCCTTTACAATTCGTTTCTGCTTCTCAGGCCTTCTTATAGCACTATGCACCAAAGTTATCCTTAATTTTGCCATAATCGTTCCCTCTTCAATTTAAAATTTCTTTAACAGTTTTATTTCTAAGTCTCGCTATTTCAGATGCAGTTTTTAATTTTCTTAAAGCATACCAGGTTGCTTTTGCCATATTAATCTGGTTATTTGAACCTAATGATTTAGTTAAAATATTATGTACCCCTGCCGATTCCAATACTGCACGAACAGCACCACCTGCAATCACTCCTGTACCTTCAGCAGCCGGCTTCAATAATACTCTACATCCACTGTATTTACCAATAATTTCATGCGGAATTGTATTATTAAATAAAGACACTTTAACCATATTTCTTTTTGCTTTTTCTCTACCTTTACGAATAGCATCAATCACTTCTTTAGCCTTACCAATCGCAACTCCAACTCTACCTTTACCGTCTCCCACTGCTACCAATGCAGAAAAGGAAAACCTTCTACCACCTTTAACAACTTTTGCAACTCTATTGATATATATTACTTTTTCAATAAGTTGCTCTTGATTTTCTTTAACTTTAGCCAATTTCGACCCTCTCTTTTTACAGGTTAAAACTTCAATCCACCTTCACGTGCGCCATCTGCTAAAGCTTTAACGCGACCGTGATAAATATATCCATTTCTATCAAAAACTACTGTTTCAATACCTTTTGCTTTTGCTAATTCAGCTATTTTTTTGCCAACTAATTTGCTCTGCTCAGTCTTAGTCAATTTTTGCTCTCTAATCTCTTTGATGTGACTTCCTGTACCAATTATACATTTATGATTCACATCATCAAATAATTGAGCATAAATATATTTATTACTTCTGAAAACTATTAATCTCGGTCTATCTGGAGTACCTGAGATTTTCTTTCTAATTCGTATGTGTCTTTTTTTTCTTATATCATTTCTGGATCTTATTATTTTATACATAATTTCACCCTCTTTACTCATTAACCAGCAGTTTTACCAGCTTTACGACGAATAAATTCACCTTTATACTTAATGCCTTTACCTTTATAAGGTTCTGGCGGTCTCAAGCTTCTTAACTTTGCTGAAAATTCTCCAACTAACTGTTTATCAAATCCTTTTACAATAAACTTAGTGGGTTCAGGAACTTCTACTTCTAAATTTTCAGGAATCACAACATAAATAGGATGAGAATATCCTAAACTAAACATCAATGCTTTCTTTCCCACTTTTTTAACATTATATCCAACACCAACTATTTCTAATTCCTTTGAAAAACCCTTCGAAACACCAGTAACCATATTATTAAGCAATGCTCTTGTCAATCCATGAAAAGAACGAGTTTGTTTATCATCACTTAATCTCTTAACTATTATTTCATTATTCTCTACTTTAACTTCAATATTAGGTTGTAAATTATATTTAAGTTCGCCTAACTGTCCTTTTACAACTATTAGGCTTCCATCGATTTTAACATCTACTTTTTCAGGTATTTTTATAGGTAATTTACCAATTCTTGACATTATAGGACTCCTTTTTACCAGATGTAAAACAGAACTTCACCACCAACATTTTCTTTTCTTGCAGCTCGATCAGAGAGAAGACCTTTATTTGTTGAAATCACAGCTACACCTAACCCACTTCTTACTCGTGGAAGTTCTTCTGCTTTTTTATAAATTCTTAAACCAGGTTTAGATACTCTTTTTAAATTAGAAATAACAGGCTCTCCTTCTTCTGTATATTTAAGGTAAACTTCTAAATGCAAATGTCCTCTTTCATCTTTAACTACTTTGTAACCTCTAATATAACCTTCATCATATAATAATTGTGCAATATTTTCTTTTAACTTCGATGAAGGCATACTAACCTTAGAATGACGAGCCTGACATGCATTTCTAATTCGGGTAAGCATATCAGAAATAGGATCTGTCATTACCATAATTTTTACTCCTTAAATTCTTTACCAGCTAGCTTTAACTACACCGGGAATTTTCCCGTTTAATGCCATCTCTCTAAAACAAATTCTACAAACCCCAAACTTTCTATAATATGCACGGGGCCTACCACATATACTACATCTATTATATTCTCGTGTTTTAAACTTTTGTTTTCTTTTAGCTTTCGCGATCATTGACTTTTTTGCCAAGACATCCTCCTATTTTCTAAAAGGAAAGCCTAAATATTTAAGTAATGCATAGGCTTCCTTATCTGTCTTTGCTGTTGTTACAATTGTTATATTCAACCCTTTAATCTTATCAATTTTATCATACTCAATTTCCGGAAAAATTATCTGCTCTCTAATCCCTAAAGAATAATTTCCTCTACCATCAAAACCCTTAACAGGAAATCCTCTAAAATCCTTAATTCTTGGTACAGCTATAGAAATAAACCTTTCCAAGAATTCATACATTTTTTCACGCCTTAAAGTAACAGAACAGCCAATAGGCATATTCTTTCTTAACTTAAAATTTGATATACTCTTTTTAGCTCTTCTAATAACAGGATACTGACCTGTAATTGCTGCCAGTTCCTTCATAGCATTTTCAAGTATTTTAATATTTTCTTTTGCTTCACCAAGCCCCATATTTAAAACAATTTTAGTAATTTTGGGAACTTGCATGATATTCTTATACTGAAATTCTTCTTTCAGCTGTGCAATTACTTCATTATAATATTTATCCTTCATCATTGACATAAGCACACCCTATTCTATTGATTCTCGGTTAACATTTCTTTGCATTTATTGCAGATTCGAACTCTTTTTCCATCTTCAAGTTCTTTATAATTAACACGCACTGGCCTATCACATTTATCACAAAAAACCATAACTTTTGAAACATGAATAGGAGCTTCAAATTCAATAATTCCACCTTGTTGATTACCCTTATACCCTGGTCTCACAGCTTTTTTAACAAAATTAACACCTTCTACTATTACACGATGCTTTTTCGGGAAAGCTCTAAGAACTTTTCCTTTTACACCTTTATATTTACCTGAAATAACAACAACTGTATCACCTTTTCTAACATGCATCTTCATTTTTCTACCTCACTTTATAAAACTTCAGGAGCAAGAGAAATTATCTTCATAAACTGTTTGGCTCTTAATTCTCTTGCAACAGGTCCAAATACACGAGTGCCAATAGGTTCAAGATTATTGTTAAGCAGTACAGCAGCATTATCATCAAAACGTATATAAGAACCATCAGGTCGCCTGATCTCTTTTTTAGTTCTAACAACAACCGCTTTTAACACCTGCCCTTTAGAAACAGTAGAATTAGGAATAGCTTCTTTTACAGAAACTACAATAATATCACCAATAGATGCATATCTATGTCTTGTACCACCTAATATATTAATACACATAACCTTTTTGGCACCAGAATTATCAGCTACATTTAATCTAGTAAATTTTTGAATCATAAGTCATCACCCTATTCTATATTGTTAGTTTCAACTAATGTTTGATCCTGCATTCTTTCTACAATTTCAAAAACTCGCCATCTTTTAGTTTTACTCAAAGGACGAGTTTCCATTATTCTAACAACATCGCCAACTTTACACTCATTTTTCTCATCATGAGCTTTAAATTTAGTAGTTTTTTTGACAATTTTTCCATATAAAGGGTGCTTAAATTGCCTTTCAACAGCTACAACAACAGTTTTATCCATTTTATCAGAGACAACTGTACCAGTTCTAACCTTCCTTCTATTTCTTTCTTGCATCTTTTATACTCCTACTTATTTTTTGGTGCATTTTTTTTCTTTTCAGTCATTATAGTTAAAACTCTTGATATTTCTCTTCTTAAAAGTCTCAATCTAACTGGATTACTTTCTTGTTTTGTTGCATGCTGAAATCTCAAATTAAAATATTCTTCCTGAATATCTTCTAAATAATTCTCTAATTCAGTTTCATTCATCTCTCTAATTTCTGCAGCTTTCTTCATTTTAAACCACCTTAGCTTAATCTAGTTACAAATTTTGTTTTAATAGGTAATTTATGTGAAGCCTTTCTGAAAGCTTCCTCTGCAACTTCTTGAGAAATACCTTCCATTTCAAATATAACTCTACCCGGCTTAACAACTGCAACCCAGCCTTCTGGCGCACCTTTACCTTTACCCATACGAGTTTCAGCAGGCTTCTTAGTAATAGGTTTATCCGGGAAGATTCTTATCCACAATTTACCACCACGTTTAACTGTTCTCATAATAGCAACACGAGCTGCTTCAATTTGCCTACTTGTTATCCATCCTGCTTCTAAAGCTTTTAAACCAAAGTCACCAAAACTAACTGAACTTCCTCTATAGGCTAATCCTTTTCTCCTGCCGCGTTGCTGTTTTCTATATTTAACTCTTCTTGGCATTAACATAATTATCTATCCTCCAAAACTATTTTTCGCCTGTTTTTCTTAAATTTGCAACTTCACCTTTACAAATCCATACTTTTATACCAATAACACCATATGTTGTAATTGCATTAACCTTAGCATAATCTATATCCGCTCTCAATGTCTGTAAAGGAACTCTTCCTTGATGATAATGCTCTGTTCGCGCTATTTCTGCACCCGCTAATCTTCCAGAACAAGAAATTTTAATACCTTGAGCACCTGCTGTCATAGCAAGCTGAATAGCCTTTTTCATTGCCCTTCTATAATTAACCCTTTGCTCAATCTGTCTTGCAATATTTTTACCAACTAAATATGCATCAATTTCAGGTACTTTTATCTCTTCTACATTAATTTGAACATCTTTTTTAAATAAATGTTTTAATTCTCCACCTAACTTATCAACTTCTGCTCCTTTTTTCCCAATAACAACACCCGGTCTGGAAGTAAATATTGTAATTCCTATATTATGTGATGATCTTCTTTCTATTTCAATTCGAGAGATTCCACCATTTGGGAATCTATTATGAAGATACTCTCTAATTTTTTTATCTTCAACTAATGCATCTTTAAAAGATTTAGGAAGGAACCATCTTGATTCCCACGTCTTAGTATATCCTAATCTAAAACCGATAGGATTAGTTTTCTGTCCCAATCATTACTCCTTGTTTGAAGAGTTATCTGAAACTTCAATTGTAATATGGCTGGTTCTTTTTCTAATTCTAAAAGCACGACCCATTGCTCTAGGTCTAATACGCTTCATAGTAGGTCCCTCATCAATAACTGCTTTACTCACAATCCATTCATCCGTATTCGCACCAGCAACTTCTGGTATATTAGATACATTTGCCACAGCTGATAATAAAGTCTTTTTAATCATAACTGCAGCTTTTCTATTTGTATTATTTAATATATTTAAGGCATCTACTACTTTTTGTCCTCTAATTAAATCAATAACCTGTCTTGCCTTAAAAGGAGAAACTCTCTGATATTTTGAAATCGCCCTAGCTTTCATAATTACAATACTCCATTTTATTTACCACCAAGTACACGGCCTTTACCAAGTCTTTCGGCTAATTTTCCACCATGTCCACGAAATGTTCTTGTTAAAGCAAATTCACCTAATTTATGGCCAACCATATTTTCTGTAACAAAAACTGGTATAAACTTATTGCCATTATGAACTGCAAACGTATGGCCTATAAATTCCGGAATAATTGTACAGGCTCTTGACCATGTTTTTATTACTTTTTTTTCACCACTCTCATTTAATGCCTGTACCTTCTTCAGCAATCTAAGATCTACATACGGTCCTTTTTTAAGTGATCTTGGCATTTTCTACACCTCTTTTTACTTTCTACGTTTGATTATATACTTATCAGAACTTTTATGTTTTTTTCTTGTCTTATAACCTTTAGTTGGTACTCCCCAAGGTGTACAAGGATGTCTTCCACCAGAAGATCTTCCTTCTCCACCACCCATAGGGTGATCAACAGGATTCATAGCAACACCTCTAACATGAGGTCGTCTGTTCATCCAAATTGAACGACCAGCTTTACCATAAGATTGATTCTCATGATTAATATTACCAACCTGCCCTATAGTTGCATAGCATTCTTCTCTAAACATTCTAACTTCACCAGAACTAAGTCTTAAATGCACATACTTACCTTCTTTTGCCATAATTTGGGCACTTGTACCAGCTGCTCTTGCTATTTGTCCACCTCTTCCTGGTTCCAATTCCACATTATGAACAAAAGACCCTAATGGTATATTTTTCAATGGCAAAGCATTACCTACTTTAATCTCAACATTTTCACCTGCTACAACTTGATCTCCAACTTTCAAACCATTAGGAGCAATAATATACCTTTTTTCACCATCTGCATAAAATAATAATGCTATATTAGCACTCCTATAGGGATCATATTCTATTGCTGCTACTTTTGCAGGAATATCTCTTTTATTTCTTTTAAAATCAATAATTCGATATAATTTCTTATGGCCACCACCTCTGTGCCATGCTGTAATTCTACCTAAATTATTTCTACCTGTAGATTTTCTTAATTTAATTACCAGCGACTTTTCTGGCTTATCCTTAGTAATTTCAGAACTGTCAACTAATTGAGTAAATCTTAAGGTAGGAGTTACCGGTTTAAATTTCTTAAGCGCCATTGATCTTTTCCTTTTTATCCAGTTATATTAAATGCTTCAATTGTCTGACCTTCTTTAACCTTCACATAAGCCTTTTTCCAATCAGGTCTTTTCCCTTCATATCTTCCCTGTCTCTTAAGTTTTCCTTTAACATTTACTGTATTAACTTTTTCAACTTCTACTTTGAATAACTTTTCAACAGCAGTTTTTATCAAAATCTTATTAGCATTTTTAGCCACTTTAAAAGTATAAACATTGTTTTCATCTTTAGCAATTAAAGCCTTTTCAGAGAAGATAGGTTCTATTATCACTTTTCTGTAATCATTAGACATCTTTAAATACCTCCTCTAATACCTTCAGAGCAGATGGAGTAATCACAAGATACTCGCTTTTCAATATAGTATAGGTATTGATTAATCTTGCTAATATCATATCCAATGTTGGAATATTCCTGCCTGATTTATAAATATTTTCATTATTTTCAGGCATCACCAATAAACATTTTTCATTATTGAAATTCAAATTTTTTAATAAATTTACCATTTGCTTTGTTTTAGGTTTTTCAAAAGAAAAATCCTCAACAACCTTTATTTTCTCCTCTTTTAATTTCAAAGAAAGAGCAGAAAATAACGCTTTTCTTTTCATTTTTTTTGGTAATTTTTTAGAAAAATCTCTTGGCTTCGGACCAAAAGCTTTTCCACCACCAATCCATACAGGAGAAGAAGCAGAACCAGCTCTTGCTCTACCAAGATTTTTTTGTCTCCATGGCTTTCTACCACTTGCTTTTACATCTGACCTACCCTTAGCAAATGCTGTACCCTGTCTTTGATTTGCAAGGTAAACAGTAACACTTCTATAAATTAAATCTTTGTTTATCTCTTGCCCAAAAATAAATTCTGGTAGGTCTATTTCTTTTACAACCTGACCTTCAGTAGAATAAACAGGAACTTTCATAATTTATCGCTCTCCTTAATAATCTTTTCTAATAAAAACATAACCATTTCTTGCGCCAGGAACTGCTCCTCTAACGATCAAAAAATTCTTATCACTATCAACATCTACAACTCGTAAGTGTCTTATTGTAAATTTCTCTGTGCCATAATGTCCGGGCATTCTCTTATTTTTAAATACTCTACCTGGATCTGTATGCATACCAATTGAGAAAGGCTTTCTATGATATTTTGCACCATGACTATCTCTACCACCACCAAAGTTGTATCTCTTCATAGCTCCAGCAAAACCACGACCTTTGCTATAACCTGTGACTTTTACCAATTCACCTTTTTTAAATACCTCTGAAACCTTAATTTCTTGACCAAGCTTATAATTTTCAATTTCTTCTTCTTTTACTCTTATCTCTTTTAATACTCTTACAGGTCCAACATTTCCTTTCTTTAAATGACCTTTTATAGGTTTATTTAAAACCTTTTCTCTACATGCATCAAAACCAACCTGAATAGCTGTATATCCATCTTTCTCAGATGTCTTTATCTGAGTCACATAGCATGGACCAGCCTGTATAACAGTAACAGGAATTAAATTTCCATTCTCATCAAAAACTTGAGTCATACCGAGTTTTTTACCAATAAATCCTTCCATAAGAACCCAACCTTAATTTTATTCGCTTTTAACTTCAATTTCAACCCCAGCAGGTAAATCAAGTTCAGATAATGCATTAATTGTCTGGGGCGTTGCATCTCTTATCTCTATCAACCTTTTATGTACACGAATCTCAAACTGTTCTCTTGACTTTTTATCAATATGAGGAGACCTCAACACAGTATAGATAGATCTTTTTGTAGGCAATGGTATAGGCCCTGCTATTTCTGCTCCTGTTTTACCAACAGTTCTTGCTATTTCAGATGCAGATCTATCTAAAATCGCAGCATCAAAAGCTTTTAATCTAATTTTTATTTTATTGCTATTCAATTTACTCCTCCGGTTTATTCAATAATTTCAGTAACAACACCAGCACCTACTGTTCTTCCACCTTCTCTAATCGCAAATCTTAATCCCTTCTCCATCGCTATAGGCGCTATCAACTCTACATCCAAATTCACATTGT
>Ga0164318_10001813_pt1 | contig 19365 bp, 29 predicted proteins | sample GuaBasSedimGuay9_FD_113734 | JGI IMG/M metagenome (GOLD analysis project Ga0164318, IMG submission 113734) | Subseafloor sediment microbial communities from Guaymas Basin, Gulf of California, Mexico - Guay9, Core 4571-4, 0-3 cm | ecosystem: Environmental > Aquatic > Marine > Hydrothermal vents... | reverse complement strand
GCTAGACATTATATAAAAGCTTTGATAGAACAAGGTGTTGATCTTACATTATCACCTGTTAGTTTTGAACAACAGCGGCCAGATCTTGGAAAACTTGGAGATTATTTATCAAGTTATATAAACAGGCGAATAGATTATGATGTTAATTTAATACATTTAACTCCAGAACACTATCCTTTATATAGAGAAGAAGGAAAAATAAATATAGGGTATACTGTATGGGAGACTGATAAGATACCACATGATTGGATAAATTATTGTAATAGCATGGATGCTATACTTGTTCCGTGTAAGTGGAATGTTGAAGTATTTAGTAATAGCGGGGTGACTGTTCCTATATATTGTGTTCCTCACATTATAGATACCACGCAGTTTAATGGCATTGGTAAATTTATTATGAATGGCCCACAAAAAGATGATTATATTTTTTATTCTGTGTTTCAGATGGTTGAAAAGAAAGACCCAGTTTCTCTTCTTAGAGCATATTGGCATGCTTTTAGTGGTGAAGACAACGTAGCGTTGGTTCTTAAGGTTTATAGGTATGGTTATTCAGAACAGGAACAAAATATTGTTATACAAACAATTAAAAAAATAAAGGAAAGTATAATACTTCCAAAAGGAAAAAATTATGCTAGAGTGTATTTAATATTAGATATATTATCTAATAGAGAAATATTAGAATTACATAAGTTTGGTGATTGTTTTGTTAGTTTGAACAGAGGAGAAGGTTTTGGATTACCTATTGCTGAAGCATCTGCGGTTGGGAATCCTTCTATAGTAACTGGATATGGCGGAGTAAATCAATTTTTAAATAAAAATAATAGTTATTTAATTGATTATGTTTTAACTCCTGTGTTTGGAATGATTAATACTCCTTGGTATGTTTCAGATCAGTGTTGGGCACAAGCTGATGTTAAACAAGCTTCTGATATAATGAAGTATATATATGAACATAAAAACGAGGCTAAAAAAACGGGTTTATCTGCTAAAGAACATGTAATTAAATATTTTAATTATCAGATTATAGGCCAGTTATATATTGAAACTTTAAAAAAAGTTGTAGGAGCTAAAAAATAGTTATGAAAAAAATTTATATGAGTAAGGCAACTATTGAAGATTTTGATAATATAGAAATAGGAGATTGGATTGAAGGTATTGGTAATGTTTTGAGTCAATATGAGTTAGAAGTAATTCGTAGGTTTGCTAAGGCTTTTTTTAAAACAACCGGAGATTGATACAATGAGTATAATAAGGAGACATCCGGAAGTTGTTGCAACTTTTTTAGTTTGTCCAAACTGTAAAGGAGATGTTTGGAAAGTTTGTGATAATTTTTCAATAATGTGTGTACATTGTAAAACAGTTTTTGAGTTTAAACCCAAAGCCTCTATGTATAATTGGAAACGTAAACTAGATAAAATATAGAGTTTTATAAAAATATACAGTTTTTAGGAGTAGTTAAAGTGGCTACACAAATACTTATGCGACCAGTATATAATCGGCCAGAAATGCTTTATCTTAGCATAGAAGCAGAAATTGAAGCAAGAAATTATTATAAGTTTTCAGACAGCTTACTTACTTTGTTTATTATAGAACATGGCGCAGACCCAATATGTATAGATATTATAAAACAGTACCCAGCAAAAAGTTATTGTATTTTTAGACAAACAAAATTAGGACTAACTACTAATATATTAGAGGGATTTAAAGACGCTTTTAATTTGACAAGTGATTATGTTTTATACATAGAAGACGACGTGTTGCCTCATAAAACTTTTTTTAAATATTTAGATATAATATTAAATATGCCTGAAATAGAAAAAGCAAGTATAATATCTTCGTTTAATAAAGATGATAATGGAGATGTCCATGTACTTTATAAAGGGTATCATTATGCAGCTATTTGTACGACAATATTTAAAAAGTTTTATTTGGATTATGTTTATCCTAATTCTTTACCAAGATATTATAATGATACATATGGATATATAGCACATCTCGATAAGCAGTATAAAGGCAATAAATTATATAAATATCAGAAACTTGCTCATGTAGAGCAAGCCGGATTGATAAATAGATGTGTTGATATAAATCATATACAAGAGGATGGTTATGTTATTATGCCGGAAGTTAACCGCTCTCAGCACATAGGGTTTACTGGAAAAAATAGGCCGGGTGGTGTTATTCCAGGCGAATCTTTTTATAGTCGTTTAGAGAATTTACGTGAAATTATTTTAGATGCCAATAAACTTTATAAGGCTTCTGCTACTCCGCAATATAACGATTACAAAGTTTTTAGCCCAAAATTAGAGAATTGGACAGGAAGTTTAAGATTTGCTAAAAAATAATTGTTAAATTGGCGTTTTACCCCTTTGGGTATGTTTTAAATACTATTTCTAAAAGGAGTTTTATTATGAAAACTGAAGGTCGTGATTTTATGAATGAATTTACAAGGTTAAAGGGTTTAAGTTCTAGAATGGTTGGATTATATAGGTTGGTAGTAGAACAACAATCTGAAAGTTCAATAGGTGATATATATATTGAAGATCCAAAAGAATCATTCGATGAGCTTAAAAATTGTATTATTAGCGAAGTAAGAAATAAAGTAAAATCTGAAAAAATAATAGAAAATATTATTAAAAATGCAAATAAAGAACAAGGTTCTCTAAATGAAATTTTGTTTTCATCTCTTCCGTTTTTTCCAAAACAAACATTGCTTATCAGAGTTGGTAATGCTGTAGAATCTGCTATTAGAAAATATCTTACGTCTAAATACGAAGATGTTTCTAGTGAAATTAGTCCGTTAATAAAAGGTTTTTTAGATAGAACTGTTCAATTAGATGTTGCAATACGCAAAGATAATACTTATTTTATTAGTGAACTTAAATATAATTTTAATTTAGATACAGAAAAGACAGCTAAAGTAATAGAAAAATTAGATCTTTTAAGTATTGCTTTAAAAAAGTTTTATAATAAAAATAATATTAATACAAAGGTTAGTTTTGTATCTTTAAGATATCCACATGTTGATGATATAGTAAAATTAAATTCTGATTTTAAAGCTATTAAAAAGCAGTATATTGTTGGATATGTTGATTTCTTTAAGTTTTTTAATATAAATGTAACTAAAGAAGAGTGGGAAGCTTTTCATGCTACTTTGGGTGATGAGTTACTACAAACATATTTTAGTATACTTAACAAAGATAAATCAGAACAAAAAATTAAATATGCTATTTAACATTTAAGGATTGTTAATTTGAAACCGATAATTAAGTGGAGTGGTGGCAAAAGTAGAGAAATAGCTCGCTTTTGTCGCCATTACCCAAAAACTTTTGATAGATATATAGAACCTTTTGTTGGGGGTGGTTCTGTTTTTTTTGATTTAAATTTTGAAAAAAATGTTATTGCTGATGTGCACAAGGAGTTAATAAATTTTTATCAACAAATTAAGGAAGGAAACGCTCTTGAAATATATAGAACGGTTTGTAAATGGGATATAGATGAGGCTTTTTATTATTTTGTAAGGGACGAAATGGATGTTAAAACTAAAATTGAAGAAGCCAGTAGATTTTTTTATTTACGTAAAACAGCTTTTAGAGGTATGCTAAGGTATAATAAAAGTGGTAAATTTAATATACCGTGGGGGCGTTATAAAACAGTAAATTACGAATTAATAAAAGACTCAAGATACACTGAATTATTAAAACGAACCGATGTAAAACTAGCTTCTTTTGAAAAAATTTTTAATGAATATAATGATGAAAACAATTTTGTTTTTTTAGATCCACCATATGATTCTGTATTTAAAAATTATGGTTATTGCCAGTTTGGTAAAGAACACCAAGAAAGGTTAGCTGATTTATTTAAATCTACTAAAAACAAATGTCTAATGATTATAGGCGATAGCGAACTAATAAGAAGACTTTATAGTGGGTACATTGTAGATTCTTATTTTAAGAAATATATGTTTAAAATTCATTCTGGTAGGATAAGTGGAGATAGCGGAAATCAACATTTAATAATTAAAAACTACCATTAAAGGGGTATAGAATGGAAAAAAGAAAACAAGAAGTGTTGAATATAATTAATAAAATGATTAAATTATCAGAACCAATTTATTATGAAGACATTAACAAATTCTATGCTGCATTGGATAAAAATAAACTATTAAGTGCAGAAAAAGATATGCAAAAATTGGGTATAGCCTATTATTTTATACGTGATAATGATGGGGATCTTGTTTTTAATTATGATGACGTAGGCATTAGTACTCTGTCTATAATTGCTACTATAACTGATTGTTTATGTGATGAGAGGCTGGGTTTTATAATTGAAGACGATGGGTTGATAACTGGTGTGTGTTGGTCGGATTTTACAGATGATAGAAAAAAAAATAAAGACAATACTTAAAATTAAATCTTCATCTATAGCTCTTGATTATATCAAGAAAAAAAATATGTCAAAGAAAATATTTAATAAACTGTTTGATAAAGATTTAGAAAAAATAACTAATGAAATAAATGATATTATAAAATAAAATATGAATAAAAAATTATTATTTTTATCAGCTGAAGGAATAGGAAATTGTTGTCAACTTATTCCATGTCTTCGTACTATAAAAGAAGTTTTAGGGTATAATATTGATTATTATCACGTATTTGGTAATTTTTTCATTCCTAAAGTGATTCCTTATGTTAATGGGTGGTATGTTGGTAATCAAGCTAGTCATATTAATCCTAATAATTATATAGGAGTGGTGTCTACATATTGGACTCAAAGACATGTTAAACTTTTTTTAAATATTGGAATGAAATTATTAGCAGGTATTTATCCTTTAAGTATGGATATCTCTGAAGTAGATACGTATATGCAAATTGCGAGAGATTTGGGGGTTAAAGAAAAGGATTTAATTTGGCAGGGTAATTGCTTATACAACAAAGTAGACAGGCAGTATGACATAGTGATAGCAAACGGTTACAACCCGCACGGTAGCGCCGATTGGAGTATAAAAAGTTACCCTTATTATGAAAAAGTAGCAAAGCTATTAAATAAAAAATATAAAATATGTTCTATTGGTTCTAAACAAGAGTATGTTAAAGGAACATACGATGAGACTGGATTATCTTTGTTAGATTCTTTGGGAATAATAAAGAATAGTAAGTTACTAATTTCAAATGATAGTGGCATGTATCACTGTGCTAATGCTTTAGAGATACCTAATATAGTAATTTTTACAGCAACCAGTATAAAGAAAAATTTTGATTTGAGGTTTCACAAATATTCAACCGTTATTAAAAGAAACGATTTGAAATGCCAACCATGTCAGGGTAATCGTGGTTGGAAAAACTGTAAAACTTGGAAGTGTAGAAAAATAGATCCACAAATAATAATTAATACTGTTAAAGAAATAATTTAATATAGAAAAATGGCATAATTTGTGTAATGAACTTTTTAATGTTACGCGGACAAGTCCCGCAAGATAGAGATCCACAAGAAATCGTATTTGATAAAATTGAGGACTGTGATGATGTTTGGGCACAATTGATTTTTTCTATGTTAAAAAAAGAAGATCAGGCAGAACTTTGGTATTGGGGCGGAAATCGTGAAAAAAAATTTACCTTTAATTTCACGGAGAGGTGGATTCCTAGTTTTCAAACCTATAAAAGTGTTTTTATTCCTGATGTTATTTTTTGTCGTGGTGGTTTCAAAGAATATCATAGCGTATTGAAACAATTCCCCACTTCTTTTAAAATACGCTATGGCGCTGGAAGAAGATATTTGCCATGTCAAGGATTTTATGATTATGATTTAATTTTACAAGATTCTATTGAACAATTAAAAATATGTAAACAAAGATTTCCACGAATACCCAGCAGTCTATTTATAAAACCGGCCCCAGATAATTTATTTTATCCATATCCTGAAATAAAAAAAGAATATGATATTTGTTTTCCCGCTAACGGGAGTCAAAACTTTAAAGGACATGCTTTTGTGTATAATACCTTACCACCGCGGTTTACATTACTTAATCTTGGAAATAACCCACGTAATTTTAAATACCCGAATAACGTAACATCTTATAGAGTATTAAAATCAGAAATGCCAAAACACATAGCTAAATGTAAAATGGGTATTATTGCTGTTGATTCTGAAATAGACAGTTGTCCACGCGTTATTGCTGAAATGTTGGCCTGCGGGTTACCAATAGTAGTATTGGATACAGTAAGATTTTGGAGGGATAAATATATAAACTCTCTAGTTAATCCGAAAAGTCGGTGGGCTACAGGCGAGTTGGTTACTAAAGATAATTTTTGGACAGCGGTACAATATGTTCTTGATAATTTAAATAAATATAATCCAAGAGAGTATTATAAAGAAAATCTTTCTTTGGAAATAGCTGCTAAATTTTTAAAGGAAAAAATAAATGTACTTGGCGTTTAATTGTTTAAATAGCGGACTTGGAAATAGCGGCGGCTCGAAAACAACTATTATGTGTGCTAAAGTTTTAGAAGATTTAGGTCACAAATGTGATATAGTAGCAACTGTAGACAATTTTACGTGGTTTGAACATAAGTCTGTTATTAATTATATACCAGAAGATTTGGATGTCATAGTAGCAACAGCATGTACGACAGTGCAAAGCACATTACAAGCCGATGTACCAAAAAAAGCCTATTATATTAGAGGTTTTGAGACTTGGGTAATGAAAGAACAAAAATTAATTGCAGGTTATAATTCTGGGCTGTTTAATATAACAAATTCGTATGGATTACAAAGAAAATTAAGAGAACTTAGTGTCGAATCTGTAGTTATCCATCAAGGAATAGATATCGAACAGTGGGAAGATAGAAATTTTAGACCAAAAAACAAAATAAGAATTGGGTGTTTGTATCAAAAAAAACCCACAAAAAGATGGGTAGATTTTATTAAACTGGCCGAAGTGTTAGGGTCTAAAAATTATGAATATGTAGGGTTTGGTACAGAGATGCGTAAAGATTCTTTTCTTGATTACTTTGTTTGTTCTCCTACACATGAACAACTAGTTGATTTGTATAGTTCGTGTCACATATGGTTTGCCCCTACTGAACTTGAAGGTCTTTTTAATGTAGCAATGGAAGCCGCACTGTGTGGTTGTTTAATAGTTTGTAGTGATTCTCCATTAAATGGTATGATATACGATTATGCGTTTGATGATGATATGCCAACAGCTATGATATATAGAGCAAGAAACATTAAAGATATTATAACAAAGATAAAAAATCCAAACTATGACACAATACCACGTATGCAGTTTTATATTAAAAATTTTATTGGTGCTAGAAGAACCAATATGAAAAAATTTATAAATATTTTAAAGAGTATTTAAATGTTAATTATTTTATATGGTCAAATGTCAGACCAATTTAATTGGAAGCAACAAAGAATGATTAACGGCGGGTGTACGTGTGGTTACAGGGAATATGCTAAAAATTTTGGACATATTGTGTATTTATCTCCACAAAAAGTAAAGCTGCCGTGGGAACACAGTATAACAGATTCAAACAAAGTTATAGCATTTATAAAAAAATATCCAAAATCGGTTGTTTGGTCTGTAAAACACGATTTAAGAAAAGATAGAGAAATATTAGCTAAAATTGATAATAAAAAATTATATTATTCTTGTAATTCTAAAAATAGATATAACAAATTTTGTGATGTTAGTTTAGTTGATACTGAAGATAGGCTTGGAAAGAATGCAAAGGTGTGGTTTAAGGGAAAAGATCCTAACTACTGGTTACCAGGTACTAATAAAGAATTTGATTATTTGTTAATGGGCCGCCGTGGTGATAAAAACGAAGTTTATTTTATTAATAGATTGAGAGAAGTTAAAGAAAAGCGGAGAGTGTTGTGGATAGGCGGCGAAGCACATAGGCACAGGATTAAAACAACAAAACACGATGTTATTTTTACAGATTTTTCTGGTCAAAATGCAGTTAGAACCCTGATTCCAAAAGCAAAAGTCGGAATTTTATTTACTGAACTAAGTGTAGAGGGTTTTCCGCAGTCTTATTTAGAAATGACTATGTGTGGAATTCCTGTTGTTTATAATAAAAAAGCACCAAGAAATAAATTTTATTTTCATAAATATACATGTATAATGTGCTCTAAACAAGATATAATACAAAGTGCAGAGTTTTTATTACAGGCTGGCGTTTCTGATAAGTGCAGAGAAGAAGCAATAAAACATTATAGTTTAAAAAAATCTTATAATTGGATGTTAAAATGTTTAGAGCAATAACAATGTCAGATAATAATTATTTTGATGTTGGGAAGTTATTTTTAGAAACAACTAATAGGGTTAACGCTTCTTTTATATTGTACGGTCCTGATTTAACAAACGACCAGGTAGATATTTTACAAAGTCATAATATAGAGTATAAATCTGTTGATAAAATCTTGTATAAAACTCAAATGCAATTTTTAAAATTTTCATTTTTATCAGAGCAAATCGAAGAAGATCATAGTAAACAGTACAAAGGTTTTACTTTTTTAGATAATGATACTTTTTTTGTTAATGATTGGGGGCATATCTTTGATTATGATTTCGATTTTGGAATTACAGTTAGAAATGAAATGGTTAATAAAAAATGTTTACGTGCTTATGCAAACGGGGGTGTAATGTTTGCAAAACATAATGCATTAGAGTTGTTTAGTTATGCTAATTATGTAATTTTAGCTGGAAAAGATAATATATTTTTTCCAGAGTATGATTTTATATGGAATACTTTAGAGAATGGAAGGCCTAAACACAAAACACACTATAGAACTACGTTGCGATGGTGGGTAGATCAGGTTTTTTTATCTGCTCTTGTACTGAGGTACTTTAATAAAAATAAACAACACAAAATAGGATTAAATCCTACATTTTTTAATTTTAATGGTTTTAAAATTGGATTGTTTGGGTGTGATTATTATAATGTTTTAGATTCTATACCAACATATGAAATTAAAAAAAATGTTTATATTAGGCATCTTAAAACAACAGGTAGAAAGGCTTTAGGTTTAAATAAAACTATTGAGAAGTTGAAAGCATAATATATGATAACTTTGGATTTTACAACAACAGCCGTTGCTAGGCCGGATATAATTGATAGAACCTATGCTTCGTTTTCTAAAAGATTAACTGGAATAGATCTGAAAAACTGTAGATTGTTTATTAACATTGATCCTGTACCTAGCGATGTTGATCGTAAAGAAGTTACAAAAGTAGCAAAAAAATACTTTAAAGAGGTGTATCCTAATTATCCTGAAGTTGCAAACTATACTGCAGCGTATAACTGGGTTTGGTCTAATGCTAATACCGATTATATTTTTAATTTGGAGGATGATTGGGAGCTTGTAAAAAAAGTTTCTGTCAAAATTCTTTTAAATTATTTTAAGAAACATAAAAACCTACTTGAAGTTGCTCTTAGAGCGTATAATTATAATTATAAAGCCTGTCCAACATCTCCGAGCATAATGCATAAAAGATATTATAAAGCTGTAGCAGGTAAATTAAATGAAAAAGTTAATCCAGAGAGCCAACTTAGAGGCTCTGCTTTTGGTATTGCACTGCCTTCTCCTTCTTTTAATATTTCTGCTAAAGGAAAATTGATAGCTTACCCAGAAGATCGTAATGAAATTATTGTAAAAGATATTGGAAGAAAGTGGATAAAAAACTCTAATTATATAAAACCAGAGGGTAGTAAAAAAATTTTTACGTCTTGGGATTTAAAGCCGGATAAGAAGAAAAAAATGAGAGAACTCTTTAAACCAATAAAGATAAAAAAAGTTAAAAGAAAAAATGATACTATTACACAGTTAGCTGATAAATATGGATGTGACAAAGGCAGTTTAAAACATGATTATGGTAAATTGTATACTGATTATTTTTATACAGTTAGAAATAAAAAGTTTAAAATGTTAGAAATAGGGTTTGGAAAAGGCGCTTCGGTAAGAATATGGCTTGACTATTTTAAAAATATTACTCTTTATTGTGTTGACATAAGAGAAGAATTACCCGATGGATTTAAACAAAGCATAGACGCTAAAAGATTACAATTCATAAACGCAGACCAATCGTCAATCGAAGAACTGTCTAAAATATTTAATGATAATGCTGAGGATTTTGGTATAATAATTGATGATGGTTCTCATGTATCAGAAGACCAGATGTTATCTTTTGGTTATTTATTTCCACGTCTTTGTAGTGGTGGTGTGTATGTAATAGAAAATTTAAATTGTAAAAGAGAACATAATAAAAAATTTAATGTTGAAGAAGATAGAGTAATTAACATTTTAAAAAAGTTTCAAACAACAGGCAAACTTAATAGTAAAATTTTAACTAAAACTCAAATAAAATATATTAAAAAACATATTGCCGGTGTTAAAATTTACAAAAATAAGATAGCTTTTATAACTAAGGTGTAATAGTTTCATGGATATAGATTTTTTTACATTTATTGCTAGGAGTACTGCTGATTATGCTGAGTATCTAAAGCATACTGCTGAAAGATTTAGTAGTAGAAAACATAAAATACATTGGAAATGCATTGAATCTGTTAATGTAGACAGGTTGCCGGAAGGATACAGGTGTGTAGCTAAAGCCAAAGATATGAAACATAACTCAATGAATCATGCTGTTGCTTTAAATTTAGCCCAAGACTATATAGAACATGAATATGTAATATTTATTGATGTAGATATGGCAATTTTGTATAAGGATTGGGATACTGTAGTAATTAATGAATTAAATAAGTACGATTGTTTTGGGGGAAGTTATGGGCACGGATCAAAGTATCATAATTTTCCAACTGTTTATTTTTTTGCCTTTAGGTCTTACATATTAGACAGAGTTAGACTTGATTTTTCTCCTAAACTTGTTAAGGGTAAAGAGTCTGTATATAGATATAAAATAAAAGATAAAAAACAAGCAAACTTTTTTGAGATGAATGTCGGAGATACAATCAAATGTGATACTGGTTGGCGGTTACCGCTATTAATTAAGGGGGCTGGATTTAAAGGAAGCACAATGCCAATGATTTTAATGAATTCTAAAAATAGACTACTTCCATTTGTTGATAAAGAAAATAAAAAATTTTGTTTACAGAAACCATCACACATGTGTGAATGGCATTATGATAAAAAACTATTTGCAACTCATAAGCAAGCATGTAGGTCACATCCGTTGGACGGTGTGTGGGGTACTGCGTGGAAAAAAAGAATAGATTTATACATAAGTGGGAAGGTTACAAATGATATCTCATAAATATAGATTTATATGTTTTAGAATACCAAAGTCTGCGTCGTCTTCTATTAGAAAGGCTTTAATTCCTTTTTCTGATAAAAAAACTTCTGTTAGAACTGATGTTAAATCTATAATGGGAAATTTAAGTAAGCAGGGATTAACTTTAGATTTGTGGAGAAAATATTTTAAATTTGCGTTTGTAAGAAACCCTTGGGATAGAGCAGTGTCGAGATATTTTTATTCAATAAAGAAAAACGACTGTTTTAACCAATCTAGATTAATAGAAGAAGATTACAAAAAAGATTTTTATCAGTTTATTAAAGTTTTTGAACAAAAAGGTAGAGAGAAGATATATCAATTTGATTTTCTTGCAGACAGCGGTGGTAAAATTCAAGCTGATTTTATTGGACGTGTTGAAACTTTACAAAAAGATTTGGACAAAGTGTGTGAAATAATAAACTTGCCTTCTATTGTTGTACCACACTTAAACAAAACAACACATAGTAATTATAAAAAATATTATACTGAAGAATCTGTTGAGATTGTTAGAAAAAAGTTTAAAAAAGATATAGAATATTTTGGATATGAATTTTAAGCTATTTAAAACAAAAACACAAACTTGTTAGTTGAGTAGATTATAAAGATAATGAGAATGCCGTTTAATAAAAACGAACATGTTAATATAATAGAACCTATAGCAAGAGGTTTACACAGATCTGGGGTTTTAAATAGATATTTAGAGTTGGGGATTAGGCGCGGGCCGTGTTTCAATGTTGTTGCTCCACTAGCAAAGGAAGCATACGCTGTTGATATTAATGACTGCTATAAATACATTAAACAAAATAAAAATCTTATTTGGTATCAAGGAAAAACTGTTGATTTTTTAAAGGGGCATAATAAAAATAAGAAGTTTGATTTGGTATTTATAGACGCTTGTCATGAACACAAAGCAAGTTTAAATGATTTTGAATTAGTTTTACCTCTGGTTAACGATAATGGTTTAATTTTATTACATGATACGTATCCTACATGTGAAAAGTTACTTAGTAAAAGTTATTGTGCTGATACATATTTAACAGCAAAATATATAAGAGAACATTATAATAAGGAATGTGAAATAGTTACTTTGCCTTTCTATTTTGGTGTTGCTGTCGTGAGAAAAATGAAATTAGGTAAACACTTGTTATGGAAAAACTAATTAAACGAGAGTATACAGGTGAGTTATATGACTACCTTTGTGATAAACTTAATGATAAGATAGTTTTTGATGTTGGAGCACATGTAGGAAGTCTTACTAGAAAATTTGTAGATATGGGTGCGAAAGTGATAGCAATTGAACCTCAAACGGATTTAAGATCTGATTTTTCTGGAGTTTTAGCCGTAGAAAGGGTTTGTATTTCTGATAGATTAGGACAATGTATTTTTTATAAATGTAATAAGTCAAATATATCTACTTGCTGTTCTTATTGGAAAAAATTACATCCAAAAGTTAAATATAAAAAAATAATACTGCAGTCTGTAACTTTAGATTATTTGGTAAAAAAATATGGAATTCCAATATATATAAAGATAGATGTTGAGGGGCACGAAGATAGGGTTTTAGCGGGGCTATCTCATAAAATTAAATTTATAAGTATTGAATATACAAGAAATTTTGAGGAACAATTTATTAGATGCATTAAAGAGATAAATAGATTAGGTTTTTCAAAATTGATAGTATATAAAAAAATAAAATATACCAATATAAAAGACGGAGAATTCATTAATACGAATAGTTTGTTGTCTTATTTTAAAAGTTTACCCAGTGAATCGCAAGGAGATTTATTAATTAAGTGAAAAAAAAGGTTATATATACTGTTTTATTGGGTGATTATAAATTAAGGGAGCCTATTTATATTAATAAGGGTTGGAAGTTATTGTGTTTTACTGATAGGCCCCGAGTTAGTAAAAATTGGAAAATACTTTGTGTCGATTGTAATAGTAATTTAAGACAGAAAGCACGAGAAATAAAAATTAGATGTGATAAATATGTTGATTTTGATATATGTTTGTTTATAGATGCCAAGTTTACGATTAAATGCGATTTAGATAATTTTATAAAAGAAAATTTAAAAACTAATATGGCTCTTATGACACATAATAAACGAAGTTGTATCTATGATGAAGCTAAATTTTGTATAAAGATCGGTGTAGAGAAAAAGAATGTTATTCAAAATCAAATAAATTTATATAAAGAAGCGGGTTTTCCTAAAAATTTTGGACTTTATGGTACTGGAATAATAATAAGAAAGAATGTACCAGAAGTTATAAAATTTATGAAATTATGGTATAATGAAGTAAATAAACACAGTTGTAGAGATCAGATTAGTTTTCCATATGTATTATGGAATAATCCTATAAAAATAGATTTAATGCCGTTTAAAGAAACTTATGCAAAGTTTAAATAAATTATGAGTTTTTCTAGATTATTAAAAAAAGTAAACACTGAGAAATATATAAAAGCTGTTGTTAAGCTTGAAGATATAAAAGCCCAGTATAACCCTAACAGGTTTAGTTTTTGGCGTTCTTTACATGTAGGTCCAAAAAAAGAAGTATTGAATATGTTTTACTCTCCTCATTATAGATTTTTAAATCAATATAAAGAGTACGGTATATGTCTTGCAAAAGTTAATAAAACATCCTATTATAAATTACAAAAATTATATGGTAGAAATGATAGGTGGATTAAAGAAAAAATTTATAAATTTTTAGATTTATATGAAGATATACGTAAAAACGGAGTTAAAAAACCAATAATAGTAGTAAATAAGCCTTTAGTTAGTAATAAATATAATTCGGGTTTGGAAATTTTTGAAGGACACCATAGAACTGCTTGTTGTTTACTGCTTGGCATGAAAGAAATACTATGTAAAATAGTAAGGAGAACATAATGCGTACAGTTGAAGATTTAATAGGTCTTATAAAGGGAAGAGATATTATTATTATTGGAGCAGGATCAAGTATACAAAAATATTACAATCAGATAAATAAGTTTATAAAAGATAACGATGTTGTTACGTTTGGAATTAATAACATGACACATTATTGGACTCCATATTTACACTTATGGACAAATACACAAAGGTTTAGATCTTATGGTAAAAATATTAGTCCAGAATCTAAATTATTATTAGGCCAAAATATTCCGTTAAAACTTATTAATAGTGTAATTGGAAATCATGAGTATTTTTTAATTAATTATACAGATATGAATAAAAATATTCCAATTGGTTACAGAAATGGGAAAATTTATGGTTATTACCGCACTGCTGGGTGTTTAGCAGTAATGATAGCATACCTTATGGGCGCAGAAAAAATAAGCATAGTTGGGATGGATGGATATACCCTGTATGATAAAGATAAGCTGATGTCCTTTGAAAAAAGTCAGCACTGCTATGGTAAAGGATTTACTGACACGGCTGATTATGAAACATGCATAAAAAAAGATATAGAAATAAATAACGTTTTATGTAGTTTGAAAGCATGTGGAATTGGTTTTAATATATTGACACCAACAAAGTATAGAGAGTTTTATAAAAAAGTTTGGTAAGGATTTTGTTATGATAGTTTGCGATGCAACATTACGTGATGGTGGTTATTATCCCAACTGGGAGTTTGATTTAAAGCTTGCTAATAAATATTTACATGTTATGGAAAAAGCAAAGGTTAATGCAATAGAAGTTGGTTTTAGATCACCTTTGAATAAAAAGGTTGGGCCATTTGCTAAAGCAACAGATACGTTTATAAATGATAATTTGTATATACCTGATGTAGAATATTTCGGGGTTATGGTTAATGCTGCAGCAATGAATTCGGAACAAATTAAAATATTATTTACTTATGAGGATAAATCTCCAATTAATTTAGTCAGAATGGCTATTCATTTTAAGGACATTGTTATTGGAGAACAGATATGCAAAGATCTAAAAAATCTTGGATATTTTGTTACTTGTAATCTTATGCAAGCAGCAGATAAAAGTTATGATGAAATAGTAAAGGCTGCAGAAAAAGTGCGGCATTGGAATAGTGTTGACGTGTTATATTTGGCTGACTCGTTAGGGGGTATGAATCAAGACGATATAGATTATTCGTATAGAGCTATTAGTGAGGGTTGGGGTGGACTGACTGGCTATCATGGACATAATAATAAAAGCCAGGCTTTAGATAATAGTTTAGAAGCTATAGATATGGGTGTTGATTGGGTTGATGGAACCGTATTAGGCATGGGTCGTGGTCCTGGAAATACAGAGACTGAGTATTTATTGACAGAACTAAATAAACGAGGGTTTGGTGGGTTTGAATTAGAACCTGTTTATGAATTAGCTTTAACTGAGTTTCTTCCCTTAAAAAATAAATATAAGTGGGGGCCGTCTTTACTTTATTATTTATCTGCAGAGCAAAATATACATCCAACATTTGTCCAAACAATGTTAACACGGGGGTATTCAGAGGTCGTAGTTTTGAATGCGCTGTTTTATTTAAAAACAAGAGATGCAAGGTTTTTTAATAAGAACTTGTTAGAAGAGGTGTTAGAATGGACACTGTAATTATTATACCTGCTAGATATAAAAGCAGCCGTTTTCCAGGAAAACCACTAGTTAAAATATTAGAAAAAACTTTAATACAAAGAGTGTGGGAACAGTGTATACAGGTTCCACATGTAGATGTTTATGTTGCTACAGACGATGTTAGAATAGAACAGCACTGTAATGAAAAAGGAATGCGGTGTATAATGACTTCAAAAAGCTGTTTGACTGGAACAGATAGAGTAGTCGAAGCATATAAAAAACTTAGACGGAGATACCAAGTAATTGTAAACGTACAGGGGGATGAGCCACTTATTACTCCAGAAGATATAATAAAAGTTTATAAAACTAACCAATTAGGATTAGATATAACCTGTGGTCAAAGTAAAATAGATAACATTAATGATTTTGTTAATCCTAATGTTGTTAAAGTTGTAAGTGACGCGAGTAATTATATGTTGTATGCTAGTAGAGCTCCAATACCAACAGGTAAGAATTCTATTTTTGTAGGCGCATATAGACAGGTGTGTATTTATAGTTTTTCTGATTTTGTGTTAGAATATTTTAGTAATGATAGGACATTTTTAGAAACAATAGAGGATATAGAATTGTTAAGGTTTATCGAAAATGGTTTGAAAATAAAAATGGTAAACGTTTCTAATAATTCTGTTGCTGTTGATGTGCCGGAAGATGTTGATAGGGTCGAAAATATTTTACTTGGGAGATAGTTAAATGAATGACTTTTTAAAAAAAGTTAAGAAAGAGATAAGTTCGACAATAGCTATAGATTTTGACGGGGTAATTCATAGAAATTCAAAAGGTTATCATGATGGTACTTTGTACGATTTTCCTGTTGAAGGGGCTGCAGAGGCTCTTAAACTACTATCTAAGAAATATACATTAATAATTTATACATGTAAAGCTAATCCAGAAAGGCCTCTAACGAATGGTAAAACTGGAGTAGAATTAATCTGGGAGTGGTTGGATAAATATAACTTAAAACAATATATTAGTAATATTACAGATAAAAAACCAAGAGCAGCTGTATATATAGAAGATAAAGCTATTAGATTCGAATCTTGGGATAAAACATTAAGGAGTATTAACAAGTTTTGTAAAAATATTACTAAAGATATAAGCAAGTTTTAACTTAAAAAAAAATATTAACATTTATTGTAGAATATAGGTTTTCAAAAATTGGCACAGATATTGCATAATATTTATATTGGAGTTTAAATAATGAAAAAAAATAAACAAGAAAAAAATAAACGAAAAATATGTACCAAAGAAACACCTTGTGATGGTAAAGGCCGTTGGGCACATCCGGATGCGGTGTTAAAATATGATGATGTAGATGTTTTATGGTATGAGTGCCCTATTTGTGGGACGTATTTTGGTGAGACACAACCTAATTAGTAAGAGAAAATAGTCATGAAAAAAATATTTATTTTATTAGTTTTTGTTTTGTTTTTATTTGTTGTTCCTGCTAATTCATCAGAACTTTGTACTGATTGTGCAGATATTTGTACGGTAACAAAAGTAATAGATGGGGATACTATTAAAGCTGAATGTGTATTTAGAGGCAGATCTACAATTAGATTAAATACTATAGATTCTTTTGAATCTCGTAGGTTTCCTAGGGCGTACAAACAGGCAAAAACTTACAATATAACAATAGATGAAGTAATAAATAGAGGAAAAAAAGCAAAGAAAATAACAAGTACTTTGGTTTTAAATAAACACGTTGTACTTTTTTTTAGAGAACATAAATACGGACGCTATGGTAGAATGTTGGCAGATATTTTTATTGTTATAGACGGAAAATGGACAAATTTAAACAATTTTCTTTTAATTAAACACTCCGATGTGTTTTTTAAATATGGAAAATAGTTAATTATAGTTAGAGATTTGCATGGAATTAATAAAGTCTTTAAAAAGAAATGAAGGTTTTAGAGGAATGCCTTATAAATGTGTGAGAGGGAAACTTACTATAGGATATGGCTGTAGGCTTCCTATTAGTAGAAAAGAGGCGGAGTTAATTCTTGAAAATAGAGTTTCTATAATTAAAAAAAGATTACAAAGAAGGCTTTCCAATGTCTGGGCTGATTTACCAGAAAATGTCAAAGAAGTATTAATAGAAATGGCATATCAAATGGGGGTTGCTGGGTTGTTTAAGTTTAAAAAAACTATAAGATATATACGTGCTAAAAATTTTGAGGCGGCTGCAGAAGAAATGCTTGATAGTCAATGGGCAAGATGCTACAAATCAAGAGCACGAAAATTATCAAAAAAAATGAGAAAAAAAATAGGAGATAAAAAAGATGGTTACACCAGAAATGATTCCGAATGTTGATCAGTATTTAGTAGATGCTATTACGTATGTCAGTATGTTCGTAACTAGCAACCCAATAACTATTGGTGCTGTTTTAGCAGTATTAAAGGCTATTGCAAAAGTTACAAAAAGCACTAAAGATGATAGGGTTTATACGTTATTGGTTAATAGCTTGAATAAACTTGTTCCTGGTAGATATAATACTAGTAAAAAAATAACATCTAAAAGAAAAAGAACCGTTTAGTTGTTGGTTGGAGCAAATTATGGAACTAGTATTGTATGATGATTTAGAAGAATTTATCAAAGACATAGTTAAATTTTTAGTAATAGAAAATAAAAATGTTGAAAAACTTTTAAAAGAATTTAAACAATTAAAAGTAATAACAATATTTTTTGATGCTGAAGATGGTAAATTTTTATGCTATATGTGGTTGAAAAATAAAAAGATAAAAAAATACGAGATAATAGATTCTATAACTTGTGGGTGGGCACAGTATTGTGGCATAGATGATGCAGATACTTTAACAAATCTTAAAACCTGTTCTTTAGTTAATTATTCGATTTTAGAAGGTTTAAATTTGTAAATGGATAAAACAAAATATTCAAATATAAAATTAATAGTTTTAAGTGTTGATGGCGTGTTTACCGACGGTAAAGGTGCTTATAAATGCGATGGAAGTATTATATCGAAAAATTTTTTAGATAAAGATTTTAAATCTTTATCTAAGCTTCGTGAATTTTTTAATATCATTATTTTGTCTAGCGAAGAACATATAAATAGAGGCGTGTTTAAGAAAAAAGGATTTAAATTTTATTGTTCAAAAAATAAAAAGAAAATGTTAAAACAAATATTAAGAGAAAGAAGTACAATGCCCGATGAATGTATTTACGTTGGGGATGACTTGTTAGATTTGCCATGTGTTAGGTTAATTCCTAATTCATTTTGCCCAAAAGATGCTTTCTACGAGGTTAAAGAGATTGCAACGGTTTTATCAGCTAATGGCGGTACTGGTGTAATTTATGAGTTGTATAAAGTTTTGTTTCAAGAAATAATTCTTAGATATAAATTTTATCAAAAACTACCGTAAAACCAAGGAGCTTTAGCCTTTGAATACGAGGCGACAATATTTGGCATGTTAATTGCATAAACTAATAGCACGAGTTGATAGAATTCGACAGGAATGAAAAACTGTGTTTTCAATTTC
>Ga0164318_10001812_pt1 | contig 19366 bp, 17 predicted proteins | sample GuaBasSedimGuay9_FD_113734 | JGI IMG/M metagenome (GOLD analysis project Ga0164318, IMG submission 113734) | Subseafloor sediment microbial communities from Guaymas Basin, Gulf of California, Mexico - Guay9, Core 4571-4, 0-3 cm | ecosystem: Environmental > Aquatic > Marine > Hydrothermal vents... | reverse complement strand
TACTTCTGCTCAGGTGATAATATCTTCTTCATAACATTCTCCTTTCCTGCTATTAACTATACCCATTTTTTATCACTTTTTCAAATTTTATTTTGTTCGGTTTTGTTTTAAGTAAGACATTAAAATTCCTTTAATTTCATAAAAATATAGGGAAGAAGACTGAAAGGCAGAAGTGATAGTATTTGTTCAATATGTGAAGGAATTGTATTTATTATATCTTCACCAAGATTAAATATATTAAATATTCCAATACATCTTTCACCTAATTTTATAGGCACTGTATAAAATAGTTTAACTTTTTCCTTGTCTAATTCACTCATTTTATCAAAAGCCTGTATATTTTGAAAATCAGGCAGAAGCATAGGCTCACCAACATCAATGATATTTTTAAATATTTCATCATTCAATGAAATTACAAAATTATTATCTGTTTCAGTAGATAATCCCCAGCTTTTTATTACTTTAAAAATATTTCCAGAATCCTCTTTTATTAAGAGATTAGCTGTATTTACATTACAATTATCTCTTATTGTTCTATAAAATATAGAAAGTGCTTCCTCTAAATTTTCTGAAAGATTAATATTTTTAAATCCTTCAAATAATACTAAATAATTTTTATTTTCCTCCTTAATTTCATTGTATTTCTTTTTTATTCTTTCTAAATTTGCAGAATTATAAAAAGCAGTTCCAATAATTTTTCCAAAGCTTTCCATTTCTATAAAGTCTTCTGATGTATATGGTTGCTTATTTAACTTTTCACCGAGTGTTATAAATCCCTTTACCTCATCACCATAAATTAATGGAAAAATCACTTTAAAATTATAAGGAAGAAATTTATTTATTTCAACATTATAAGTAGGTTCACTCATAAGCTCTTCTATTCTTACAGGGGACTGTAATGCTTTTATAAAATATGAGCTATAATCAAAATAAAAATCTTTTTTGTTTTCTTCTTTTAATCCTTTCGAACCAACAAGTTTATAAATATTTTCATCCTCATCAAGAAAGTTTATAAGTATATTACTCACATTAAATTTACTTATTAAACCAATTAATGTTGTTTCAACCTGGGATTGAAGTTTACAATCACTAAATAATTCTATTACAAAATTAGAGACCCCAAATTTTTCAAAAAGTTTTTTTTTAGGGACTATCTTTTCTGCTCGTTTGAGGAACTTTTCTCTATAGAACTTAGCTTTTTCACGAAGCCCCATCACATTTTCTCCTAATTATATTCCCAATTTATCTAAAATCTTATTATATAAATCGTAATATTCAGATTCAGCAAATTCTTTGATCACATCATCTGGCAATTTCTCTAAAAGTGTATCTAAATATTTCATAAGTTTCTTTAAATCTTCATCTTGCAATACTTCTTTCTTTTCTTCAATAGATTGTTGCTCTGAAACAGCACCTATCTTTTTTTCTTCCGATGGTAGTTGAGTCTCTACTTCAAGTGGAGATGGTATTTCCGATATTTCTTCTGATAGTTGTGGTGGCATTTCAGCCTCAGATGGAGTTATTGGTTCAGATATAGTTTCTTCTTCAATTGGAGGTAGTCCTTCAGATTCAAGTGGTGAGGGGATCTCTGAGATAGGCTCTGTTACTTCTGTTGGTTGTTCAACAGAAGGTGTGGATTCCTCTTTTGGTGTAACAGATATTTCTGGCTGCTCAATTTCCTGTTCAGGTAATGCACTCTTCGGGGGTTCCTCTGAAGGTGCTTCCACAACTTCAGCAGTTTTTAATATATTATCCAGTTCATCACCGGATAAACTTATTGATTCATCCTCTACCTCTTCAAAAAAGGATTCTTTTGCTGTTTTCTGAGTAGCTTCCTCAGATGGTAACTCTTCAATCTCTTTTGCACTCGGTTCAGTCACCTTTCCTTCTTTACCACCAATCTCAGCTGACTCCTCTTGGTATAATGGTGAAGAAGAAATCTCCTCTTCTGACACTTCCCCTAAAGTCTCCAATTCATCCGCAGTTTTTTCTTCAGGAATTTCCAATACTTGACCAGGCTCTTCTATACCTTCAAGGACAGATTCCTCTTCTGTAATGCCTGGGGTCTTAATTTCTCCGCTCTCAAGATCAACACCTGTAGGAATAGATTCTTCAGAAATAGGTTCAGTAGAAGGTTTCTCTTCTACATCTTCTAAAATGTTGCTCAATTCATCCTGTGATAAATTTATAGGACCTTCTTCAGATTCTTCAAAAAATGAAGTTGGTATCTCTTCAGATGTCTCTACTGTTGATGCCCCATATTTTTCAATTTCCTCTTTTATTTTCTGTTCAACCATCTTTTCTGTTTCTTTATCTTCTACTATCATCTCATCTGTTTTCTTTGACTCCTCACCTGACATATTCTTATTAATATTTTCAATTTGTTCGGAAGAGAGATTATTCTCAGGTCTGTCCTCATGCTGACCTGAAATAGGCTGTTCAAGTTTCTCGTCCCCTGAACCAGAAACCTCTGGCTCAGATGAAATTAACCCGTCTATTTCTTTACTTGATTCAAATAACTCATCTCCGCTTATAATATTATTAAGTTCATCAGTACCAAAATTTATTTTATCTTCTTTTGAGCCTAAATTATTTAAATTTTGTGATTCCATCTTTCATTCTCCTGTTGCTATATATTCTCTAATATAAATAAATCTTTTTTCTCCTATCCCTTTAAGATTCATTATCTCTTCTACTGTATCAAATCTTCCATATTTTACTCTATAATTAATAATTTCCTTTGCAATACTTTTGCTGACATATGGTAATCTGCAAAGCTCTTCTACTGATGCTTTATTAATATTAATCTTTTCACCATTTTGCACTTTTCTAAAAGGAATATAATATTCTTCCCCATCTTTGAGAATTATATTATCTAATGTTGCTATATCTGCATATTCTAAATATCCACAAACTTCTATTAGCTCTGAAAGGGTTGTCCCTTTTCTAATCTCATAAATACCTGGTTTTTTTACACAACCTAAAATTTTCACTTTTATTTTGTTTGCTCTTGTTCCTGATAATTTTTTCTTTGAAGAATTTACTTTTATAACTTTTTTCGCTTTTTCATTACTTTCAAAGAGCCATTTCATTCCAACATATCTTCTCACCCATTCGTTATCTGTAATTAAAAAATTTATAAAGTGACAATTTATTAAAAAAATTATAGGTAATAAATAAATTTTCCACTTTCTATAATTTATCGTCACTTTTAATATACAATATTAGTTAAAATTTTTCAATGTTTTTCTACAATCTCTTTTACTTTCATAAGTCTTATAAGATTTGACCTCTCAACTTCGCCAATTTTCATACTTATATATCTTATAGTCTCTTCAAGGTCAGGAATAAGAATATATTCCAATGCATTTACTCTTCTTCTTGTTTTTTCTATTTCTTCAGCAAGTTGTTTAACACTATTCTCCATTTCTGCAAGTTTTATAAGTTTTTGAATAATATCTTTCAATTTTTCAATGGAAAAATCAAGATGCAAATTAATATCCTTTACACCAAAGCACTTAGCTTCGCCCTCTATGTTCAAAGAAAATTTTGGTAAACGAAGATTCATCACAGGGATAAGCTTTGTATCAAGTTTTAATTTTACATCAGGAAGGAGAAAAAGAGATTTTAATATCTCTTCGTTATATTCAAGTGTAGCAGAATAATATTCCTTGTAAAACTCTAAAAGCTCATTATCCATTTCTTTACGAATTCGTTTGTAATCGTTTATTAAATCAAGAAACTTACGCATTAGCTCATCTTGCTTATCTTTTAGGAGTTTATGTCCCCTTCTTGCAAGAGCAAGTCTTTTTTTCAATCTTAAAAGTTCCATTCTTGTGGCAGAGACTTCAAGTTTCATTTAATCACCTCTATTTTTCATTTATTTAATAATAGATAAGTCGCACTCAAAAGCTTTTGACCAAATTTTTTCATAAAAGCCATAATTTTATATTAATTATACCGATTTCTTAAATGATGTCAAGAAATTTCTGTTGTAGTTATCAAAATATTCTCTTGCTTTTTTAACACATTTCTTGTTTAAAAAATTATCTTTGTCTTTTTGCTTTTATTAAGTGAAAAATAATACTGCTTATACCAAGTATTGATATAAACTATACTATCCTGGATTACCATTTATCAAGTCCGTTTTGTTTTAACCAGATAGCCCTAATAATTTTAAGCTGCTTCTGCGCTCTTCAAAAACTTGGGCAAATATTTCTTTAAGAATTCAGGACGAATTCGTTTAAGTTCAATTCTTGGTATCTTTGATAGAAGTTCCCAACCTAAATCAAGTGTATATTCTATTGCACGATCTTCATCTTCGCCTTGTTGAATATATCTTTGCTCAAACTCATCTGCGAATCTGAAATAAATTTTATCCAAATCACTTAAAGCTGCCTCTCCAAGTATAACCTGAAGTTCACGTGCTTCTATCCCTCTGGCATAAGCTGCAAATAACTGGTTAAAAATGTCACTATGGTCTTCTCTTGTCTTTCCTTCGCCAATTCCTTTATCTTTTAATCGTGACAGAGATTGTAATACATCCACAGGCGGATAAATTCCTTTTCTATGTAAAGCTCTACTTAAAACAATTTGACCTTCTGTAATATATCCTGTTAAGTCAGGAATTGGATGCGTTTTATCATCTTCAGGCATAGTTAACACAGGAATTTGTGTAATAGAACCCTTTTTCCCTTTAATTCGTCCTGCTCTTTCATAAATTGTAGCTAAATCTGTATAAAGGTAACCTGGATAACCTCTTCTACCAGGGATTTCTTTTCTTGCAGCAGAAACTTCTCTCAAAGCCTCACAATAATTTGTCATATCAGTGAGAATAACAAGCACATGCATATCTAAGTCAAAAGCTAAGTATTCAGCCACAGTTAAAGCCATTCGTGGTGTAGCAATTCGTTCAATAGCAGGGTCATCAGCAAGATTTATAAAAAGGACAGTCCGCTCTAATGCACCTGTTCTTCTAAAATCTTCAATAAAAAAATTTGCTTCACCAAAAGTGATACCCATAGCTGCAAAAACAACTGCAAATTTCTCTTCTTTACCCAGGACCTTTGCCTGCCTTGCAATTTGTGCTGCCATTTGATTATGAGGAAGCCCTGAACCTGAAAATATTGGCAATTTCTGACCCCTTACAAGCGTATTTAATCCATCAATTGTGGAAAAACCTGTTTGTATAAATTCTGATGGATAATCCCTTGCATAAGGATTAATTGGAGCACCATTAATGTCTCTTTTGTCATCAGGAATAATCTGAGGTCCACCATCAATTGGTCTTCCCTGTCCATCAAATACTCTACCAAGAATATCTTGTGAAACACCTATTTCAACTCCTTTCCCAAGAAATCTAACTTTTGCAGAAGAGATATCAAGACCACGTGGTTCCTGAAAAAGTTGGACCAAAGCTTTGTCGTAATGGACCTCTAATACCCTCCCATTTCTGAGCTCACCTGTTGGTAATTCAATTTCTACAAGTTCTTCATATTTTGCACCTTCAACATTCTCAACAAGCATTAAAGGTCCTACTATCTCTGAAACAGTATAATATTCTCTAAGCATTGCTACTCTCCTTTTCTAATTGTTCAAAGCTTTTTTCTATTTCATTTTTAATTTTATCTATTTCATCCAAGTTTTTTTCATCAATAAATTTTGCTTGAGCAATTTTTTCTCTTATAGGCAATTTACTTATATCAATTATTGAAATTTTATTTTGCAAAGCCTTTGTAGCAAGATGATGAAAATAAAGTATTAAATCTATCATTTTAAACTGTTTTTTAAAAGAAGTAAATGTATCAACAGGATGAAATGCATTTTGATGGAGGAAATCTTCACGAATAGAGCGTGCGGTTTCCATTATTAATCTATTTTCTGGAGAGAGTGCATCAAGCCCAACAAGTCGCACAATCTCTTCCAGTTCAGCTTCTTCTTGTAAAATTTTCATTGCTTCCTGAATCATATCTTTCCATTCCTCACCAATTTGCTGTTTATAATACTCATCAAAGTTATCACTGTAAAGTGTATAACTTGTAAGCCAATTTATAGCAGGGAAATGTCTTCTATATGCAAGTTTATCTTCAAGTGACCAAAATACTTTAACAACGCGTAATGTAGATTGAACGACAGGGTCAGACAAGTCACCACCTGGTGGGGAGACAGCGCCAATAATTGTAAGAGCCCCATCTCTCTGATCTTTGCCTAAGCACTCAACTCTACCAGCTCGTTCATAAAATTCAGCGATTCTTCTTCCAAGATAAGCAGGATACCCCTCTTCACCAGGCATCTCTTCAAGTCGTCCTGACATTTCACGCATTGCTTCAGCCCATCTGGAAGTTGAGTCTGCCATAACAGCAACACTATAACCCATATCTCTGAAATATTCAGCGATAGTCACACCTGTATAAACAGAAGCTTCCCTTGCAGCAACAGGCATATTAGATGTATTTGCAATAAGCACTGTTCGTTTCATTAAAGGTTCACCTGAACGAGGATCTTTAAGTTCTGGGAATTCCATTAATACATCTGTCATTTCATTGCCACGTTCTCCACATCCAATGTATACAACAATATCAGCATCAGCCCATTTTGCAAGCTGATGTTGAATAACAGTTTTACCACTTCCAAAAGGTCCAGGCACACAGGCTGTTCCTCCTTTTGCTACAGGAAAAAATGCATCAATAACTCTTTGACCTGTAATTAGCGGTATAACCGGTGGTTTCTTACTTTTGTAAGGACGTTGTTGACGAACAGGCCATTTCTGTATCATAGTAATATTATGTCTCTTCCCATCTTCGCTCTCTATTATTGCAATAGTATCATTTATTGTAAACTCCCCTTCTCTTATATCTTTCAAATTTCCTTTAATCCCTATCGGCACCATAATCTTATGTGTTATTAAAACAGTTTCCTCAACTTCACCAATGATATCACCTTCAATAACATAATCACCTTTTGATTTTAACGCTTTAAATTTCCATTTTTTGTCTGGGTCTAATGCTGATACCTTTATACCTCGTGTTATAGTATCACCTGCAATCTCCATTATTTTATTTAATGGCCTTTGAATTCCATCAAATATTGATTCAATAAGGCCTGGACCAAGTTCCACAGATAGAGGCTCTCCCGTTGAAATTACTGGGTCTCCAACACCTAACCCTGCTGTCTCTTCATACACTTGAATCGCAGCCTTATCCTCACGCAATTCTACAATCTCTCCAATAAGACGCTGTTCACCCACTTCAACTACATCATACATTTTGGCATTTTCAATATTCTCTGCCACAACCAGCGGCCCAGCCACTTTTATTATCTTTCCTCCTTTCATTTACTCCTCCTCCATTTTAATTCATTCTTTAAATATATCAATGCCTATAGCTTTTTCTATTAAACCTTTTAATCTTTTAATCCCTATGTTCTTAAAATCAATTCCATTTGTAATAGGAGTTATAACAGGCATCTCTTCTTTAAATATAATTCGCTGTGCTTCATAAAATTCTGAAAAATTATCATAATATTGTTCTGTTATAAAAACAATCTTATGTTTATTTTTTAAAAGTATATCTCGCACAATCTCTATCATTTTCTTCTCTTTTGTAAGTTCATCCAAAGGATAAATTTTTAATCCAGCAGCTCTGAATGGCAATATCTCTTTTAAATTACCTACAATTGCAATCTCAGACATAAGTTTCTCTTAACATCTCCTTTATATTATTACTACTTAATTTTATCTTTTTCCCATTTATAATTATCCGTAAATTTTTATACTCTATCTCCTTACCAAATAGGTACCCAAACAATGGTTCTACACCAAAACTTAAAACTTTAGTTATTTTAGCCAAATTTATTAAATAATTATCTTTTTCTATTTCAAACATATTTAAATTGCCATTCTTAAGCCAAGATTCCACTCCTACAACAAGTGTATTATAAAATCCTCTTGTTTTAAATCTTGCTGGCATATCTTCAAGTTTTATATTATATAATTCCTGTAATTCTTTTATTTTTAAAGAACCATTATTAAAATAAAATCTTAAATATATATCAAAATCTTTCTTTAAAATTTTAAATCTTATCAAGTTCTCTATATTGAGTAAATCAATATATTCCTGGAAATAAAATTTTAAATAATCCACTTTGCTTCTTTCTATTTTTCTAAATATTAAAGCAAAATACAATTTATCTATTAAATGTTCAATTTCAGAAGGAAATTTTGTTTCTTTTGCTTTTGAAATATATTCTTCAATAATATCAGCATCTTCACTATCCATAATCTGATATTGATGTTTTTCTATTACATTTTTAATCTCCTCTTCTGAAAGTTTACCAGATATGTTAAATTTTACGGAATATACAGTATCTTCTTCAGATAATAGTTTTGATTTTAAATAATTCTTTAAATTTAAACAATCTTCTTTAAGCAAATAAATATCACTAAGTTCTTTATATCTCTCAATTTTTCTGATTAAATTCGTAATTATTTTATAATTCTCTTTTTTATTCAATTCAATTGACTCCTCAAACTTTTCCGAATAACCAAATTCTGTGATAGATTTATAAACATTCTCCAACGGTGCTTCAGAAATTTGTTCAAAGGTCTGCTGAGGGATCATCTTATTTTCCAATGCTCTAACCTTTCCGACGCCATACGCAATTTTAGTATCGCTTGTAAACTTTATATTTCTAAAATCCATTATTTTTCCTTAAATAAAATTTTAACAACTTTTTCCTCACATTTCTCTCTTGCTTCTTTCATAAGCGATTTTATTGAACAATTGATTCTTATCTTTCCTTGCTTTAATATAACCCCTTTTTCTATATTTGTATGTTCATTAGATATTTTCAAATCTGCATTTTCTCTCAATTTGGCTTTCACTTCTTTATTCAATTCTTCTATAAAAGTAGGAGTAATAATTTCTTTATCTTTTTCTCCAACAATAATCTCTTCGTTCCCGGTTTCTATATATTGAATAAGTTTATTTTTAATAAACTCAATATATTTTTCTTTTGGCATTGTATAAATCATCTCTTCTGCTTTTTCAAATACTTGCTCAATTATTTTCTGCTTTTCGTTAAGAATTTCCTTACGGAGTTCCAATTCAGCAATTTGCACTGTTCTTGCTTTCAAGTTTTCACTTGCTCTATCAATTCTTTCTTTTTCTGTTATTTCTTTCTTTTTCAGTTCTTTTTCTTTCTCAGAAATTATCTTTTTGGCTTCTTCTGTATAAGAATTAATTATCTGTTTAACCTTTTGTTCAGCATCACTTATTATCTTTTTTACAATATCTTCAATTGCCATAGAGTTACCCCACCAATTAAATTTTTATTCCAAACCATACGAGGAAAAATGATACAAGCAATCCGAGGACAGCATAAAACTCAACGAAGACACCCATAACGAGCGCTTTTCCGACATCACCTGGCTGTTTTGCAGCCATTTCAATACCAGCAGCACAAACTTTACCTTGATGAATAGCTGAAACCAGCCCAGCGAACCCAATAGGAGCAGCAGCTGCAAAAACATTCAAACCCTGCGAAATTGTAAGAGCAGGCAGATTTCCTGTAAGTATCCCTAATTTCATTATAACTAAAAACCCTATTACAAACCCATATATTCCTTGAGTTCCAGGCAATGCAATAAGCATAAGATATTTTCCAAAATTTTTAGGATCTTCACTCATAACACCAGCAGCCACTTGGCCTGCTAAACCAATTCCTACAGCAGAACCAATGCCTGCCATAACAACTGAAGTAAATATTCCCAAACCTGCAATAAACAAACCTGTTGTCATATTAGTTTCCTCCTTTTTTATATTTTTAAGTTTTAGGTTAGAACCTAAACTAAATCCACATATTTAAATGTTTGCTTAAATGGTTTAAACTCTGTCCCTGACCCTTCATAAAATTTCCCAAAATATTCTACAAATTGTAATCTTGTTGTATGTATAAATCCACCGAGCGAATTTATTACAATATTAAATATATGACCAAATACAAGCACAATTAATCCAAAAAGAATTCCAATTGGTATACCAATATAAGGAATTGAGACGATCATTTGATAAAGAATACCAACTACAACATTTATTACAAGTGCGATTACACCTGTTGAAAGCGCAAGTGCAAATAAACGGGAATAAGATAAAACATCACCAAAGATTCCTGTAATTCCATATAATGAATAAGCTCCTTTTAAAAGTCGCACTATAATATTTCCACTTCTATCTGAAAATATAAGAATAATTAAGGCTCCTGTAAGTGGTAATGCCCAAAGTAATTTATATTTTAATATAACTGCTGAAAGAATTCCTGTAACAATCAAGAACCAGGCAAATGGAGAGGTAAAAGCCTCATAATAATTACGATGCTTTATAAGCATCACAAATTTAATAATTATACCTGTAAGTACTTGAATAACACCCAACGCAAGTGTAGTAACAAAAAGTGCAAGTGGGTCTTTTAATGGCTCTAATATTACAAGTTTATCTCTTATTCTTTTTATAGCTTTAAAAGTCTCTGGTAATTTATCAAAATCAATACCAAACCATCCACCTGTAATAGCACCAACAAGTACAGTAACTGCACCAGAAATTATAAGAGTCTTCATTAATTTTTGTGTGCCTTCCCCATCTTTTATCTTTTTTAAGATAATATAGCTCAATAAAAGTAAAACTAATCCATATCCAGCATCTGTAAGACATATTGCAAAGAAAAGAGCGAAAAATGGTGCCAGCAACGGCGTGGGATCAGGTTCACCTTTTCCAGGCACACCAAATAATTTCGTTACCATCTCAAATGGTGATATAAGAGCTGGATTCTTTAGTGCCACCGGCGGAACTTCACCTTCCTCTGGCGGACTTATATTAATATGTATCTCTTTATATTTCCTGTTCAATTCCATTAAATTAGTAATATCTTTTTCTCTTAACCAACCTTTTAGTAAAAAAGTTGTTTCAGTTGACAGAAATTGTTTCTTAATCCCTTCTCTTTGATATATTGTGCTCCAATAATCAATACATACTAATATCTTCTCATATTCACTTACATATTTACTTAATTCTTCCTCTATTTCTTTAATCCTTTCTTCTGTTTTTTTAATCTCATCTTTATAAAATGCAATTGTTTTATGTATGGTCCCTTTAATATCACTAAAATCCATTATATTTACTGAAAAACACTTTAAGATTTCATTTATTCTATCTTCCTTCTCTTTATCATACATTAATGCAAAATAAACATACTCTTTTGTGGAATTTATTTCATTCAATGCATATAAATTTAAAGAATCAATCTCTTTTTTGAATTTAAAGAACTCTCTGGCACTTATTATACCAAATAAAGTTTTAACATTTTCAAATTTTAATTCCTCGAACTCAATCTTTATCTTCTGCCAAGGAAGTAATTCATTAATACGAGACCTTAAATATTCATTTTTACTATTTATCTGCTGAATCTCCTGATTAAATTTTTTCACATTTTCAATAATATTATAGTTAAAATTTCTTGCAATTTTTAAGTACTCATTTGCAGTATATTGAAACTTCTTACTACTAACCTTTGGTTGTTTATTCTCTTTTTTCTGCTTAAATTTGGAAAGAAATTCTGCAGTAAAATTTAAATCATCAATAAGTTTATTTATTTCCTGAAGTTTTTGTTGGATTTTTTCAATTTCTCCTGAATAATCTTTGATAATCTCCTCTTCTACTTCTTCTCTTCCTATTTCAGAAATTTCTATAATTCCGAGTTTATGTAAATCATCAATTAACTTCTCTTTAATTGGGTTGTACCCTAAAATAGCAACTTTAAACATCCTTGAAACAGCCACAGGCTATACCTCTTTCTAAAGCGAGATAATATAGTTATAAATATATTTTACAGCTTTGTCAAAATCTTTTTGAATATGGGATGTTATCTTCTCAATCTCTTTTTTAGCTTTCACTTTAAGATTTTCAATTTCTTTTTGTGCAGCTTCTTCTGCAAGCTTTCTTTTCCTTTCTTCATATTGGCGAAGATTTTTTTTAAATTCATTCTCCATTTTTTCACATTTTATGTGTGCCTCTTTAATAATTTCCCTTCCTTTTAAATTAGCATCCTCTATTATTTTCTTTGCCTTTGCTTCTGCTTGTTTTATTAATTTTACATTTTCAACAAACATTATCATTCTCCTAAGTTAAAAAACAAATAAAAAATTATTAAATTAAACTTAGGATGTCAAGGAAATTTGGTAAATTTTTTAGAATTTAACAAGCACAATTGTGTAAGATGCTATAGCATTCTCAAATAACACCCCTTCTGTTCGTTTACCTTTTAAATTTATTCTCTCTTTTTCAATACCAATTAATTTGCTTAATTTCTTTCTTATTTTTTCTTTATATTCACTTATCTTAGGTTCATCCCCGATTATTACTGAATCAATATTAACAATCTTGCAGTCTTTTTTAGCTATAAGAGAAATTACTTCTTTTAAAAGTTCAGTGCTTCTTATATCTTTAAATTTCTCATCATAGTCAGGGAAAAGCATTCCAATATCATCCATACCAGTTGCACCAAGTAAGGCATCTATAATTGAATGTATTAAAACATCACCATCAGAATGTGCTAAAAATCCTTTATTATATGGAATCTCTATTCCACCTAAAAAAAGTTTCCTGCCTTTTACTAATTTATGAATATCAAATCCTGTCCCAATTCTAAACTCTCTTTTATTGTTTGATAATAAATCTAAATCTTTCATATATGTAATTTTAATATTTTCAGGTGTACCTTCAACTATTTTAATTTTCTTGCCATAGTATTCCACAAGTCCAGCATCATCCGTAGTATAAAAGTTATTTTTATATGCATTTTGATAGGCATTAAAAATAAGTGAAAATTTGAAAATCTGTGGCGTCTGAACAAGCGCAATCTCTTCGCGTGGTAAAGTTTCTTTTATAAATTTATCTTTTGTAATTTTTTTTACTGTATCCTTTGCAAAAATTACAGGCACAGCAGAGTTATACTTCAATGCAGTTTCATATATTCTTTTTATTAAATCAGTAGTAACATTTATCCTTGCACCATCGTGAATCCCGACAAAAAATTCTTTATTTGAATAATTTTCATTAAGCCATAAGAGTGCATTATATACAGAATCCTGTCTTTCTTTTCCACCAGGAATTATTGCTTTTATTTTTGTAAAATTATATCTTTTTACAATTTCATTAAATAGATGAATCTCTTCTTCCTTTGATACTAATATAACTTCATTAACTACATTACATTTCTGGATAGTTTCAAGTGTAAAATATATAAGTGGCTTTGAATCAATCTCATAAAGGAGTTTATTTTTTTTAAATCCAAATCTTTTTCCTGAACCAGCTGCTACCACAACAAATATTAATCGCATTCTTTTTTATTTCCTTTCAAAATACTTAATCCCGGTTTTTTGTTCGGCATTTTTTATCATATTTTTTGCAATTTCATTTGCTTTATAAAAAACATCATCTGTATTAATCTTTATAAGATTTCCTTTATCAACAATAATTTCGCCCTGAACAATGGTATACTCAGCAATCTGTGAATTTCCGGAGAAAAGGATAGCAGAAGCTGGGTCGTGCAATGCTCCAGCATATGCAATATTATTCAAATTAAATATAGCAATATCAGCAGCTTTACCTTTTTCAATTGAGCCTATCTCATTCCAGCCTAAAATTTGTGCCCCTTGTTTTGTTGCCATTTTCAAAACCTTATAGGCTGGCATTGAATCGACACCTGTTTTTATTCTATGTATAAGCAAAGCCTGCCTCATTTCTGCAAGCATATTTGATGAATCATTTGAGGCACTACCATCAACAGCTATTCCTACACGCACATTATTTTCAAGCATTTTTGCAATAGGCGCAATACCTGAACCCAGCCTTAAATTAGAGATAGGACAATGAGCTACTCCTGTTTTTGTCTCTGCCATAATCTTTATCTCATTCTCATTAAGATAAATACAATGTGCATACCAAAAATTTTCACCCAACCAGCCAACTTCTTCCATATATTCAACAGGCCTCTTCCCATAAGTATTTATGCAATATTCTTCTTCATCAATGGTTTCTGCTATATGTGCATGACATCTTATATTATACTTTTTTGCAAATTCCGCAGTTTGTTTTAAAAGTTCAGTTGTTACAGAAAATGGTGAGCAGGGAGCAACTCCAATTTTAAGCATTGAATATCTCGCTGTATTATGATACTTTTTAATAAGCCGTTCGCAATCTTTCATTATTTCATCTTCAGTTTGAACAATATCATCTGGTGGTAATCCACCTTTAGATTTACCACGATTCATACTTCCCCTTGTAGGTATAAATCTTATTCCAATCTCCTGTGCAGCTTTTATTTCATAATCAATTAGATCTTTTGGCTGATTTTTTGGAAAAACATAAAAATGGTCTGTTGTTGTTGTGCATCCTGTAAGTAAAAGTTCAGCCATTCCAACAAGTGCTGAAACATATACAGCCTCTGGTGTAAGCTCTCGCCATATTTCATATAAATTCACAAGCCAGTCAAAAAGCTTAACATCCTGTATTGTAGGGATATTTCTGGTAAGAGTTTGATATAAATGATGATGAGTATTTACAAACCCAGGATATACTACCATACCAGATGCATTAATTACCTTATCTGCTCTGTAATCAAGACTTTTTCCAACATCTTGTATCTTATTACCCTCAATATATATGTCCCCATTCTTAATCTCAGTAAGATTATCATCCATTGTAACAATCACTTCTGCATTCTTAATCAAAATTGTTCCCATATTTATTCTACTTTACTTAAGAAAGTAGTGTAAAAAATGTGCCTTTCGCTATTTCTTTATGATTAAATATCGTTAATCTTCTAAATGGTGGATTGATATTTCTAAGAATTATATCACTACCTCTCTGATAGTCTATTTCATAACCTATCTTTTTTGTAATAATTTAGATTTTCTAAAAATATAATGCATTTTTTTATTCAAATGTCAAGAAAACAGTAAAGAGTGTTGAAAAAATATTTTATAATTGTTTTTATATCAAAAATTATATAAAATAAAATTTTATCTTATATATGCATTAACAAGATGCAATATGTTGATAAAAAATGTAGAAACACACCTTTAGGTGCGTTAATTTAATATATTTAACAGACCTAAAGGTCTGTTTTTACAACTTATTATATTATAAAAGGATTCATTAAAAATGGGGGTAATTTTTCAACATCCTTTAATTTTCCTTGACTTTTGATTTTATATGTTTATATTTTAGTTTAAGCATTTTAAATGTTGACAAAATTGTTTTAGTGTGCTCAAATTATTTGTAAAAGTATAAATTATGATATATGTAATGAAAGAGCTATTATAGTAATTTTTTACTAAATATAATTTATAAAGTAGCTTATTACTATCAATTATTGAATGTGAAAAGGCACATCCCCCACTTACATCCTGTAAGTGTAGGATAGGCAGAGAGCGCGGAGTCCTACACCTACAGGATGCAGGTGTGAGGACGAGAATGAGTAAAATTTTGTGCCTTTTGAAAGTAGGTAAATTCAAAGTGTGTGATTTATAATTTTAGGTATGTTTTAAGTTATAGTTTCCGAACAGTCTAAATTATTTATAAGGAGGTGCAATATGAATAATAAAAAATTGTTATTTATCGGACTATTTATGCTTTTTATCTCCACACTTTTTGCAAAGTCTGAAAATATTTTTTATGGTAAAATTAACTTTCTTATTGGTGATGTAACTATAAAAAAAGCATCAGGACAAACTTTTAAAGCAAAATTAAATACAAAGATTTATGTAGGGGACAAAATTTTAACTGGAAATAATGGGACAGCACAAGTAATTATAGGTAAAAATATTAAAATAAGAATTGCTAAAAATAGCGAATTTGAATTAAAAAAAGAGCAGATTACAAAGGCAAATACAAAGAAAACTATTTTTGGACTAACATTTGGAAAAATTTGGGTAAATATTCTTAAGCTTAAAAAAGGTAATAATGTGGAGGTAGATACTCCTACAGCAGTTATAGGTGTTAGAGGAACAATTTTTGTAATAAAACAAGATGATGTATCTACAGTATTATATGTTGGAAAAGGTGAAGTGTCTATTTTAAGCAAATTATCAAAAAAAGAGATAATTGTAGGAAAAGGTTTTATGGTAAAGATTGATTCAACTGGTAAATTCTCTGAGAAAAAAGGAATGACAGAGCAAGATAAGAAAGAAATGATGCGCGGTATACCTGTTTTTATTAAAAAAGGGGAGAGACGTCCCCACGATATAAAAAAAGAACTAAAAAGTGAAATTCGGAAAGAAAAGAGTAGATTGTATAAACAAAGACAATTTGCAAGTAGATTAAGAAATGAAGACCTATCAACTGGAAGAACTCTTAAAGATATCCATGGAAATACTGTTCGTGTTGAACAGATATTCAGAAAAAGAGACAAACAAAGCTTTCAAATTCTAAATATCACTAAAAGAGATGATGGACTGGCATATTTTGATTTTACAGCATATTTTAATAAAGAATTACCTAAAGATTTTAAAAATTGGGGTGAGTTCTTTGTAAATAATGATAATTTAAAAATGGAAAAAAGAAACATAATCTTTGGAACAAAAAAAGCAAACGGAGGTGGTGATACTTTTAGATGGTTTGGAACTTATAATTCAAAAACTGGTGAATTTGATGATGAGTTTTACATTAATAATGAAAAGCGCTATGGAGATATAGATAATATTAAAACAATGGAATCATATTCTGACAAACTACAATTAGTTGGTGAATTACAGCTTTATTCTGATGAGGCAATGACTACCCCAGCAGAAAAGATAGAAATATCTATTTTTGTTATTAGTGATGATGGTAAAATATTAGGGAAAAAATATTTTGAAACAACAGATAATATCTTAACTTTATTTAATACTGCTTCTGGAGAAATTATTTTAGATTCTGATGCATTTATAGAAGGTGAAATTGATATTGTTACAATACCTAATATTGGATTTGTAATTTTGCAGGAAATATTATAGGGCTTCTAATTTATTTATAATTTCTCTGGTAGCAAAATTTATAAAAGGAGTTTAAATTATGAAATTAAGAAAAGTATTAATTCTTTTGTATTTAATATTTATTAATAATTCTTTAACAGCTAATTTTCAGAGTATAATGATAAAAACAGCATTGGATTTTATTACAAAACCAAATGACTTTTTTATTGAAATAAATACTGATATTGAAAACACAGGGACTACATTTGCTTCTCAAAAATTTCAAATTGGCACTTCTTTATTATGGGATATCCTTAGTGTGGTTAATCTTCAATCAAAATATAAAATCTTTGACGAAAAAGAACATATACCCGAAATTACACCTGGTATTTCAGGGTGGTATATATCAGGTTTACTATTCCTTCCTAAAAATTACTTAAGTGCTTCTGCTTATGGTTTTACCCCATCTTTAACTTTAGGTAAAAAAATTGAAAGAAATGTAAAATTCTTTTCTGGGATAAAATATTCTGTTGGAAGTATAAATCTTAAAATAAAAAATTTGTCTGATGTAAAAATCTCAGATAGTTTTAAATTAGATTTAACATCTATAAGTGACATAACTTCAACTTATAAAGAATTTGGATTATATACAGGTATCAACTACTTACAATTATCCGAGAAAGAAGTTACTATGCTAATTGGATATTACCCAGCATTGAAAAAGATATATTCTAAAATTCAAATTTCATCTTCAACTTTTGATTATGGCTTAAGCCTATATCCTGATAGCTATCTTTTATTGCATCTTTATTTGAATCTTCATATAAATCTATAGGATAAAAGGAGAAATTAATTATGAGAAGAGTAAAATTGATATTATTTATTCTATTTTTCTTTATTGCTTCAAATTTAGCTTCGCAAATATATTTTAATCTCGGGATAGAAGAAGGTGTAATGGTATCTGCAGGAGACCTCTTTTTTGTCAATAATATTCTATCTGATTTAGCATATATTATTCCATTTACTGATAAAGGTTCACTAATTACATATTATCAATTAAGATATGCTGGACCCGGAATTGGAAATTCCGCTGAATCCAAATTCTCAGAGCGTTCTCAAGACCATTATTTTATGCTTAAATACTTATGGAAAATTTCTCCAAATTTAACATTAAAACCTGCTGTTAACTACTTAAAAGAATATTACAAATTCGGAAAAAATGAGGAATGGGGACAAGGACTTTATGACTTAAATAAATATGGATTTGAGTGTAGCTTAAATTATACTGGTATTGAACAAACGCCTATCACATTATCTTACAGTTTTCAAATTTTTAAATATCCAAATTATTCAGATTTATTAACATTATATCTTACTGAATTTCAAAAAGATGAGCCTGCTGAAGATTATAAGAATCATTTAATCACTTTTATACTTGAAAATTCTTCTTTAATTCAAAATCTTTTCCTTTCTATTGAATATGATTTAAATTTATCTTTTTATGATAATAAAAAAGTGTTAAAATCAGACGGATATACCAGCAATGAAAATCAAAAATATACTTCACACCTAATATCCTTTCTGCCTCAATATCAACTAAATAATAAAATTCTGTTTGGATTAAATTTTTTAATTGAGATTAATAATTCAAATCAAAATTATATATTTGGATATGACCCTCAAAATATATTCTTTATAGAAGATTATTATAGTTACACCTCTTTTAATATTAAACCTTCTGTAACCTATTTATTTAGTAAAAATAAATATTTCTCAATTCTATTTTCATACATTGGTAAGAAATACAAATCAAGGCCAGCACAGGATATTGAAGGAAAATTTTTAAATTCAAAAGTAGATATCAACTCAGTTTCTTTTGGCATTTCTTATTATACTAAAATAAGCAAGTATTTTTCTATATCTCCTACCTACTTATATATAAAAACAAGTTCAAATAATAAATATCAAAGAGCAGCTAATTATAATTATGATGCACATTTAATATCACTCAGTTTAAATTATGAATATTAACAGAGAGCAAAGAGTATGTTAGCATTAATGCTTACCATACGGGAATATGAAAATTATGGAAACAAATAAGAGTTTGATATTAAAAGGATTTAATCTATCAAGCCTATATCTTTCAACTATACAACATACTTGACATTTGAGATATAATCATATATATTATAAATATGAAACAGAAGAAATATGAAAATAAAAAATATAATACAGAAGCTGATGCTGAAGAGAGTTTGATTTTAGCCATACTTGATAGCGCTGTAAAAAAAGCACGTGAAAATATAGAAAAGAAAGGTATGATTACATTAGAAGAAGCTATACCTCTTCTTTTACGGGGGC
>Ga0164318_10001811_pt1 | contig 19375 bp, 17 predicted proteins | sample GuaBasSedimGuay9_FD_113734 | JGI IMG/M metagenome (GOLD analysis project Ga0164318, IMG submission 113734) | Subseafloor sediment microbial communities from Guaymas Basin, Gulf of California, Mexico - Guay9, Core 4571-4, 0-3 cm | ecosystem: Environmental > Aquatic > Marine > Hydrothermal vents... | reverse complement strand
TCCGTTCTTTTGGATGATTTCAACTTCATTCAAATTCGCGCCTGAGGTACTGGCCTATCCACCAAAACTTTTTCCTTCCAGGCTTAATTTTGATGGGTATAAATATATATGGACTCTTGTTCCGTTTGCACGATATTTTATCAATACACTTTTTGTTTCACTCTCTATTGCATTAAGTAAAATAGTTCTGGCATCCCTTGCTGCTTATTCATTTGCAAAAATACCATTTAAAGGGAAAAATACTGTATTTTATATTTTCCTTGGAACAATGATGATTCCTATGGAGGTTATTATAATTCCCAATTATATAACGTTAACTAAAATTGGATGGCTGGATACATACTGGGCTCTTATTGTACCCTTTGTGGTAGGCGCATTTTCAATTTTTTTGCTGCGGCAGTTTTTTATGCAGATTCCAAGAGATCTTGATGATGCAGCAGTTATAGACGGTTGCGGAAGACTTAGATATCTTTTTACTATTATTTATCCCCTTTCAAAACCAGCTCTTCTTACAGTTGGTCTATATGCTTTTCTTGCATCCTGGAATAGTTTTCTTTGGCCATTGATAGTAACAAATAGTGACAAAATGAGGGTAATTCAGATAGCATTAAAAGCATTGCAGGATTCGTGGATGATAGACTGGACGTCTCTCTCTGCTGCATCTTCAATTGCGACTGTACCAATCATAATTCTGTTTTTCTTTGTTCAGAAACAATTTCTGGAAGGGATTGCAATTACAGGGTTAAAGGGATAATTCAAAAGCTTCTTTTGTTTGGAGTAGATCAAAAAAAGGGAACCAGTAGGAAAAAATTCTATACGGTACTTCATTTAAAGTATATTCCGATCAAATGAACAATAATATCATGCAACGTGACTATGTATGATCATTATTAAACATAAAATCGAACATTTATGATAAAAAAAGAACAATTGCGATTGACAACCTAAAAAACCCATGGTTTAATTATGCTTATATAAAATTCTTAAAGGAGAATAAAATGAAAAAATTAAAGATGATTGTTATTGCTATTCTGATAACAATGATTCTTCCCATTGCTGTATTTGCAGCTGGAAGTGCAGATGTAGAAGTGGATGAATCTGCTACAGTTTCAATTGAGTTCTGGCATGCAATGTCAGGAGCCAGAGTTGATTTAATTCAGGGTATTGTTGACAAATTTATGGCAGAAAACCCAAATATTAAGGTTGATGTACAGTATACAGGATCTTATAATGATACCCTTAATAAAGTAAAATCAGCTTATAAAGCCGGTAATGCTCCGGATGTTTTTCATTCATATGAAATTGGTACTCTTGGGCTTATAAATAGTGGCATTATTTCACCATTAGATCAGATTGCAAAGAAATTTAACAGAGAGATTCCCTGGGATGATTTTTTTACTCCCGTACAGAGTTATTACAAATATCAGGGTGATCACTACTCAATGCCTTTTAATTCTTCAACTCCATTGATTTTTTATAATAAGACCTTTTTTGAGAAAGCTGGACTTGATCCAGATAATCCTCCAAAAACATATGAGGATATAAGAGCCGCTGCTGTTAAATTACAAGCTGCTGGTTATAAAACTCCTGTAACATGGAATCTCCATTCATGGTATTTTGAACAGATGATATGTCTTCAGGATGCACCATTTGTAAATGATAAAAATGGACGAAGTGGAAAGCTTCCTACAGAAGTAGTTTTTAATGGCGAAGCCGGACAGAATGTTCTTAACTGGTGGGTTGGAATGGAAAAAGATGGTTTATTCTTAGATGTTGGTCCTGGTTGGTCAAATCATAGAGCAGCTTTTGGTTCAGGTGAAGTGGCTATAGTTATGTCATCATCATCAGATGTAAACAGACTTACTGAAGCTCTTGCAGACAAAGGTTGGGAAATGGGTACAGGTTATATTCCAAGACCAGCAGGCGCAAAGGGTGGAGTAGCTATTGGTGGTGGATCTCTTTGGATGACTAATAACCATACTCCTGAAGAGGAACTTGCTGCATTAAAACTGATTACCTATATTTCCGAAGATGAATCTCAGATTGCATGGCACAAGGGTACAGGTTATTTCCCTGTTCGTAAAACTGCTATGGATCAGTTGAAATCAGAGGGATGGTTCGATGAGAATCCTAATTATTTAACAGCATTTAATCAGCTATTAGATAGCCCTGAAACATTAAATACTTCAGGTGGACTTCTTGGTATATTCCCTGAAGCACGAGAACTTATTCAGTCTGCAATTCAGGAGATGTATGCAGGAAAACCTGTGAAACAGGCTCTGGATGAAGCAGCTGCAAAGGCAAATGCTTCAATTGCTGAATGGAATGAAGTAATTCAGTAATCAATTTTAATTTACTATTCATGGAAGCTGCTGTTTATACAGCAGCTTCCTTTGATTGAGGATAATAATGAAACAGTCTACTTTTAACAATAAATATCTTCCTTATGTGTTACTTGTCCCTACGTTTTTTATTCTGGTTGTTTTTCTTTTTTATCCGGCAGTAGAAACTTTTAGATTAAGTTTATTCAAAATACATCCCTGGACAGGTGCTGAAAAATTTGCTGGTCTTTATAATTTTATAAAAATTTTTACTAATGGGGATTATTTAAGAAGTTTTGTCCTATCTGCATATTTTGCAATTGTAGTTATTATTGCAGGACTTTTCTTCAGTCTCTTAATTGCAATACTTTTAAATCAGAAAATTAAAGGAATGCGTTTTTATCGTACTTTTTTAATATGGCCATATGCTTTATCTCCGGCAATTGCCGGTGCATTATTTAATTTTCTGTTTAATCCGGCAAATGGTGTTTTGTGCTATTTTACCGGGTTTCGAACATGGCTGACAGATGAAAAAACAGCAATAATTGTAGTTATTATTGCTGCTGTCTGGAAAAACCTTGGATATAATATTATTTTTTATTTAACTGCCCTGCGAAATGTTCCTGTCTCAGCCCTGGAATCAGCTTCAATTGATGGTGCTGGCCCAGTGAAAAGATTTATCTATATAACATTTGCATATCTTTCACCAACAACTTTTTTCCTTTTTGTAATGAATACTATCTATGCATATTTTGCAAGTTTCGGTTTAATAGACGTATTGACGCAAGGTGGGCCGGCTGGTTCTACCAAAGTGCTTATCTATTATCTGTATAAAGATTTTTTTGTTCATTCAAAAATAGGTTATGCGGCTGCTGAAAGTCTTGTGTTATTCAGTCTTGTTGTTGGGGTTACAGTCCTTCAATTTAGAACGGCTGGAAAAAAAGTTCATTATCAATAACAGACAGGAGGATCAATTATGAAACAAACCAGAATAAAGAAAATTGGTATACATCTATTATTAATTGCAAGCGTTTTAATTATAAGTCTACCTGTCATTTTAGCTTTAATTATAAGCACTCAAACAGAAGCTCAGGTATTATCTTATCCCCCTGGTCTTGTTCCCGGAACAAATATGGTAAATAATTATGTATCGGCCTGGAATTCAGTAAATCTTGGTCGAATGATTATTAATTCAACTATTATTGCTTTTGGTGTAATTATTGGTAAAGTTACAATGAGTCTGCTGGCTGCATTTGCTTTTACTCATTTCGAATTTAAAGGGAAAAATGTTCTTTTTGGAATAATTCTGGTAACCCTGCTGCTTCCTGTTCCTGTAAGAATAGTAGCTCTTTTTGATGTTATCCGGTCCATGCACTGGATAGATACTTATGCAGGTTTAATTATCCCTTTCTGGGCAAGTGCTACAAGTATTTTTATCCTTATCCAAAGATTTAAAACTGTTCCCTCCGAGTTAATTGATGCATCAAAAATGGATGGCTGTACACCAATGCAGTATTTTTTTAAGGTGTTAATGCCTCTTACTAAAAGCACAATTGGTGCTTTGGTAGTAATTAATTTTATCTATATCTGGAATCAATATTTATGGCCATTAATGGCTACAAATTCTAAAGAGATGCGTGTAGTCCAGGTTGGTATTAAAATGCTTATGAGTACGGAATCTACAAATAACTGGGGTATTATAATGGCTGGAGTTATTATAACAATGATTCCACCTCTACTTGTTTTTATTATAATGCAGGAAAGTTTTATGAAGGGTTTTGCTTTACAGAGTGAGAAATAATTAATGAAATTATTTTTACTTCTTGTATCTACTCTAATTATTTTTTCATGTACCAGTCAAAATATAAAAATAGCTGATAATAAAGAGGCTTTTGAAAGAATGGATATTGATCAGCAGAGTGTTGTTGCTACCAACTTTAAAAATTCTTTTTTATATGAGCAGTTTGATAAATGGAGAATTGAAGGTCCCATAATCCCAGGCCTTCAGCAAACTGTGGTTCCACAGGGTATGGCATATTGGGAAGAAAAAAACTTAATGGTTATTTCAAACTATATGAGTGATGATACTGCAGGAACTCTGACTGTTATAAATATGGGTGATGAAACTTTTTATAAGGTTTTATATCTTTTTAATGCAGATAAAACCCCCCATATAGGACATCTCGGGGGGGTAGCCATAAGTTCACGTTATCTGTGGATTGCTTCAGGCTCTGGCATCTATTTTATTGACCTTAAAACTATTTTGGATACAACTACTAAGAGTAAAATATATTTGCCTGAGCTAATTGAAACAGAAACAAAAGGATCTTTTTCAACTTTTTCTAATAATATTTTATGGATAGGAGAGTTTACAAGGGAAAACGGAAGTTACTCCGTACCGGAATCCCATCATATTGTTACAAGGGATAGTAGTTCCCACAGAGGGTGGTTAGGGGGATATAAACTGGATGCTCTTACAGACATGATTAATATGGAAAATACAATTAATGGTAAAATTATTCCTGATTACATATTTTCTATACCCGATGAAATCCAGGGAGCTGTTTTTATTCATGATAAAATTCTTCTGAGTGCATCCTATGGTAGAAAAAACTACAGTAGACTTTTATTATTTCATAATCCAATGGAAGAAAAATATCATAAGGATTTCAATACCGTTTTTAAAACGGATATTCCCTTTTGGTTTTTAGATAATATAAATAAAATTGGAGAAATTAATGTACCTCCAATGAGTGAAGCTGCTACTGTTTATCAAAACACTATTGCTGTTTTATTTGAATCAGCATCATCAAAATACAGGGATACAGCAAGCTTTCCTTTGGATAGAATCCAATTTTTAACTTTGGATGTATTTGGGGTAGAACAATGAAAAAAGATTTAGTGAATGCTATGGAGAAAGCTGTCAGAGTACTTAAAAATTATCCATCAAAAAAAATAGAATTATTCCATCACAATGATACAGATGGGCTGACTGCTGGAACTATACTTTTAAACTCTTTTAAAGAAACAGGTTATGAAGTATCAAGATTTTCCCTTGAAAAACCATATCCGCAAGTTCTTGAAAAGATATTTTCTAAAAGTGATAGTATTATTGTCTTTACAGATTTTGCAGGTAAAATAGCACCTCTTATATCTAAATTGAATAAAGGAAATAATCTTGTTCTAATAATAGATCACCATCCGGCGGAAGTATCCCGGGATGAAAGTGTAATAAATCTGGATGGAGAACTCTTTGGCCTTAAGGGAGATCGTGATATATCTGCTTCTTCCACATGTTTTCTTTTTGCAAGGGTGATGCTGGAAAGCATTGGCCTAAGTGCTGATTCGATGTCTCATCTTGGAGCCTTAGGCGCAATTGGAGATGGATTTTTGGTTAATGGAGCTCTTTCCGGTGTAAACAGAGAAGTAATGGAAATTGCAGAGAAGCTGAATTTAGTTCGAGTTGTTAAAAACGATCATGGTGAAGAATATTTTATTACTCTTTCTGGTGTTGAATATACTGCTGAAGAAATTTGTATATCTTTGGATACCCTTGGTGGAGTAGGTTACTATCAAAATGGTACAGCTCTTGGAATTGAGCTCTGTCAGAATGGGTTAACCCAGTCACTAAAAAAAATAATAGATGAACTCAATATAAAGAAAGAAGAAATATTTTCGGAAGAAATACAAAATCTTAAGCAGGGAATAAAAACTACAGAGAATCTTCACTGGTTTAATGTACAGGATAGATTTAAACCTATGGGCGTTAAAATGATAGGTGTTTTTTGTAATCAAATAAAAAACATGGATTTTTTGGATGAAACTAAATATCTTGCTGGATTCCAGACAGTATCTAATGAAGTTCCCGGATTTGGTGAAATAGAATTTAATTCCACAAAGATATCTATGAGAGTATCTGATTTTCTTAAAGATAAGATAAGAGGTGGAAATTATCCTGGATTAAGTAGTTTCCTACCTCAAGCTACTCATAATATCGGAGGTTTTGCAGATGCCTGTCATGGATTGTCTGCAGCCACAACTGTAAAAATTGGGCAGGAAGAAGTTTTAATCAATGAAATAGAGAAAGAACTAAAAAAACTGGAGATGAATTAAAATGGGAACAGGAAAAGGATTTGGTAAAACAATACTTATAGGGGATCAGTTTGTACTATGGGAAATTCCTGCAATACTTTCAGCGATACCCTTTGAAACATCATGTAAAGTGGAAAAAATTGAATCTGGAACTGGTTGGACTTTGGTAGATAATAGAATAGAAGTTCCTGGTTATAAAAAAGCAAAGAATGCAGATAGTATTGCATCTTTTAATAGGATGATAGAAGTTTTAGGGCTGGATCTTGAAAAAACTCCAATTAAAATAACTGTTGCCGGAGATCTCCTTGCAGGTAGTGGGGTAGGTGCCAGTGCTGCTATTTGTGTTTCTTTTGCAAGAGCCTGTAATGAAGAATTTAATTTGGGTTTGGATATTTTAGGAATCAATCATGTAGCCTGGGAAGGTGAGTTTGGTTATCATGGACTTCCAAGTGGAGTTGATAATACTGTTTCTACCTATGGTGGTATAATTCAGTATAAAATTAAAGATGGTGTTAAACAGTTTGATCGAATAGATATTTCTGAACCTGTAGAAATAGTTTTAGGCAATAGTGGTGTAACTGCTAATACAGCAGCATTAAAAGGTTTTTTGGAGGAACAGGAGAAAAGTGATCCTTCTCTATTTAATTCCCGTTTGGATAAAATAAGAAACCAGGTTAAAGATCTTGGAGATTCTCTATCTGGAGGAGATCTGAAAAAAACTGGACAAATTATGACAGACAATCATAAAATTCTTATAGATATGGGACTTTCTCATGAAAGACTTATTTATTTATGTGATTTAGCAAATTCTCTTGGAGCGTATGGTTCAAAAGTCACCGGTGGAGGCAGAGGAGGGTATATGCTTGCTCTTACTCCAGGAAAAGAACTTCAGGATAAGGTGGCTTCTGCTTTTGAGGCTGAAGGCGTTCCTACTATAAGGACGACTATTGGCGGGAAACCTACTGATAATACAAAGACACAAATTCTGACTTGAATGTACGGGCAGCCACACAGGGTCTGCATAGCAAATCTTGTGGGACTGCCCCTACTGTCCAGATAATGATATTTTCTCCGGACTACGTGGACTTGGAGAAGGAAGGGATGTTAATTTATGAGTATTCTTTATCTTCTGGATACAAATATAATTTCAGAGCCATTGAAAGTAGTTCCTAATCTGATTCTGCAATTATTCATGCAGAATTAAGAGCAAAACTTGAAGCTAAAGGTAAAACAATAGGTTTTGTTGATTCATCGATTGCTTCTATAGCACTTGTTCATAATTTAATTCTTGTAACAAGAAACGTAAAAGATTTTGAAAATATAGAAGGTCTTAAATTAGAAAACTGGTTTTTATAAGTTTTAATCCCAGTTAAGCAATCTTCTTTCTCCTTCCAAATTTTGAAACTTACTTATATCCTGGCTAACTTCCAGTATTCCTCTGTAAGTTCCTGATTTATCATGAAGTGCATAATAGCTTGTAAAAATAAAATTTTCTTTAAATTTGAACCAGAATTCGGCTTTTTGCTTTGTACCCTTTTTAAAGGTTTCAATAATTTCATTGACTATATGAACGCTTTCAGGAGGGTGGCAGTTTTGAACATCCCTGCCAATTATAGCTGAGGATCTTGGGAATATTCTGTTATCTGAGTCAGAGAAAAAAACTACTTTGTTTTTTTCATCAATCATAGTCATTTCTACAGGAAGATTACCAAAAATCAGTTGAAGCTGATCCATTGATACTTCTCCTGTTTCAGTAATAAATGAACATTCTTTTTGCCATGAACCTTCTTTAATTATAATATCCGGTTTTTTTGGTGTTTCGATAAATGTAAAAGATAAGTCGAAACTTTGAAGATGCATTTTCTGCAAATCTTTTTTAGGAATAGTTTCTATAGCTACAGGATAAATTATTCGATCTTCTTTTATAATCATTCCAAAAGTTAAAAAGAAAAATCTTCCAATTTCAATGTTTAGCTGATCCCATATCCTGTTGGGATTTTCTAAAATTAATATAATTTCCTTAAGACTGTTTCTGATATCATCATGCAGAGACCACATTACTTTTATTGGATTATAATTATCCCAGTACTTTTCAATATATGGAAAGAGTATATTTTCCTTTTTTATATAATGTTCATCAAAGTCCAAAATTTCTAAAAATAATGGAATAAGCTTTTGCCGTAGCATTGGATATGTGAATGTTTCTTCTGTATGGAATTTTTTTAGAATCTGTTTAATATTGTTTAGTTTTTCTTCAAGAGCCCTATTTTCAAGCATTAAATAGTAAAGAAATGTCCCTTCTGCTGGTTTTTCCCATTCATAGTTTGATAGAGACGAATAGAAGGCATTTAAAACTTTTCCAATACTCTTTTTTATATCAGGAGTAGATATTCTGTTTTTCATCTGTCTGTTTTCCATTTCAATAATATCAAATGGAGTAACATTATCTATTGCATCTTTGTAAAGATTTATAAGATCTTTACCATTTTCACCCAGCATAATACCTTTGGAAAAAAATAAGAGGTCAATTATTCGCTTTTCATCAAACTTATCTGTCATTGTATTTCCACCTATTGAAATGTTGCTTTAAGTAAAGACTTTTATGTAATAATTATTAGTTAATATAAACTTATTTGTAGATTTTTACAAACACTCTACAATCACTTCATACTTTATTCATAAGTCCCCACTATATTTGCTAATAGAAATTAAGAATACTTAATAAGGAGAAAAAAATGAATAAGAAATTAGTAACAATAGCAATTTTAATAGTAATGATAAGTACTGGCTTAATGGCTGGTAACTGGGGTTCCAACTTTGGTGGTGAAATGGAAAGCGTTCTTGAATCAGTTGAGGTCGGTAGTCTTTCAGATGCAGAAGCAGAAGGCATTTTGCTAATGAGAGAAGAAGAAAAGCTTGCAAGAGATGTGTATTTAACACTTTATGAAAAATGGGGCCTGCGTACTTTTACAAACATTGCAGGTGCAGAAAGCACACATATGGATGCAATGGGAATCCTCCTTGAACGATATCATCTGGAAGACCCAATAAAATCAAATTCAATTGGTGTTTTTACAAACCCCGAGATGCAGAATCTTTATAATGCTCTTGTTGAACAGGGATCTGAGTCTTTTAATGCAGCCCTCAATGTTGGAGCTACTATTGAAGATCTGGATATCAATGATCTTGAAAGGTTGATTGCAGATACAGATAATGACGATCTGAAAATTGTATATCAGAATCTTTTAAAGGGTTCAAGAAACCATATGCGAGCATTTGATATGCAGTTAGCAAGAAATGGAGTTGATTATCAGGCACAGTATATGTCAGATGAAAATCTTGCAATTATACTTAATACAGATATGGAAAGAGGTGCTGTTATAAGTAACCCTAATTTTAAGTTTTAGGGGATCACTATTTCCATTAATAGAAGGGATTATCTGAAATATTAGGTAATCCTTTTTTTATTTTTTATAAAAAAAACAATTTCAATGGACACCATTATTGCGTTTATAATATACAAAAATATAACACCATCATAATTAAATAAAATTTTATGAATAATGCCTGAAATATATCCAATAATAAGTGCAGTTAGAAATATTAAACTTTTTGAACCATTTTCTTTTGTCTTCCATGACTTGTAAATAGAAAATGGCCAGGCCAGGCCAAAACATAAACGCATAACTGCTTCAAATATGCTCATTACTTAAGCATTCCCATTATAATATTTTTAATAATATCTTTAAGCTTCCTGTCTGAAATATTTTTATAGGATTCTGCTGTAATTGGATTTCCAACAACAAATTCTACGGTTCCAGGATGGACTATTTTAGAATTAACAGATTTCCTATCCCATAATCCTTTCATTGCTATAGGAATAATATCTACATTTGCTTTTTTTGCAAGTCTGAAAGGGCCACGCATAAATGTCTGAAGTTCCCCATTTCTAGTACGATGTCCCTCTGGCAGTATTATAATTGAAGTTCCTTTGGTTATCTCTTTGCTTGCTTTATCCAGACTTTTTAGGGCAGCTTTGGGGTTATTGTGACTTATTGGTATATTGCCAATTTTCCGGGTAATTGTTCCCCAGACAGGCCAGGAGAAGTGACTTTCAAGTTCAACCCCTCTTATAAAACTGGGAATATAACCGTATAATATAAATCCGTCAAAAATATTTACATGATTCGCCATAAAAATATAGGGTTTCCCAGGAGAGATATTGTCCAGATTGAAAGTTTTTACTTTGATACCGAAAAAAACTGGAATACGACGACAAAAATATTTTAGTAATTTATCAAATAATTTTTGATTTCCTAAAAGGCTTTGAATAATAACTAAAAATGAAATAAATAAAAGTAGAGGAATAACCAGGAGATAACCTATAATTGTTGAAACAAAATGCATTAACAAAACATCTTTATTTTTTTGGAGTGCACAGTTACAGTTATTGGTGTTTTTCCAAAAGTTTCGCCATCTGGAGTTAGTGAAAGCACAGAATCTGATTTTAATGAAATATTTTTACCTTTAAATACTTCAATAGAATTATCTTTTATATGTTCTCCTCTAAATAAAAGGGGGAAAAGACTTAAGAGTTTTCTTCTGGACACTTTATTTAAAATAATAACATCTAAAAGGCCATCATCTATTTTTGCATCCGGAGCCATTAGCATATCTCCGCCTGTATATCGTGAGTTGCAAATTTCTGTAAAGACAGCATCTCTTTCAATTATTTTTCCATCAATATTAAGTTCAATTTTTGTTGATTTAAGAAAAATAACTTCTTCTAATACTCCAAAAATATAACTTAGAGAACCTAACATTTTATATTTTTTTGCTCTGTAAGCTACATTCGATACAAAACCGGTGCCCAGTAGATTTATAAAAAAATGTTTACCCTTAGTGTATGAAAATTCTCCAAGATCTATTTCTTTAGTACGTCCTGAAATAATTGTTTGAAGGGATTTTTCGAAATCAGTAACATTCAGATCTTTAATAAAAGAATTCCCTGTACCTACAGGAATTTGTCCAATTGGTATATCAATCTCATGGTTATTTTTCAAAACACCATTTATAACTTCAAAAAGTGTACCATCGCCACCAACTGCCAGAATCCCATCAAAATCCTCTAATGAAAGCTTAGATGCAAGAGTTATAGAATCACCATGTTTTTTTGATATAAGCATTTCAACATCAATATTATTCTCATTTAATTGATGAAAAGCTTTTTTTGCTGCAGCTAAACCTTGTTTTTTCCCCGCATGGGGGTTAACTATCATACAATACTTCATAATCTTGTGATTAAACTTAATTTATTGCTTCACGTCAAGTGCACCAGAAATTTAATTAGTTTTTAAAAGTAAGGTTGACAGACGTTCCTTTAGTTTTACTTATAAGAATCTTTCCACCAATCTGATCTGTTAGTGCATCAATTAAAAGTGAACCCATTCCCTGGGTATTATCAGTTTTGCTTAGAGATGAAACTCCTATTCCATTATCCCTGACAATTATTGAAATTAGTTCCGAATTATCTTTATTTAGTGTAATATCAATTTTACAGTTATCCTGCCCGACAAAAGCATGTTTGAATGCATTTATAATTATTTCATTTATAATTAGACCACATGTAGTAGAACGTTCAATATCCAGATAGAGAACATCTCCTGTTAATGTAACTTGAACTGGATTTTTAATATTATTAAAAGTAGCAGAAATAGTAGCAATTATCTGATTTAGATATTCATGAAAATCTATCTGGGTAAGGGAATCTGTAGAATAGAGCATTTCATGAACAAGTGACATTGACTGAATTCTACTTTGCAGAGATTCAAGTGTTTCCTGAATAATCCCATTTGAAATATCTGCAAGTTGCAAGTTAATAAGACTGGTTATAATTTGAAGATTATTTTTTACTCTATGGTGGACTTCTTTTAATAAGATATTTTTTTCTTCAAGAGAAGCATTTAGTTTTGATTCAGCGTCTTTTTTAGAAGTAAAATCCTGTCCTATAGATAATAGCTCTTTAATTGTTCCATTTTGATTATAAATAAGTGTATTTGCCCATAAAATCCAGACCTCTTTTCCGTCTGTAGTAATATTTTTATTTATACCATTCCAATATTTTTGATCTTTTTTAAAAATCTTTTCCAGTATATCAAAATTTCCGGGATCATTAGTTTTTAAAACAGTGTCCTGCACAGTAGAGCCAATAAGTTCATCTTTTTTGTATCCATAGAACTTTAATCCAAAAGGATTACAATATATAATTGTTCCATCCGGGGTTACTCTCATTATAATACTATTAATATTTTCAACAAGTTCTTTGTAATCTTTTTGGCTTTTCTTTAGATATAAAAAAACAGAACCAAGTTCTGTATTCATATTTGAAAATGATTCGGCAAGGGTTCCTATTTCATCATTTCTTGTAAGAATTTTTTTAGGAATAGTTAATTTTGAGATATTATCTTTTTCCAGGGTAATTCTGGAAACAAGAGTACTTAATTGCACTATAGGTTTTGCTATTTGTCCTGCAATGAAAAAACTTGAAATAAATGTTATAGACATAAAGATAAGAAAAATTAACATTCCAAATGTACTTGCTCTATAAAAAACTGACATATAATCTGCTTCTGGAATAATTACAAGAATATTCCATCGTAACCCGTAGGGTCCATAAAATGGAGTTGATCGTATAAGATATTTTGTATTATCAATTACCATTGAAAAATCAGAAATTATATTTGTATAATTATTTTCAATACTTAATTGGAAAAATTTTGAAATTGATGAAAATAATCTATTTTCAAGATTTGATCCAGTTATTCTCTTGTTTAGCTTGTCCAGTAATGGAATCTCTTCAGATGTAGCTATGGCAAGATTGGAAGGTTCCAGAATTAGTACAGATGAATTATTATCTAATGTAAGTTCAGAAAGGAATTTACTAATTCCATCCAAAGTAATAGAAGTTGTTATAACACCATCCAAAGTATTGCTGTTAAAAAAATATGGCTGATTGGCAGATATGGCAGGTTTATTATTTGATGAATATAAATAGATATCAGACCATGCAGGTATTCTTTTATTTTTTGAATTTATATACCAGGGACGAAGTCTTGGATCATAGCTTTGTATCATTTTTTCTAAAATAATTTTTTGACCTGTTGTATCAGTTTTCCATAATTCCAGATAACTGTTATTTGTTACACCTGTTCTTATTCTTCCATCCTCTAATCTTTGAGCCTCTACGTAATCACCCTTTTTTGTTCCAAATGCTATAAGGTTTACATTATTAAATATTGAAAGCTGTTTGTATAGGTATTTTCTTAGTAAATCCAGATCTTTAATATGTTCTGGATTTATTCTAAGAAATGCATCTGTAAGATTATTTGTTGTATAAGGAGTATCCAGGTAAACATCCAGTTTTACCAAAACCTTATTAGTTATTTCTTTATGAATAGTGCTTATGGTACCTTTAATTAGTACTTGATTAAGGTTGTAGGTTATAAAACCAAAACTAACAAAAATTAGAAATATTAATAAACTTGTAACAAGAGTTATTGATGTTCGTATATGCTTAAAATTGATGCCTGGTATTTTCATAAAACTAATTGCCATGATATACTATAAATGAAATATTCTGGGGGTGTAAATATGTATGTAAAGAAAAGAAGTGAAATTGATAAGAAAATATTTAATACAGATACCATGAAAAATGTTCAGAAACAGGTTTTGATAGGTGGAGATCAGGGATGGGATAGTCATGTAATGAGAATGTTTACCCTGGGCAAGGATGGGTATTCTCCCAAACACAGTCACCCCTGGGATCATATGGTTTACATTGTAAAAGGTGAAGGTGTTATTTTTATTGATGGTACTGATTATCCTGTATCCGGAGATTCTGTCGCGGTTGTTCCTGGAGGCAAAGAACACCAATTTCTGCAAACAGGAAATGAAGAGTTGGTTTTTATGTGTATAGTCCCTACTGAAGGTGATGTCTGATAAAAACCAGATTAGCTTATAGTATGAATTTTGATCATATTGGTTCTATTTACACCTGTAAGAGGCATACTGCTCACTGCAACAAGCTTATCTCCTTTTGAGCAAAATTCTCTTGTTGTAAGGATTGTATCCGTATTATCAAACAGTTCATCATTGGAATCTGCCATATCAATTTTTATTCCATAGACTCCTCTAAAGATAGTGAGTTTTCTTAGAACCCTTTCATCTGGTGACATGCCCAGTATTGGTTTTGAAGGTCTGTATTTACTTAATGATTCAATAGTACGGCCGGACCTTGAAAACCCTATCATGTATTCAGGAGAGATTGTATTGCATAAAGTGCATGCAGAAAAACAAAGAGCATCTGCGTCATCATCTGCTTTTCCTGATAAATTGTATATATTTTCAGTAACTTCGATATAGTTTATCTCCTGTTCTGTTCTTTCAGCAATGTTGGACATAACTGTTACAGTTTCTACAGGATATTCACCCATAGCTGTTTCGCCTGAGAGCATAACAGCATCAGTTCCATCAAAAATTGCATTGGCAACATCATTTGCTTCTGCTCTGGTTGGTTTTGGTTTTGAAATCATAGATTCCATCATTTGGGTTGCTGTAATAACTGGTTTGTGAGCGATATTACATTTGTGTATTATCTGCTTTTGTAGAATAGGAACATCCTGTGCCGAAGTTTCTGCTCCCAGATCTCCCCTTGCAACCATAATACCATCTGATTCTTCAATAATTCTATCTATATTTGTTATTGCTTCAGGTTTCTCAATTTTTGAGATAATAAAAGCACTTTTCCCTTTTTTTTCAACTTTTTCCCGTAAACCAATTATATCTTCAGCCTTTCTTACAAAAGAAAGAGCAATAAAATCAACATCATGTGAAAGCCCAAAGTTAAGGTCTTCCAGATCTTTTTCTGTAAGAGCCGGAGTACTTAGTGGAGTATCGGGTAAATTTATTCCTCTAAAAGAACGGATCATTCCTCCATTCATAACTTCGCAGGTTATAATTCTATTTTCAATACTTTTAATTTTAAGTTCTATATTTCCATCATCAAGGAGAATTTTTTCTCCTGGTTTCGCTTCGTCAGGTAATGGTTTGTAATTAATACTGAGCATTTCCCAATTACCAACAATATCTTCTGTTGTAAGTTTTAAGATGGAACCTTTTTTTAGCTCAATAATATCTTTACTCTGCTTGCCTGTTCTAATTTTAGGTCCCTGAAGATCCAGGAGTATTCCTATAAACTTACCTGTATTTATTGATACTTTGCGTATATTATCAATGGTTGTTTTATGGAAATCATAAGATCCATGAGACATGTTCATTCTTGCAATATCCATTCCGGCTTCTACCAGTTTTTGCAGAACTTTTTCATCCTGACTTCCTGGTCCAATTGTACATACTATTTTTGTTGATTTCATGTTTATAATGGTACTTCATTATATGATCTATTGCAAATAAAATTTCTTATCAATTTATCTACCTTATAAGTAAATTTAAAAAAATGAGTTGTTTTATCTCCAAAAACATAATAATCTTTAAAAAAATAATTATCTACTTTTTAAGGGAAAATATGCTTGATTGGAAAGAACTAATAAAAAAAGAAAATTTATCACTAGATGAACTTCACCAGATTCCCTCAAGATGTAATGTTTTAAATCAAACTTCTATTAAAGTTTATTTAGATAATAAGTTGAATATTGAGGAACTGCTTAGAGATATCCCTTTTTCTCTTGATGATATAACCAATGAAAATTTATGGATGAGTCCAATTGATTCTTTACAGTTTGATGTAAATTATCATAATAATTTACCCTATTTTACTCCTCATTATTATTCATTTGAAAACGGGTTGAAATTTCTTGATTCTGAAAAAGAAATTCTTAAATTTCTAATTAAAAAAATGACCTTCAGACAAATTCTTAAATTATCAAATAATATACAATTGAAATTAAGTAATGAATCAGAGACAGAGTATATTCATATAGATAAAAACAATGGCTATATTCTTTTTAAACCCTATCCCTATAAACATCTATACTCCATGGGTCATGAATGCAATTATGCTCGTGGTGTAATGGAAGCTATTATAAGATCGAAAGATTATGAATCTTATAGCTTGAATGAATTATTTTGCTCTGCAAAAATTGAAAATATTTTAAAATATTATTATAATGATCTGAATATAGAATTTAATAAAGAAAGTGGTGAATTTAGCCTTAATGAAAGTATTATTGCAAAAAAAGAATCGATAGACTTAAATGTTTTTCTAAAAGAAACTTTTTTACCTGAAATAAAAGAAAGTGAAATAATTCGTATTACAGAAAATGTAGACTATAAAGGATACAGAATTTTCAATAAAGGAGAAATATTTAACGCTCCTTATTGCTGTTACGAATTACAGCTTCATAGAATGCCCATCCAAAAGCGATTTAAACAATTTTTTAGTTCAAAATATACAGGAGTCTCCTTCAAAAAACTGGAAGATCAGCTTAGGATAGCTCAACAGAAAACTCATGAAGCTAATCAGTCAAAATATTTACTGGAGCAGGAAATACTTAAAAAAGATAAATTCTTACGCTCTACTTCTCATGAACTTAGAACGCCCTTAAATGGAATTATAGGATTAATTGACAGTGTTCTTACTTCTGGTGCTGACAGTCTTAGACCTGATGATCTTGCTAATCTGAATACTGCCTCAATTAGTGCCTGGCGTCTTTCCCGTTTAGTTAATGATATTCTGGATTTTTCAAAAATGATGGAGGATACTCTTATTCTTCAAAAAGATCACATTGCGTTGTATCAGGTTGTTGAGTTTGTTGTCAGAAATCTGCAACCCCTCCTGTTTGGGAAGCCTGTAAGAATAGAGATTTATTTGCCCTCTGATCTGCCTGAAATTTGGGCTGATGAAAATCGATTGCAGCAGATTCTGTTTAATCTGTTGGGGAATGCCCTGAAATTTACTCATAGGGGAAAGATCGTTATTTCTGCCCAGGTTCAACAGGATGAGTTGCTGGTATCTATAAAAGATACCGGTATTGGTATTCCCGGTGACAAGCTTGAGTCTGTTTTTACGGAATATGAACAGGGGGGAGAGGATATATCACACCGTTATGGAGGAACCGGGTTAGGTCTTACTGTAACAAAACAGCTTATTGAGCTTCATGGTGGAAGAATTTGGGCAGAATCTGTGTACGGTAAAAGTTCATGGTTTTTCTTTACTTTGCCAATAGCTTCTGAAACTGATTATTCAAAATCAATTATCATAGACGCTGATACTTTTAATAATCATCAGAATTCTGAGCATAATGGAGAATTTCATATTCCCGATTGGAAGGTTCCTGATAATGGGGAAAGTATGATTGTTGCTGTTGATGATGAACCTATAAATTTAAAGGTTATTCAAAATTATCTTTCTGGAGATAAATACCTTGTTAACTCCTTAGTTTCTGGTGTTAAACTTTTAGAATATTTAAAAGAAGGTGTTTTACCTGAACTGGTAATTCTGGATATTTTTATGCCCGAAATATCTGGGTATGAATTGTGTTCGGAAATAAGAAAAATGTATTCATCTTATGAACTTCCTGTACTTATGCTTACAGCCAGTAATAATCTGGAAGATATGGTTAATGCTTTTTCATTAGGTGCCAATGACTATATAACAAAACCAGTTTCCCGTGGAGAGTTATTAGCCCGGGTGGAAACTCATATTAAGCTTAAAAAATCCATTGAAAGAATAGAACTTTCCAATAAAAAGTTAAATGTTATAGATCGCCTTGTTAGCTTTGGATTTTTGGCATCTACCTTTGTCTTTCAAAATAAAATATCTTTGGAACAGGAAAATATTATTCTAAATAAGGCATACGATTATTATAAACCTCTGTTAGATCAAATAATAACAGATACAGAAAGTTCCGGAGCCTCTTTTGAAAAGCATGATTATTTTGAATTAGTTTTTAGTAAACTGCAAAGTTTGGGATCACAAAAAAAGCTTAATCTTCTTTATGAAATTGGGGAGAGGGTTCAAAGTATACCCAGCAAAGAGTTTAATGATGAGGATATTGAAGAGATTTCTACTAATGTCTTTGATTTTGTATCACGTCTTCTCTTTATGGAAGATCCCGTTGAATCTTCCAGGAAGCTTGATCTTTCTTTTTTAAGTAAGCAATATAGTTTAACCCCTAAAGAGATTGAAACTGTTTCTCTTGTTTTTGAAGGTTATTCTAATAATGAAATAGGAGATTTGATGGGTATAGCTCTCAATACAGTCAAACAGCATATTTATCATATTTTTAATAAAGTGGGAGTAGAGAACAGGACTCATCTAATATATAAACTTGTCGAAAAAAGATGAAAATAGATTTATTTAAAATAAAAAAGGCTACCTGACTAGATGGTACAGGCAACCTCAACTTTTTGAAATATGAGCTGTATTTTTTATACTCTTAATTTGTTTTGCTGTATATAAAACTTTAGTTTTATATATTATGGAAATATTTAATATGCTTAAGGGTTTGACAAGTAAATGAGACATAGCGCAAAAAGCTCCGGTATTTATCTTAAATACTGTTATTTCAGATAAAAGTGTAATACACTTAGCAAATGGTTGTTTGGGAAGATATGACAGAAGCGGAAAGAGATAGGTTTATATATCTCACTTTAAGTGAAGATGCCTTAAAAGCTATTGTTGTAATAATGCAGAAGAAACATGGTTTGGATGTATCTACAGAAGATATTATGCGTTTTGCATTTAAAGTTGCAAGAAACAGAATGATACCAGGAAAACGAAAAACGAAAAACTAAAAATGAAAAATAAAGAAAATACAACCAATATAGTTCCCAATAAATATTTATCTTTTATCTTAATGCATCATAAAAAACGGATTGCTCTTTTGAATATCGATGAAGAGGAATGTACTCTTTATGATAGTCTGGGCGACGCTTTTCTTAAT
>Ga0164318_10001810_pt1 | contig 19377 bp, 12 predicted proteins | sample GuaBasSedimGuay9_FD_113734 | JGI IMG/M metagenome (GOLD analysis project Ga0164318, IMG submission 113734) | Subseafloor sediment microbial communities from Guaymas Basin, Gulf of California, Mexico - Guay9, Core 4571-4, 0-3 cm | ecosystem: Environmental > Aquatic > Marine > Hydrothermal vents... | reverse complement strand
GCTCAGTCAGCGCTTTCGGGCCATCGCTGTGGACCTGCCTGGCTATGGCGCTTCCCCCCCTCTACCAGACCGGGTGACCATTCCGGCCTATGCAGATGTGTTAGCTAACTTCATAGAACGGGTGACCGATGGGCCTGTGGTGTTGGTGGGGCATTCAATGGGCGGGATGATTAGCCTGACGATGGCCCTGCGCTATCCAGTCCTGATCGAGCGCATGGTGTTGATTGATCCAACGATCAGCGGTCGGCTTTCCCTGGCGATCAACGTGGCCATTTCTCCCATCACGTTTCTGGAACGGTTTGGGTTGGGGAGTCTGTTGACCCGCACCGTGGAGCGCACAGTCGTTGGAATCACTGACCGGCTGATGCGGCCGGTCTCTTTCGCCGAGCGGACCGGCATCACTGAGCAGGATTACAAACGGCTCCGGGCGGATGCCCGACGCCCCGGCCAAGGTCGTGTGCGCGCCGAGTGCTTTCTGGCGATGCTCGAAAACGACCTGCGGGGCAGATTGGGACGGATCGAGACGCCGGCCCTGGTGTTGTGGGGGGCGGAGGACAATACCGTTCCATTGCGTGACGCCGGTGTCGTGGCCGATGAATGGCCCGACGCTGACTTGCGTATTCTCCCCAAAGCGGGCCATTGGCCGCACTTTGAAACACCGGATACGACCCGCCGCTTGATCGCCGCCTACCTGGGATTGCCGCTCTTCAGTAGCTCACTCCACACCCCTTTGGACGATGAGGAGTTGGTGCGTACCCAGGAAGTCGCTCAATTTCTGGCTCATTCCGACATTGGTAAGGACCTCAATATGGCCCAACGTATGCGCCTGGCGGCTCAATTGCGTCAACGCTTCTACCCCTCCGGTAGCAACGTCGTTAGCAGTGACGAGACCGGCAACGAGTTGTTCATCATTCGGTCGGGGACCGTCGAGGTGTGGAGCGACCCGGATAGGTCTCCTGGCGAGGAGGGAACCAGCGCCCGTCTGGTAGCTACACTGCGTCCTGGTCAGATGACCGGGGAACTGGCGATGTTGGATCAGGGGTTGCGGAGCGCTGACCTGGTGGCGGGGCCAGAGGGGGCAACGGTCCTGGCCCTCTCGCGGGATCGGCTGCTGGCTTTGTGTGAAGATGATGCCGTGCTAGGCACTCGTCTGTTGTGGGATATCGCCGTCGCGATGTCCCAGCGGGTGCGTTTCATCCTTTGGCAACTGGAACGGGCTACCCACCGACCGTAATTGTCTGTGACGAAAGTTGACCTCGATTTAGCTACGTGGACAGGCGCGCCTGCGCAGGTGGGCGCTTGGCTGCAAGTCCTCCAGACAGAGGCGATTTCAATCGCTAACAGTAGTAGCCTCAGTAGCTTGACAATGTCACATTCGCTTAATGACGCCGGATTTGCCCTTGAACGTTGGGCGAGGTCTCCTGACCGAGCCACTTTGGGGCTAAAACAGGGCTGTTCCGCCTCGGTCAGGAGACCTTCGGCGAACAAAGAGGTCAATGTGACATTGTCAAGGTAGTCACGCGGACCGTTTGTATTCGGTCGCCTGGGCCAGGATCTCCTCTGCACTGCGGCGTGCTGCCTCTCCGCTACCGCCAAGCATCTGCGCTAGTTCCTCCACCCGTGCTGTTCCCGTCAACTGCCGGACGTGGGTGGTGGTGCGTTCTTCTGCGCCGCCCGATGTGACCTGTTTTTCGATATGGAAGTGGACATCCCCGAAGGCGGCCAGTTGGGGAAGGTGGGTAACACACAGTACCTGGTGCCGGATGCCGTCCGGGCCGGTCGTCAACCGCCACAATTTTTCTCCTACTGTGGCTCCCACTCGCCCGCCGATACCCTGGTCAATCTCGTCGAAGATCAGGGTCGGTGTCTCGTCGGCCCGGGAAAGCACCGTCTTGAGCGCCAACATCAAACGGGATGTTTCGCCGCCGGAGGCGATGCGTACTAGTGGCTTCAGGGGTTCTCCCGGATTCGGGGAAACGAGGAATTCGACCCGGTCTATGCCGGTCCGGTCGAAGGCCCAGTGACCGGCGGAGAGCACCTCTCTCGGCGTTGCTGGTTGATCGGGCAGGAGTTCCGCCAGCAGGGCTTCTGTGACAGGAAGCCCGCTAGTATCGGCCCGCCACGCAAAATCAACGTCAAACCGTGCTCCTTCCATTCGCAGATCGGCCAACTCTGTTTCGATCTGCCGGGAAAGCTGTTGGGCGGCCTGACGGCGTTTCAATGAGAGGGCAACGGCCCGGCGGGCCAACTCGGCCAGCAGGTGTTCCTCGCGGCGTTGCAGCTCGGTGACCCGCTCCTCACTGTGGGCGATGGTCTCCAATTCCTGCGTCGCCCGGTCGGCGTAGGCCAATACGTCGGGGATGGTGGCCCCATATTTGCGCTCCAGACGATGGATCAGGGCCAATCGTTCCTCGACTTGCTCCAGACGGTGCGGATTGTACTCGACCTGCTCTTCGTAATCTCGTAGAGCCTGGCTCAACTCCTCTACCTGGTAGGTGATGGTTTCGATGGCTTGTAACTGGGGCTCAAGAGCTGGGTCCACGCGCGCCAGGCGACCGAGCGCCCGGGTCGCCTCGCCCAGCAGGTCCATCGCGGCCGGGAGCGTTTCGTCCCCACTGCCCTCCAGCGCCAGCCGGGCTTCGCCAATCAACGCGGCCAGCAACTCGGCGTTGGAAAGCCGTACCCGTTCGGCGAGTAATTTCTCTTCCTCACCAGCCTGTAATGTGGCCGAGCTGATCTCATCGATTTGAAAGCGCAGCAGGTCGGTACGATGGGCCAGCTCTTGCTCGTGGGTGATCAGGTCCGTCAGCTCCCGCTGCACTGCTCGCACTTCGTCCACCAGCGCGGTGACTTCTGCCCGCAAGGGCCACAGGTTGCCGAAGCGATCCAGCAAATCTACGTGGGAGCGGGGGCGAAGTAAGGACAGATGTTCGCTCTGACCGTGGATGTCCACCAGGCCCTCGGTGATCTCCCGCAAGACTGTCAGGGTTACCACCCGCCCGTTGACCCGGCAGATGCTCCGCCCGTTGGCGCGGATTTCGCGTCCCAACAGCAAGAGATCGGGATCATCTCCCTCTAATCCCTCCCGTTCCAGGATCGCGTTCACCGCCGGGTGGATGGCTTGATGGAGCTGGAACGTCGCTTCGACGATAGCCCGGTCGCTGCCCGCGCGCACGAAGGTCGTATCGGCTCGACTGCCCAACACCAGACTCACTGCGTCCACGATGATGGATTTGCCGGCGCCGGTCTCGCCGGTCAGGGCCGAGAACCCCGGATCAAATGTCAATTGCAAGTCTTCGATGATGGCAAAGTCACGGATGTGCAACTCGGTCAGCATCTTGCTTCATTTCTCTCCGCTATACGCGCCGGCCGGGGCGCAGCCGGGCGTAGGCCGCGCCGACAGCCGTTGCTATGTAGACCAGATGCCAGATGATGTTTATTATCCAACTCGAACCCCAAGCGGATATGTAGCCTTGGGATGAGAAGGCAAGGCTACATATCCGGGGGAGGATCGAGAAGGCCAATTGCACGCTCCATCCCAGAACGATGCCTCCACAGACTACTAGCCAGGTATACCGTCCCCGGCGGCGGCGGATCGCCCAGTGGGCAGCTTCGGCGATGCCGGTTCCTACCGTCGGCCCCAGGAAGATGGTGAACCACCCCAGTCGGGGGATCAACCAACCGGCGATCAACGCCAGCGGCAGGGTAACCAATGCCGCAATCAGATAGTAGATGGAGCGAAACTCGGCATAGAAGACTCGTTGCTGATTGCTGATGCAGTCCCGGCAGCGGTAGCCCACCGGGGTCAATACGGCACATTTGGCGCAGATAGGGCGTTCACACCGGTTGCACCGCAGGTAGGTTTCCACGTCGGGGTGGTTTACGCAATGGAGCGGTTCGTCACCCGTCATTTTATCTCCTATCAGTGTGTTATCCGTCGCTGTCCCCATCGCGGGGGGATAATCTGGACAATAACGTTTTATAGAAGTAGGCCCGTTCCTGCACCCGCGCAAAGCGGGCGAGGTGCTTACTGGCAGCTACGATAACCTCGTCGTCAGCCTGTAACTCGGCTTGAACCGCTCCATCCACTGTTAGCACGGCAGGTCGTCGTCCGGCGACTGTCAGATTGACGGTGACGCCCTCATCCAGTACGAGCGGGCGCTCCATACTCAGGTGAGGAGCCACCGGTACTAGCAAAATGTTGCGCAATTGTGGCGGAAGGATCGGCCCGCCTGCAGCCAGGGCGTATGCTGTGCTACCGGTCGGTGTGGCGACGATCAGGCCATCGGCTACATAGGTCGCTAACCGGCCCCCGTCTATGTGAACGTGCAGGTGGACGACCTGGGCACGAGCGCCCCGCCCGGTTACCACGTCGTTCAATGCCTCGGCCTGGGCCAATACTTTCCCCTCTCGCCGGGCGACGACGTGGAGCATCATACGCTCCTCGATCCAATAGCGCCCGGCCATCACCTGGGACAGGGCAGCCCGCCACGTTTCCGGGGTGGATTCTGTCAGGAACCCCACCCGCCCCAGATTGATTCCTAGCAAAGGGATGCCATGCGGCGCAGCCAGGTGTGCAGCCCGCAGGATTGAACCGTCCCCGCCCAGGGTGACGATGTAGTCGGCATCTTGCCATACTTTGTCGTTCAGTCCGTCAGATATGGGCCAGGCGTTGCTTCCCCAACCCCGGTTTGCCGTCCAGGTGATGATTTCATTGGCCAGAGTATGGGCTGGGGCGATGTGGGGGTTGAAGAAGACCGCGATTGTGTTCATCTTGCCCGTTTGCCTGTTTGCCTGTTTGCTCAGACGCGCGCCGTCAACCAGGCGACCAGCTCCGGTAGAGGGACTTTGGATTGTTCACCGGCCTCCATATCTCGCACTGTTACGACGCCGGCCTGCAACTCGTTTTCCCCTAAGATGAGGACGTAGCGTGTATTCCGTTTGCCGGCCTCTCGAAGCTGGCTTCGCAGACCTCGCTCTCCGAACGCGGTCCAGACGCCGATGTCAGCCTGGCGCAAGCGGTCCGTTAGACGGAGCGCCTCTCGTTGAGCAGCAGGTCCCAGGTGGGCCAGAAAGACCTGGGGATGGGCCAATGGCGGTACTTCGATTCCCAACTCTTTCATCACCATAATGATACGCTCCAACCCGGAGCCAAACCCCACGCCAGGGGTGGGAGGACCGCCGAGCAATTCGGCCAGTCCGTCGTACCGCCCGCCGCCGCAGACGGCGCTTTGTGCCCCGATCCCGGCGGCCCATACTTCGAACACTGTCTTGGTGTAGTAATCCAGCCCGCGTACCAGCCGGTGATTGAGGGTGTATCGGCGGCCCAGCAGGTCGAGATACTCTAGCAGGGTGGCGAAGTGATCCGCGCATTCGGTACAGAGGTGGTCTGTGATGTGCGGGGCATTGGCGATGATGGGTTGGCATCCCTCAGCTTTACAATCCAGTACTCGCAGGGGGGCACGTTCCAGGCGACGGCGGCAATCGTCGCAAATCTGCGCTTGATAATGGCTATAGTATGCTTTCAACTCGGCGATGTACCCCGGCTTGCAATGAGGACAGCCGGTAGAGTTGAGTTGGAAGGCCAGGTCGCGGAACCCCAAATCGGCGTAAACATCCCATGCCAGCAACATCACTTCGAGGTCGGCCATAGGGTCCTGCTCCCCGATGATCTCCACGTTGAATTGGGTGTGCTGGCGGTAGCGGCCCGCCTGTGGGCGTTCGTATCGGAATAAGGGGCCAAAGGTGTAGAGTTTGACGGGCTGTGGACGGACGTGCATCCCGTTTTCGAGGTAGGCGCGGATGAACCCGGCGGTGAATTCCGGGCGTAGGGTGATGCGATGCCCGCCTTTGTCCTCGAATGAGTACATTTCTTTGTCCACAATGTCCGTGCCGGCCCCAACGCCTCGGGCGAACACCTCGGTGGCCTCGAAAATCGGCGTGTCCAGACGCTCGAAACCGGCCAGTTCCGCCAGGTGGCGGGCACGGTCTCGTATATAGTGCCAGTAGGGTTGTTCTTCCGGCAATACGTCTACCGTGCCGGTCGGTCGTTGAAATCGAGGCATGCGGTACCTCCTGTTCTGTCTATGCTCTGATCTTGTGCGCGGTTCGAATCGTGTTGTGAGGGGTATTATAGCGTAACTCTAGAGGGTTGTCTACCTTTGGGTAGTGCAGGATGCGTGACCGGGCTCGACTTCAGGCTTATGCTGCGCCCTGTAGTGGCTGATTCTTATCAATGCTGCAGTACGAATCGCGTCACCACGATGGCGTCGTTCGACATCTCATCTGCCGATTGTACCGGGACGCGCTCGCCGGTCTCGCCGCCGTAAAATCCTACCTGGAGCGTGAATGGCCCTTCTCCCACGTCTGGCGCGAAGATCAGTGGGTGGAAATCTATCACCGTCTCCCCCTCGACCCAGCGGTGCACGGGATACGTCCACAGCGCCGGAAGGCCATCGTGTTGAGCGACCAATTGTCCATCTGCGTTAAGTGTATGGACAAATACTTTGAGGTATTGGGTGATTGGCGCTGTAGCACGCCAGTGAAGATACACTCCCACGCGCTGTCCGCTCCCTGGTGGCTGATCGGCGCTCTGGTACAACTCGTAACCAACCAGGGAGATGCCATTCTGCAACGTCGCAGAGATTGGGGTAGGCGGCGCCCACTGTGGCCCTTCGACGCGATAGATGACGGCCTCGCGTTTATCAGGGACGTAGATGGGCGTCAATCCTGGCGGCCGGTTTTCGGGATTGAGCAGTCCTTCCTGTGTGGGATAGAGAAACAATCCCGTGGTCCTGTCCATGATGAAGAAGCGATAATTGTGTTCCCGGATGTATCCCAGGATCTCCGCGCGGGTTTCCAAGTCGCGCCCCAGAACGAAAGCCATCGCGTAGCGCCATTTCCAGGGCGATGCCACGTCGTGATACTCGACGTGGGTGCTGAAGACCTCGTTTGCCGTCTGCATCCCTGCTGCATGCAACGTGTTGCTGACCTCGACGATGTCCTCATCACCGGGATTGCTGGTCATAAACGAGAGTGGCCCACGCAGATAGGGGATGCACAGGAGGAGCAGCAAGGGCAACCGGAGCGGGATTTGCCATCGGCGCGTCGTTATTTTCTCTGGTAGCTTCACCGGTAGCTTCTCCGGCAGCAATGACCACGCAAAGTAAAGGCTCCCCCAGACCTGCAATGGCATCAATGTGATCAGGAACCGCCGGTCGAGCCGGGTCGTTGCCAGCAACGCGATCAGGCCTACGACGGAAATACCAAAGAATGCCCGTGCTCTGGGCTTGAGGTCGCCTTGTCTGTGAAGCAGCGCGAACCAGAACCCGGCCTGTGCAATGGTCCCCAGGAACCAATCAACTGAATAGGCATCACCGGTGAGCCAGTAGCTCAGAAAGGTTTTCCACCAGTGAGTGAAGAATGCCTTGGGTTGCCCACGAATCACCTCCAAAATCCCAATGTCCATAGGGACTTCTTTCCAGGCGTATATGTAGTCGGAAGAACCGCGCAGATGGAACCACAGGTTATGGGCTTGCTCGTTGTAGAATGGATTGCCTTTGATCAACAGACTACATAACAATTGGGGAAAAGCGCCGATGAACGCTCCGAGCAGGAAGAAGGCCGTCACCCGCAGGCTTTCTCGATCTCGGCGCACGATGAAGGGAATGAGAAGGAAAAGTGCACAACTGGCTATCGTCAGCGAGGCCGTGTAGCGGATCAAGTACGAAAGTCCTGTCAGAAACCCAGCCCCAAAAACCGCCGTCCGCCGCCGTCTCTCAGCGAGCAGGAACGGAAACGCACACAGGAGCAGGCCAGAGGCGAGCATATCGGTTGAGTCCAGGCTGGCAAAAAAGAGGTAAAAGGCCATACATGCTTGCAGGAGCTCGGTCAGAACCGCCAGCCACCGGCGGCCCGTCATCCGTAGCACCAGGTGGTAAGTGCCGAGCAAGCCCAGAAAGCCGCCGAAGATAGAGAGTGCAAACGCGGTGTGTAGTACGTCGGCGCCCAACTCACGACCTACGCGCAGCAATAGCGGATATCCCAATGGATAGAGTCCGTGTACCCAATCGGGATGGGTAAGGTTGGTGAAATCGAGGCGGGCGGCGCGTTCAGCCCACCCGAAGAAGTCAGGATACCGCACGGTGATCTGATCCCACACGCGCCGAATTTCCACAGCCACGAAGGCCAGTGCGATCAGCCACGGCATGGCAGTCTGTGCGTAGCGTGCTCCGTCAAGTCTTAGTTGTTCAGGAAATGTTGTCCAATGTTGTTTGTCTGTCATCGTCACGGGCCATTCGTCAATCGAAATCTGGCATCTACCGAATTATTTCCGTTCTTTCTGCGTTATCTTATTACTGGGCCGGCTTGATTGGAAAAACACAGGCCGCAGTGCATGCCGGGTGAATTATACTATGGGTCAGAGAAAACACAAAAGCTATGCCTCAGTGGCAAAACGCTTGACGGGTGAAAAATACATAGTATAATTAGGTATATGTGTTCACATCCGCATCGGAACAATTACCGATGCATAGGATAATGGATGACGACGATTGAGGTGAAATCGAATGATACAACAATCTACACCTTCTTCCCCTATATCCTCATCCCCCTCTTTGATTCAGGTAGAAAACGTCCACAAGTCATTTTTGATGGGCAAGGAAGCCGTACAAGCCTTGCGAGGTGTCTCGTTGCACGTGATGCCCGGAGAGGTGATTTGTCTGATGGGGCCGAGCGGATCCGGCAAGACCACGTTGTTGAACATCATCGGCGGGCTGGAGGAGCCGAGCCGGGGGCACGTCATTGTGGATGGAGAGAACGTGGTCGCATTACCGGAGGACCGCCTTTCCGAGATGCGTCTCACCAAAATGGGGTTCGTGTTCCAGAGTTACAACTTGTTGGCTAACTTCACCGCCCGAGAGAACATCGAAGTGCCTATGGCACTGGCTGGCCTGAGTCGCAAACAGCGCCGGAAGCGGGTAGAGGCGCTGTTGGAAAGTGTGGGGCTGGCGGACCGCGCCGACCACTATCCCAGTGAACTCTCCGGCGGACAACAACAGCGCGTAGCTATCGCTCGTGCCCTGGCCAACAACCCGCTTATCCTGATTGGCGATGAGATCACTGGCGATCTGGATTCCGAGACTGGCTTCGAGGTGATGGAGATCGTGGCGCAGTTGAACCGGGAACAGGGAACCACAGTAATCTACGTCACGCATGACAATCGTATGGCAAAGTTTGCCCATCGGGTCATCCAACTCCGTGATGGTCGCATCATAGATACGGATTAGCACCTTGGCCCACTTACCTACTTCTTACTTGCCACTTGCTACTTCTTACTTGCCACTTGCTACTTGTCACTTGCCACTTGCTACTTGCTCACTTGTCACTTGCCCACAGGAGCACACGGAATGATCGTTCAGTACATCCTCAAAAGTTTTAGTCGGCACAAAGCCCGTACCGCGATTATGGTGTTGGCCTTGTTGGTCGTGACGACGATGCTGGTTGCCCTCAACAACGGGATCGAGTCGTTCCAACAGCAGGTGGTCGAGATCATCGAACAGGAGGCCGGAGAGCAAGACATTACCATCACCCGTGCCGACACCAGCATCAATCAATACATTGATGTCGAGCGCATCGTTCCCTTACTTTCCCAGGTAGACCCGATGGTCGAAGCGATTTATCCGCGCTTTCTCGCGACCATCGAGTTAGAATCCGATACGCAAAAGGGGAATGCATCCCTCGTGGCGCGTACTCCAGAGGACGATATGGGGCAGGTCACGGTGTTGGAGGGCGAGTATGACCTGGAAGGGGACCAGGTTGTCATTCTGAAAGTCACCGCCGACACCTTTGGGCTGCAGGTGGGCGACGAAGTCGCTTTGAGCTACATTCTTCCCCTGGCGCGGGTCAAGGGGCAAGAGTTGCCGACCGATGCCAGCGTGGGGCGGATCACCCGCCGGTTTACCGTGCGGGGGATTGCGCTGGCTGGCGGGTTGGGTGGTGGTATGCAAAACGGCGTCCTGGCCAGCGTCGAGACCGTTCAGGATTGGTTGGGCATACCGGGGCGAGCCGAGCGACTGGTCGTCAAGCTGAACGAGGGCGTGTATAGCTCGTTGAATACCCAGAACGCCATCTTTCGAGTGCGACGAATCGCCGAAAAGATGTACAACGCTTTGGGCGACGACGTCGAAACCTACACCTTTTCCATAGACAAGGCCGAGATGTTGGATTTCAGTGATGTGTTCTTCGCCGTGATGCGCTCTTTGAGCGCCGTGTATGGTCTCTTGATTATGGGAGTGGTGGGGCTGTTGATCTACTCCATCGTCAACACCAACGTAGAAGAACGACGGCGGGATCTGGCCTTCTTGCGCGTCCTGGGGGCCAAACGCCGTCACCTGTTTGCTCTGGTGATGATCGAGGTGGCACTGATCGGGGTGATGGGGGTCGGGTTGGGGGGCGCCGCTGGCCAGGTAATCAGCGCATCGGTGGTGGACCCCATCGCCAATCGGCTCATTGCACAGGCGACGGACGCCGGTCTCGAGCTGGGCATCGAGTTCCATATGGCCATCACGGCAGTCGCCATAGTGCGGGCGGTGATCATCGCCGCCGTCGTATTGACGTTGGCCGCTGTGGCGCCGGCCCGCAAGGCCGCCAATACCAAGATCCGCTATGCCATCAACCCTGGCTCGGCCGAGCAGTTGCAAATCGAAGACCTCTCTCGACTGCGATCCCGCAAGTTTGATGTACGCGTCATCGTCGCCGGCATCGTATTGACCATTATGTGGTTGCTGATTTTCATCGGCAACAACTTCCTCTTTGTCCAGGGAAACGAATCGGTCATCAGCATTTTCCTGTTTACCGGTATGGCGTTGTTGGTCATTGGCGTCAGTCTGTTGTTCTATGCGTTGACGATCCCCTTTGAGCGGCTCTTGATCCTGTTCAACCAGGTTGTGACCCCGAAATTGACGTTCTTCGCAGGGCCGAATCTGTTGCGGGCCAAACAGCGGAATACCATCATCTCGCTGATGATTGTCTTCAGTGCCACACTGCCTACCTTTCTGGGGACGATGACGGCGCTGGAAGAGAAGAACTACGATATCGAGGCCCGCTTCGATCAGGGAGCGCCGATCACTGCTGAGGTATCTCGCTGGTGGCAATACTACTACTTTGCCCCTTCCCAGGAACATGAGTATCTGCTTCCCACTGTATTGGAAGAAATTCGTTCCTTGTCCGGCATTGCCCAGGCTGTTGGATTGACGAGCAAGTACCGCGCTGACGCCAGCAACAAAGTCGCTCTCCGCACGACAGCGATCCAGGTCGTGGGGGTGACGGATTCGCTGGACGGTGTTGTCTATGACGACCTGACCGAATACGCCGCTGTTGGCCCCTCAGCCTTCGACACCATCCTTTCCCAGCCAGATACCATCATTCTGGGGGCCGGGTATGCCGAGTACATGGACCTGCACGTGGGGGATGTGATCCGGGTGGTAGGTGAGGGCAAGGATCACATCGTAGATATGCGGGTGGTTGGCCTGGTAGAGAAGATGGCCGGTTTCAAGGAATTTTCTCGAAATGAAAATTACGTTCGCTGGGGGCGTTCGCCGGCCTTCGTTTCGCTGGATACGTATATCCGCCTCACCACCGATCCTGCCAAAAGGGCGGTGTGCGCTACCGGTCTCTGCTCACAAAGCGAGCGGGAACAGCCGATCATGGCTCGCATCCTGATGACTACAGAGGCAGAAGCCGACGAGCCTCAGGTCGTTGCCGATTTGCGGGAACTTTTTGCCGACCGGCAGGATGTGTGGGTCGAGTCCACGGCTGAGGAAATCCGTACGACGGAGCAATCTATGCGCACGGTGCGGGTGCTGATGCTCATTATGACGGTGCTTTCGTTCATCACCAGTGTCTTTGGCGTCTTTGCAGTGGTTTACGTGGCGGTCTACGTGCGACGGCTGGAGATCGGTATGCTCAAGGCGATTGGGATGCGGCAACGGGAGTTGATCGGCAGCTTCGCGCTGGAGGCGGTGATCATGACGGTCAGCGCGGCGTTGACCGGGGTCACGGCCGGTACCGTGTTGGGATACATCTTCTACGTAAGTAACAACATGATGCGCAATACACCTACACAGTTGACTTTCGACTGGTTGACGACAACGGCGATCCTGGTGATGGTCGTGCTGGCCAGCATCATCAGCGCCACATTGGCCGCCCGGAGCGTCGTGCGCAGCAAAGTGACGGAAATCCTGCGGGAGGCCTGGTAGGGGCAGGTTTTGCACCTACTCAACCCTGCGGGAGGCGTGTAGAGCCATTTTCGGAATAGCACAACAGGAGTGGGAAATGAAGAAACGATGGATTGCTGGACTGCGCATAGCCCTGCTGATGGTGGTTGGAGGAATATGGGGGATGGTTGCTTGTTCCCCAACTCCCTCCTCAGAGATGATAGCGGAAATCACAGCCGTCTCGGAGGCCGGAGTGGAGACCCCGGAGGCGACGCTTCCACCGGTTATCGTCGGTCGGACAGTAGTCGGCGACGGGAAACTGGCCTCCCCGTATCCCAAACTATCCCTCTCATTCGGCGGCGATGTCGGTGGGGAGGTGCTTAGTGTCACGGTTCAGGCCGGTGATGTAGTCCAGATCGGCGATCTGCTGGCGCTGTTGGATGACCACGATCTCCAACAGGCCGTGGACGACGCCCGGCGGACTCTCGACCGAGCGATGATTGATCGGGACAGAGCGCAGCGAAAATGGGAGCAGGACATAGCCGATGCAGAGCAAGCCTTGGCCGATGCTCAGCGGGCGTTGAATAAAGCCCAACTGGAGTTTTCCGAGACCAGTTTGGAAGAAGCTCGCACTAATCTGGAGCTGGCGCAAAAGGCCGAGCATGACCGCAAGTGGGAGTACGACGAAGCCCAACGCGCCTGGCCTCCGCGCCCGCTTGATATGTACTATGACGCCTGGCAGCGGGCCATCCGGGAGCGGGAGCTGGCCGAGATGCGTCTGGCCGACGCCCAGGACAGCCAGCGGGCGTCGTACCTGCAACTGGAGACCTTGCAGGCCGATGTCGCCAAAGCAGAGCGAGCATTGAAGGCGCTCCAGGATGGCCTCGATCCAAGCTATGAACGTGCCATCGAAGACGCTCGCCTGGAGTTGGAAAAAGCACAGGAAGCGTTGACGCATGCCCGCCTTGTCGCTCCCTGGGATGCGATCATTCTGTCGGTGGATGTATCGCCGGGGGCCGAGGTCAATGCCCAGACCGCCATCGTGACGGTGCTCAATGTCCAAGATGGCTTGCGGTTCGTCACTCAGAAACTAAGTGAGCAACACATCACGAACGTCTATCCCGGTCAGCGGGCGCTCGTCACCCTGCGAGCGTTCCCGGAGGCTACCATCGAAGGTGTGGTGGAGGCGGTGATCCCCCAGCTCATCGAGGGGACGGAAGCCAACGCCACCGAAGCCTATTTCACCGTCCAGGTCCGACTGATGCCCACCGATCTGCGTCTGCTGCCGGGTATGACCGGGCGAGTGGAGATCTTCACCGCCGAACAGGCGGAATGACCGCGATCTGTCCGGCGATTACGCTGAGAGCCTGTTCGTTGGTTCGCCCTGTCACGCACTGGCTGGAGCGGGTGCGGAGTGGGGAACGGTTGGCGCTGTCTCACCCCCAAGGCTTCAGGGTGATGGCCTCCAATTGGGGCCGGCGATTCCCTCCATCAAAATGTCTATCATTCTGTCTATCGTTGCCGACAGGGGGAGTTGCTTGTCGCCGCAATGCCAGTTGACTACCTGATGTAAGAAGACAGCTCGGATGATGCTCCCTATGTCGGTGGGATTCACGTCATCGCGGATCTCTCCTGCCTGTTGAGCTTGACGAACCTGTTCCGAGATCAAAGCGGTCAGTGCAAATATCGGCTGCATATTTTGCTGTCCTCTTTGGACCATAAATAGTTGGCGGGCCAGAGCAGGGTTGGCCAGTGGGTCGTCAATCACCAGATGGAGCAGTCGTTTGATCCGCTCTACAGAGCTGACAGGGGCCGTGCTTGTTGCCGAGATCGTGTCTTCCAGATGTGTCAGACGCCACTCCATCAGCGCGGGGACAATTGCTTCTTTCGTTTCGAAATAATTGAAGAAGGTGCTCTTGGCAACATCGGCCGCTTCTGCGATCTCTTCGACGGTGGTAGCGTCATATCCATGTTCAGAGAAGAGTTGTAAGGCGGCCTGCATCAGGCGCTGGCGGGTGGCTAATTTCTTTCGTTCACGGCGGGAAAGAGAGGGTTCCATTTTTGTAGGCTCCTTCACACAGGCGCTGGCTCATTAGCGTCAAGGCACGAAGGCGCAAGTCTCTTGTGCTGCACTTTGTGCAGTATAAACTCTTTGGCTCGCTGGACCTGCTGGCTCGTTGTAAAATAATGACCAAAGTCAAAAATGACCAGGGTCACATTATACCCGACGGGGAAAGATTGTCAACTTATCCTCCACGACATCAGGCTCTCACTGCCCAGGTCTCTGACCAAGGCAAGAGGGCTATGGTCGGGAGACCCCACTCTCCCGTAGGCTCCCAGCTTGTGAGAGGATCCTGTTTGCTGAAGGTCTCTAGCTCTTTACTGTTGCACTATTTGTATGCCATTTGATTCCGTGCTATAATGGTTATATCCGATGGATCATAAAACATATCGGTAGCCTTGCCATCGGTTGGGCGGGGCTGTTTGTTAAGTGAGCATACTTGTATGCTCGGCGGTAATTGAAGTCATTTGAATACTGGAACACCGGAGCAAGGATGGTAGAAAACAATTCCTCACAATCGCTTTTGGAGCAATCGGGTTCACCAAATCAAGTGGCCGATGAGGGAGCCGCCGCTGCTTCCTCTGTTGCACCATCCTCTGCCACGCCTCTGTCCCCTGCTGAGGTGCGTGCTCGTCGTTTATTCACAATCGGCATCGTCGTTGTGGCGCTGTTCCTGGTGGGTGTGATCGCTGCGTTGATTTTCCTGTCTGCGGGAGCGTATCAGGCAGCCATATCCGGTGTTGGTCCTACTCCAGGAGAAGTCGTTGTCAGCATTATACGGGATGCGGCTATCATTTTCGTAGCTTTCGAGAGCCTCATCATCGGTGTTCTGTTGATCATTCTGATGCTGCAAATGCAATCGTTGATTGTGTTGCTGCGAGATGAGATCCGGCCTATGCTGGAAGCCATTGACGACACAGTGGCCACTGTCCGGGGAACTACTCGCTTTGTCAGCCACAATGTCGTCTCGCCGGTCATGAAGTGGTCTGGGTACCTGGCTGGCCTGCGCCAGATTATACGGGAACTTGGGGGGTTGAAACCGGGGACAAGCCACCAGGATGGGGAGGAGTAAATTTTAAGGTTTCGGGTATTGACATCTGGCAGAGTATCGCGTACAATAAAGGTGAATTTGAGAGGGGCAAACCGCTCCGTAGCGGCCCGGCATCGCTTCCAACAAGTGCATCTCACAATTGGGTTAGAGGAGAGCGAGGTCAGACGGGGCAGCCGTCACAAGAGGCGATTTGGGCGGGAGAGGCGCGGGGCGATTGTGAGCAGTGGCATCAAGCCGCTGCTCTTTTCTTTATATTGGTGACATTCAATCGTCAAACCAGCGGTGATAGAGCGGTTGGTATTCATCCCCTGTGACTTCCCCTACTGCCTCCAACCATCCTTCTGGGGTGGCGATGCCATACCGGTAACGTTCGAAGTATGTTCTGAGGTAACTGCTCAGGCTACTTCTTTAGCGATTGAAATCGCATCCGGAGGGCTTGTAGCCGAGCGTCCACTTGCCTGGACGCGCCTGTCCACGCAGGTGGATAGCCAGCTTTAGCTCCTCAGGCGCGGTTTCAACCGCTGGCCTGAGTAGATATTCTAAACCGTGTCAAGCGGTTGAACCTTAAGATCCTACGAATAGTCCCTGAGCCCCAGTTCCGGGTACAAGCCGCACGTGGCCTAACCCTGGTCTGAGCAAGCTTTCGACCGGGCTTGACAACTCGCCCCGCGATGTGCTACAACGCTCTCACGGAGCGAGGGGAAGTTGTCTCCAGTCTGAGGTGACCGTCGGTCAGCCTCTTACCTACCTGGAGCGACTTCTCTTTTTCTCTTTGCGCTCCGCCCGTCGTTCGGCGCGTTCCCGCCGAGCACGGCGGGTGCTGCGCCGTCGCACCTCGTCCGGCACAGTGTAGCGCTCGGCGATGATCGCCCGCGCCTCCTCAGTCGTCACCGGCGTCCCATCCACATCCCGCAGTTCGTAAGGGCGATCCTCGCTCAGGATGACCCGGATGCGGTCGAGTAGATGAGTAGCGCAGGCGCACACTGCCTGGGCGTGATGTTTGCCTTTGTTCAACATCTGGTCGTGGTAGATGGCCGCGATCTGCGGGTCCCACTGGCAGGCAGACTCGGCGCCAAGGAAAGTGTACTTCTTGATCAGGTCAGGCCCGGCCTGACTGATGCGCAACCCCTTGGCCTCCCGTTCTCCGCTCTGATTGCTGCGGGGCACCAGACCGTGCCAGCCGCGGAAGGCCCGGTTGGTGGCGAAGCGGTCCGGGACAGCAATAAAGGCGGTGTAGACGGCTGCCCCATCCTGACCGACCCCTTTGATCGTCTCCAGATTGCGACTGGGATGAAGTTGGCGATAACAGGGTCGCGTCACCTGAAGGCGCACGAAGCGGGCCTCGGCTTCCAGTGCGGCCAGGCGGCGCTGTTCCCGCTGTACCTCGTCGGCCAGCGCCCGATAATCCAGGTAACGGCCCTGTGCGCCGTACAGCGACAGGACTTCGTGAGCCAGGGTTAGCAATGGCTCGATCCACTCCTCGTCGCCATTGTAGGTCTCCGCCGCTCGCCAGGCCTGCTGCAGACCGGATACTCCGGCTTCGACCACCCGTCGCGGGTCGTAGCAATGGTTGCGAAACCAGCGCGCCGCCGGACTGAAAGGGTCGGCAAAGACACGCTGATGGAGGCCCGGCCAGCCCAGGTGATCGGTGGACCGCAAGCGGTTCTGGATGGCGCTGGCCTGCTCGGTCAAGCGTTCCAGTTCCTTGCAGCCCCGCTGAAGAGCCAGGTAATCTGGTCCCGACCAAACCCAGGGATACAGGCCATCGGGATTGACCACCGGCAAACGGGCCAGGGTTCTGGCCGACAGACGGTCGCTCTTGGCGTGATGTCGGTAGAAAGCGGCCCAGGTCGGCTGCCATGCGCGGATTGACCAGGTAGACAGTCGCTTCGCGCTGATGGAAGTAGATGGCCACAGGATACCAGACGATGTCAGTGGCTTCCAGGACGACCACCAGTTCCTCGTCTGCTTTCATCCTGCGCCGGGCTGTGGCGTATATCCGCTCCAGGTCGGCCTGGGTGGTTCTGAACTTGAGGATATTGCCGATGAACCGGCCGCGCTCATCGGCCAGGATTGCCTGGTGTTCAGCCGTCACTGCCAGATCAATGCCCAGAATGTACATCTCGACCTCCTTCTCTCTGTCTTGGGTTTCTCTGTGGTCGGACAACGGTGCGACTCAGCGCCCAGGGCCAGGGACGGTATGCTAACCCAGACTTGTCCTTGATCAGGGGCAGAGCTATACGTGCTCTCCCCAATGTTCCTAATCGGGTCTCCTGGGCAGGGAGGTGAGCAATCTACTCACAGAGGCAGCCAAAGCTCCTCAGTTACATTTGGTAAGCTCGCACCTTGCCCTCCCAGGAGATAGCATACCATCCCTGATGCCAGTTGGCAAGGCTATTCGAGGCTGTTAAGGTTCAAGTCCAGTATACAAGTTACCAGGAGGGTTGCTATTCGATACAGATAGTCAATACGGGTTGATCCGTGAGCGATGCTCGCTTCTCATCCGATGATGTGAAATTCTTCAGTTGGTCAATCTGACTCACTTTCGTCTTCTTCATCTTCCGGGGGATGGATAGGTAGAAGGAGATGGAATGTGCTCCCCGGCAATCGTTGTTCGTCGTACCCCTCACTTTCGACCCAAATGCGTCCTCCATGCCCTTCGATAATTCCTCGTGCGACGGTCAACCCCACGCCCAGACCACCACCTTTGAATGCGGTTTTGCTGGAGCGATGTAGCCTGGGATCGTGAAGGATATAAAAACGGTCGAAGATGTGTTCCTGGTCTTCTGGTGCGATACCGATGCCGGTGTCCCGGACGGTGACCTGGATGGCGTCATCGTATTGTTGGCCGGTAATGAAAACCTTACCCCCATCTGGTGTATATTTGACTGCGTTGCTGATGATATTCCACAGGGCCTGGTAGAGCCGCTGTCCATCCCCAAAGATCATCGGTAGATCCGTGATACCCTCGACAACAAACTCGACTTGGCGATGGTATTTGCTTTTCTGAATGTCGTCTAGCGCTTGTTGGATCAATGTTTTGATGAAAACAGGCCCTATTGAAAGGTCAAGTTTGTTCGCATCGATCAGGGAGACGTTGAGGATGTCTCCAACGACCTGGTTGAGCCGCCATGTGGCCTCGGTCATCTTTTCGATGATGAATCGAGGGGAGCCGGGTTGGTCGGACGAGCCGGGGATGTCTGGATTGTTTTGTAAAATCTGCGCGTATCCGTAAATGGCTGTAAGCGGTGTGCGGAGTTCATGGCCGGCGATAATGATGAAATCTGTTTTCATCTGGTCCAATTTTTGTAGTTCAGCGTTGCTTTTTTCCAATTCGCGGATCTTGGCCTCTAGCCGGTCAACCAGACGTTGGCTATATTCCACCAGGTATTCAGCTTTCTGTTCGACCGATTCGATTTCCTCAGTGGTGCCGGCCAGAAAAGATCGTACCTGATCGGGAAAGCGATCCACGTCGATTGGCTTGGAGATGTATCCGCTACAGCCGGCAATTAGTGCGCGCTCTCGATCCCCACGGAGGGTAGCAGCCGTGACGGCCACGATTGGGGTGTTTTCCAGTTCTTCGATGGAGCGGAGGCGGGTCGTGACTTCGTATCCGTCGAGACCACTGATGTTGATGTCCATCAGGATCAGGTCGGGATGCTCATTTCGGGCCATTTCGATAGCGCTCAGTCCATCGGCTGCATGGATGACTTCGAATCCCTCGCTGGTCAGGATGCGTCGCACCAGGATTTCGCTGGCAGGGTCGTCTTCTACGTAGAGAATTTTCGTGTTGGCCATCGGCTATTTGCACCTCTGTAGGCGGACGGATCGTCAGCCCGCCTGCCTACTTATTCGCTTCTGCTCACTACCCGACATTTTGACCCTCCCGCAGGTTCAGAAGCGGTTTGGGGGCAGTTTGTGCCCTGATGTGGGGCTATTACGTACAACTGACGTAATTTCAAACCTGCGGGAGGATTACCGATCAATATGTCGGGTAGTGAATCGTTCCTGAATGGTTACTCCTCAGGCTGACGGTTGAAACCGCGCAT
>Ga0164318_10001808_pt1 | contig 19391 bp, 16 predicted proteins | sample GuaBasSedimGuay9_FD_113734 | JGI IMG/M metagenome (GOLD analysis project Ga0164318, IMG submission 113734) | Subseafloor sediment microbial communities from Guaymas Basin, Gulf of California, Mexico - Guay9, Core 4571-4, 0-3 cm | ecosystem: Environmental > Aquatic > Marine > Hydrothermal vents... | reverse complement strand
CCTCCTTAAAGAACCCAAGGTTCCGTATCGCGAGACGATTAAAGCTTCCACCCAGTTGCAAGGTAAGTATAAGAAACAATCTGGTGGCAAAGGGCAGTTTGGTGATGTCTGGATCGAAGTTAAACCGCTGCCGCGTGGTTCCGGTTATGAATTCGTTGATAAAATTGTCGGGGGGGTTATCCCGCGAAACTATATCCCCGCTGTTGATAAGGGGATTATCGAAGCGATGAAGACCGGTCCCTTGACCAAAAATCAGGTGGTTGATGTCAGGGTTACTTTATACGATGGCTCTCATCACTCGGTCGACTCATCAGAGATGGCCTTTAAGGTTGCTGGATCAATGGCATTCAAAAAGGCTATGGAGGTGTGTAAGCCGGTGTTGTTGGAGCCAATTATGGAGATGGAAGTGACCGTCCCCGATGATTGTATGGGGGATGTTATCGGTGACCTTAATTCACGACGCGGTAAGGTTGTCGGTGTCGAGCCTCAGGCAAACAGTCAGGTTATCCGTGCTGAAGTGCCCATGGCTGAGGTGCTGCGATATGCTCCCGAATTGCGTTCCATGACCTCAGATCGTGGTATGTTCTCCATGGAGTTCAGTAAATACGAAGAGGTGCCAACGCATCAGACGGCTAAGATTCTGGAAAGTATGGACAAGGCTTGAAAATTGTCTCCGGGGCACCTGTATTGAGTGGTGTCCCGGTTTTTTTAATCAGGTACTGGAGAGATAGTTGTGGGGGAACAGGACACTTCAACAGTGGTCGACGATGCTACCGGGCAGACCAATCAGGTTGTTACAGAACAACGGCTTGAGTCGCTCCTGTTTGATGATTCCTCCAGTTCGCAGTCGGTTGATGGTGCGGTGCAGCAATCGGGCACTATTATTGAGGATAGAAAAACAAAGCAGCTGCGGGTGTTGATTGTGCTGTTGCTGTGTGCCTCTTTTTTTGGTTTCGGCTATTATTACGTCAGCAATTTAACCGTACCACCGTTACCGGTCGCTCAAATGAGGCCCTATGTCTCGCCGATGATTCCAGTTCCGGTTCGGCCGCAGATTGATCTTCCTGTCGCCATCGTCGATAATGGAGATGCAGCCCCGCTTGGAGAGAGCGAGGCAGATTCTTTTGTCTCTGCTCCCGTTGATGATAGTGCGGTTGCTCTCTTTACCGTGGCGGTTGGTCCCTTTATTAACACTGCGGACTTGCAGCAGGCGACCGGACTGTTGAAGGGGCTTGGACTACAGCCGCAAAAAATCCCAGGCCGTGGCCAGGTGACAATGATCCGATTGTTGGAAGGTATCTATCCTGAGGCAGAGGCGCGGAACCGCTTGAAGGAACTGAAAAAAACTGTTAAATCTATATTTTTGTTGCCCCTTGGTGATAAGTTAGCTGTTTATGCTGGGTCTTTTCACCAGGAAAGTAAGGCACTTAAGATGCAGGATGAATTGACACTGGAAAAGATTGCAGTGTCACTGGTCGATAGCGAAGTTTCGATGAATGGTACCTTGCTGGTCGCGCTTCAGGCCGATCAACAAACCGCCAATGAAGTCGCGGCACATATTTCCCGTTTGGGATTGCATACACAACTGCTAGAGAAGAAATGAGGTCTGCTTGACTGAAGAACAACAAGGAACGGAAAAAGTTCAGATAGTTATCCCTGCTGAAGTGTCCAAGATTATGAGCAAGTGGGGTGGGCACAGTGTCCGCTTAGCTGCAGCTCGTGGTGCATTGCCGATGTCAGGGCATAACCTGGTCACTGTTCTGTTCATCTTTTATCATGGGGAGAACCAAGAGCTTAAGGATGAAGCGCTCGGCACTCTGAAAACTCTCCCTACACAGATTCTGTTGTCTGCTCTAAGTCAGGAGGAGCTACATCCTTCTATTATTGATCTTATCGTAAAGCTACGCTATCAGGATGCGGTCGTCATGGGAGCGGTCCTGTCACACCGAATGGTTGGAATTAAAAGTCTCCTGTTCCTTGCCGAAAACAGTCGCGGTGATGTTTTGGATGCCCTTTCGCATAATGATGAAATTCTGCTTAAGACCGATGTTTTAAGAACCGCAATTATTAACAATATTCACGCTGACAAGGTGATGAAACTCCGGCTTGGTTGGATAGAACCTGCTGTTAAGCCGGAACCGAAACCCGTTGATAAATCTCAATCTGGTTCAGATACTCCGGCAGAAGATGATGAAACTGAAGAAGAAGTTGAGGCTGAAGGTCTTTCCAAATATCAGTCGCTCCAGAATATGACAGTTTCTGAAAAAATTAAAATGGCTTTAACTGGCGACAAGGAGTGGCGTACCCTGTTAATTCGAGAATCAAACAAGCTGGTGAATACTGCTGTTTTGAATAACCCTCGAATTTCGGAAGGGGAAGTTTTAAATGTTGCAAAAAGTCGTAGCAGTAGTGAAGAGATGATCCGGATTATTGTGCTCAATCGTGACTGGGTCAAGCTTTATGATATGAAGAAAGCTCTGGCCGTTCACCCGCGAACTCCACTGCAAAAAGCGATGCGTTATATGACTTTTTTGTCAGAAAAGGATATTCGAGAGTTAGCCAAGAGCCGTGAAATAGGGCAGGCTATTGTCAATAATGCAAAGCGTATGTTAATGACTAAAAAACGCTGAGTTGATTTTATAAACTTGGGGATTGTCGATTATGGAAGATAGGTACCGGGCTGGAATTTTAACCCTTTCAGATAAGGGTTCTTGTGGGGAGCGTGAGGATGAAAGCGGCCCCCTACTTGCTGAAATGGTAGCAGAAATAGCAACTGTTTCACGTTACCAGGTTATTGCTGATGACCGAGAGAAAATCATTCTAGTGCTGAAGAATTGGGTGGATGATCTCCACCTTGATTTTATCCTCACCACCGGTGGTACCGGGTTGAGTCCACGTGATGTGACTCCTCAGGCAACCGAAGCAATTCTGGATTATCAGGTTTCCGGTATGGCGGAAGCAATGCGGGCTGCCAGTTTAACCAAAACACCACGGGCAATGCTTTCACGCGCCTTGGTTGGGGTCCGCCAACAAACTTTAATTATCAACCTCCCTGGAAGTCCCAGAGCGGCTCGAGAGAATTTTGAAGTGCTGCTTCCAGTTATTCCACATGCTTTGGCTAAGTTAAAGGGTGATTCTGCGGATTGTGCTGTTGGCGAGGATCTGTGAACTTTTCTTTTAACTGCTTAAATAGTTGAAATTATAACTGATAATTTGTTTTTTTGAGTTGCTGATTGCCGCTGTGAACAGTTGTTGTGGATAGTGCTGTGCACAACTGCTTGTCAGCTATTTTGACCGCCCACCCCGGCTTATTCCCTCCTCTTTGCTTAATATTTAGGCAAAGAAAAGCGACCCCACTAACACCCTGAATCTGCTTACTTTCAGTAAATAAATCTTGATTTTTAGTGGTTTTTTAGTTTAGCAGAACAGTTCAATGTGGACTTCTCTATGCCCGGATGAAGGTGAGTCGGTTTCTCTGGTCGATTTTAATCCTGAATACTTCCTGCTATTCTGTAACAGGATGATACTGACCTTTGAAGGCTGAGGAGCAACCTGGATTTTTGAATTTATTACTAATGATCGTAGTATTTCAGCGCACGTTTCACTCTTGCCAGAAACCGTATCGGGTTGATTGGTTTACTAATGAAATCAAAAAAACCTAGATCAAGGATTCGATACTCCTCTTCAGCTTTAGCTTGTGAGGAGACAGCAATAACCGGAGTATTGTCGATTTCACCGTTGGTTTGCAGCGTCTTGAACATCTCTGGCCCATCCATGCGTGGCATGACGGTGCTGGTAATGATCAAGTCGGGGCTCAGCTGAGTGGTAATTTTTAATCCTTCGGCACCATTTTTGGCTTTATATACTGAGTAACCTTCGTTTTCTAGAGCTGCTGACATGTTATTAAGGGCGATTTCCTGATTGTCAACCAAGAGGATACTCTTCGTATTCGTTTCTGCCTCAATCGGAATTTCAACAAGGTAGTGTTTTTTGATCGCGGCCTTAATATCATTTGGTGTTGCAACACAGGGAGAAACACGCAGTGCCAACTTAAATGAGAGATCACTCTGTAGTGCCATATCAAGGGGGTTTGACATCGCCAGGTAAAGGGTTGTGTTGTCAATCTTCAGCGGGAAAACCAGGTGTGTCAGGGCAAATTCAGCGTCGATGTTATTGAGAACCTTCTTGGGAAAGCGATGTCGGGAAAATCCTTTAACAAAAGGAAACCCAAACTGTTTGGAGATTACCTTTGCGATCTCATCCTCAGGAATGACTTTCATGTCTTCAAGAATTTTCCCAATTGGCTTATCAGTCCCTTTTTGTTTGAGCAGCGCCTTATTTAAAGTATCCCGAGAGATCACATCATTATCAATCAGGATTTCACCCATTTTTTTTCTGGCCATATTAATTTCTCGCAGTTGTGAACCTATGAAGGGTTAACGGTTCTCTTCTCTCTATATGATATTGGCATATTCACATTATATTAATCTCTTGTCAATGGCGAAAAGTAAGATATTGCTAATTTCTCAGGTTCATATAGGCAAGGGTGATGGTTATTATTTCAGAAACTTGTGGATCTTCTCTAAAGTGTCGACACCCCCACCGGCAAAGGAGAAATGGGGAGCTCTGATCTGTGGTTCGAGAGGGTTGATTCTTATAACGGTGGTCAAATTTTGTTGACCCAGTTGTTCGCTGAGATAGCGGATTGTCGGGATCGAGGGGCCGGCACCAATTTCAACTACAACCATGCTTTGGTCGTGGTTAAGTTGCAGGAACTCATCGAAGTTTTCTTCCTGAATGGCCGAACGTCTGGATAACCAGGAATAATCCCCAAACATCAAAATATTGGGTCGTGCAACCCGCTGGCATTGTGGGCATTTTGGGACATCCTGTGCCCGCATGGTCGATTCATCGATAGAGTATTCAGCGTTATTTGGCCAGATGTCTTGATTGCAGGGGATCGTACATTGCAGGTGGTGAATTGAGCCATGAACTTCATAAATCCGCTCTTCAGAGAACCCGGCTTTCTGAAATTGTCCATCAACATTTGATGTTGCAACAAAATAATCGAGGTTAAACTGATCGATCCAGTGCAAAAGTATTGCAAATCCAAGGTGCGGAATCGTCTCTCGATAAAGATTCGTTCGGTGACCGTAAAATCCCCAGCCAAAGTGGGGGTCATTTTCAAAATGCTCAGGATTTGCGGCTTGAATAAAGCTGAGCCCCAAACGTTCATACATCGGATAATAGTTCCAGAACCCCCGGTTTCCGCGAAAGTCCGGTAATCCTGAATCAACCCCCATCCCCGCTCCGGCAGTAACGACTATGGCGTTGGCATTTCGAATAAATTCAGCAGCTTCTTCGTAGCGAGGCTCAAGCATCATTTATCTCCAGATTCAGATGGCAACGGAAACAGGTGTCGGATTCAGGATATCAATCAGGTCTTGAGGGGATAACTCAACCAGCAGCCCACGTCGACCCCCATTAATTATCAATTTTTCCAGGGTGGCGATGGTTTCTTCCATATAAATTGGTAGTTTCTGACGAGTTCCAAAAGGGGAGATACCACCGGTTTTATAACCAGTTAAGCTGTCTGCCCTATCTGCGGTACAGGGATTAATCTTTTTAACTTTTAACTGCCGAGCTAAATGTTTTAACGAAACTTCACAGTTCCCATGCATCAGAACAATCAGCGGTTGTTGCTGCTCATCTTCCATCACCAGGGTTTTGATGATTTCGTGTTCTGCGACCTTCAATTCTCGAGCACTGACCCGGGTACCCCCTTTCTCCTCATATTTATAGGTGCGGGGAATAAATTTAACTTTATGTCGTTTCAGGAGGCGGATCGCTGAAGTTGCGGGAACTTTGTCTCTTGACATGATACCCCTTTTTAAGTCATGACCCAGGAGAGTGGGATAAATAAAATGCTGACAGCGGTGATCAGGGCACAAAGGATGGCGATCCCTCTGAATAATTTTTCCGTTTTCTGCTGATCACGAATCGTGACTGGCATAAACCAGCCCAGAACGATTCCTGCTAATGCGCCACCTAAATGTGCGGCATTGTCGGCTCCAACAATGAAACCAAAGACAAATGCCAGTAATGCCCACTGCAGCATAAAGTTACGGCGTTGGATGCCGATTGCTCCACCGACTCGGTGATAATAACTGATGGAAAACCCAATTAAACCAAAAATTGCACCAGATGCACCGACCACAACAGTAACCGGGTGCCAGAACAGGCCGGCTAAAGTTGCAACTAAAGTGGCAAAAATATAGACAGTCAACAGGCGAGTCCAGCCAATTTCCGATTCGAGCAGGGGACCCACCTGGTAGAGGACGACCATATTAAAACCTAGATGAATCAACCCACCATGGGTAAAGGCATAGGTGATACACCGCCACCACTCACCATGGTCCAGAACCATTGGCCAATATTGCCCCCCCCAATGAACCATCAAGCGGGGCGAGGGGTGCATAATTGCCTGCATCCCAAAACCTAATATTGTGCCATGAAGAACCATCAGGGTAAAAAGGACAAGATTGGTATAGATCAGAATTTGAACGAGAGAATTTCCCCGCCATGAAGTTTTTAAAAAAAACTGTTGACGTCGGTATTGGGGACTCAAAATGAAGCTCCTGTCGATAAAAAAATCAGCGTGTTTAAGCTGTTATGGTGCTGGCTCTAATCTCAAGCCTGAAAGTGTCTGCCAGAACGACGGTTAAAATAAATCTTTTAACCAGCCTAAAGCAACAAAGGTGCCAATAGATGACCCAATCGATGAAAAGAGGAAAACCAACAATACTCTGGCTAAACGGTTTTGCCACCACCCTTTAAGCGACATCAGCTCTTCGCCGACGTGTTCCATATCATGAACAGTTGGCGGGGCAATAAAGGATTGCACCAGGCCGGTCACAAATCCGGCACCGATGGTTGGATTGAGAGAGGTTATCGGGGCGGCAATAAAAGCACTGAGAATGGTGACTGGATGGCCAAGCGCCAACAGGGCTCCCAATGCAGAAAAAAGTCCGTTAGCGAGTATCCAGGCGACAGCAGCATTTGCCAGCTGGTCACGGTTGCCGAAAAAAAATCCGCCAATAAATAACGCAACGACAATTCCCGGAATTAACCAGGGGATTATCTTTGAAAAGGTTGTTTTCGTGGGGATTATGGATATCTCAGAAATAGTTTCAGGATTGATTTTATCCCCTTGCAGCAATCGGGTGATTCCGGGAAGATGCGCCGCTCCAACAACTGCAAGTATTTTTTCCCCTGGGGCGTTGCGAATGTGATATGCCATGTAGGTATCACGTTCATCAACCAGAATTTGTTTAACCGAGGGGAGAAGCTTGCCCATTTCATCGAGCATACCAGAGAGGGTATCGCTTTCACGTAACTTGGCAAGTTCCTCTTCATTTAATTCCTGTTTTTCAAATAAACTACCAAACAGTGATGCCATCACTTTTGTTTTATTCCACAGTCCGGTTTTTCGCCAGACTCTGAGTAAGGTGGTGCGAATATTCCGATCGACGAGTTCAACTCCCATTCCCCTCTCTTCAGCTGTTTGTGCAGCCGCCGCAAGCTCCGCACCGGGTTTAACGCCGGTTTGCAGACCCATCCGTTTCTGATAGGATGAGAGCGCCAGATTACTCAGCAAAAAAGGAACTTGTTTCTTTTTGATAAGCTCTTTCAGGTTGAGAGATTCCCACCCCTTTTTGTTGATCAGTGAGTGGTAGCGCTGCGTATCCAATTCGACACATACGGTATCGGGAAGAATCTCATCAATCGTACGGATAACGGTATCGACAGAATCCTGGGAAATGTGAGCGGTACCGACAAGGATGATCTCTTTATCGTCAATCAATACACGGGTGTAATCGTTGCTGGTCGTAGGTGATTCAGTCAAATCTTTCCTCCGGTGGGTCACGTCAATAGTTATAATTTTACATCTGAAATAGTCATTGCTTGAGTTCAACCAGACAAGAAGTCTGACATTAAAAAGGGCTCCAGCATTTTAAGTGGGCCCTTTTACTTTCTGCGACTCTCCACCACTACCGTGGGTCATTGGACTCACATCGAGTGCCAATAAAGTGGAGCCAGCTGTAAACCCATCAGGCGTCCCGCTCCAAGGCGGGCAGGCACACCGGGTTCCTGAAGATAGCTCCGAAGGTTATGCTATTCCGAGTGGACATTCTGACCTCACCTGAAGGGCAGAGAGTCGGTCAACTCAATCTGTAGTATATGAAATTTTCAGATTTTGGTCAGTAATAATAATGAAAATAATTTCAAGTCTTGAAAAGATTAAAGAATATGCTATTATGACTAAAATGGTAATATTTTGTAGCATAGTTTTTTGCTACCCACATAAAAAAGGAGAAACAGTTCATGTCAAAACGTCTTGAAGTTTACAAATGCTCAATTTGCGGGGTTATTGTTGAGGTGATGAACAGCGGTGGCGGATCGCTCATTTGCTGTGGCAAAAATATGGATAAAATGACGGAAAACACTGTTGATGCCGCGACGGAGAAGCACGTTCCGGTGATTACACGCGGAGAAGGTACTATCACTGTCACAGTTGGCGATGTGGCTCACCCGATGGAAGATGCCCATTACATTCAGTGGATTGAGTTGTTGGCAGATGATAAAATCTATCGTAAGTACTTAAAGCCGGGTGAAGCGCCCGAGGCAACTTTCAATGTTACCGCTGCTAATGTGACTGCCCGTGAATACTGTAATCTACATGGGCAGTGGTCAGTGAATTCTTAACATTTTCAAAATTCAGGAGAGTCTGTCTGGCGATCCTGTAACCAGCCAATAAAAAAAGGGCTCCAGATGAATTGGAGCCCTTTTTTACTTTACTATACGATGGTCATTTACAAGATTATCTGTAGATATTCGCTAGTATTGACTTGCTTTTCCTTTATCACCGCTTTTGGATCAACCTCAACAAATTTTTCATCCGGAGTCACTTTAAACAGCGGTTGCCCCTTCTGAACAATGGTTCCCTCGCCACCTTCAATAATGATTTTGTCGATAGTTCCAGCAAATGGTGCTGGAACCTTATTGAACATTTTCATCACTTCGAGAATAAATAGCGGTTGCCCCTTGTCAAAATGCATCCCCTCAGTGATAAATGGAGGCATGCCCGGTGCTTCCTGCGCGTAGTACATTCCGCCGCCCGGGGTGACAACTTCATCTGCTTTGGTTGCTGGTGGTGGTACCAGAACCTTTTTCATTGCTCCCTGTAATTCAGGATCGTGCAGGTATTCTGGAATTGTTACTTCCAGGTTATCCTCTACCTTAAAATCGTAGAAGTTGGTTTTGTCAGCAACGATGCAGAGCATACCGAGGAGTTCGTTGCCCATCTCATAGCCGACATGAGCTGCCTGAATTTGAGCCCAGGTCTCTGCAGCATAACCCCCCTGTGGTTTGGCTTTGCTGAGAATTTCATTCATTTTGACAAACTCTTCTTTACTGATCGAGAATTTGTCCCGCAGTTCTGCGTAGAAGGTTAGTGCATTATTCAAGAGATCACGATCATGTGTCCAGATCACTTCCGCAGCTGGAGCGGCTGCACGCCAGGTCATGTTCAGATATTCGTAGGTCTCTTCAAGAACGATCAGGGGGTTGCAAAGCCAGGTAATGTTCCCATCTTTGATGGTGAATTTTTCCCGGTTGAGACTTAACCAGCCGGAGAGCAAGTGGGGATCGTTCAATAGCAGTTCAATGGGACGTGTCAACAAGGTCCCTTTTCGATCCAATGTCTCGGATGATGCTTTGACTGCTGCTGGATCATCTGTATAGAGCTTGGCATAATGTTTTTTCATGGCGAAGAAAGCGTAGACAACATCCAGTTTCTGTGCTTCTTCTTTGATTTTTCCGACCAACGTCAGGTACGGTACAACAAAGCGGGTGGTTGGTTTGGCCATGATGTTGTTGCCGATAAACCAGTTAACCAGACCATAATGGAAGCCGAGGTTGGTTGCCAGGTCTGAACCGCGCAGAACCGTGCTGCTTAGCACTTTCGAGAGGTGCTCATAGCTGCTACTTCGGTTTTCCCCTTTGGTCAAAAGCAGGGCAATATTGGAATCGTAGGCACCGGCCAGATGGTAGCGCATGAATTGATTGGTGTCAGGGTTCGGGATGCAGATTCCCTGGTCATCACGAATCTCACCCTCAATCGGTTTCGACCAGTAGCGAATATAACCGCCGGCGCTTGGTGATAGTGAATTGTCGGTCGCATTAAGTCGTGCTTCGGCTGCAGCACCAAAGCGGGGGATACGGACCGGACGAGGCATACGCTCTTTATGTAGCGCGAGTAGAGCCATAGCTTCTACTAATGACTCAACAATAAAGAAATCATCCTTATCTTTCGGGTTGGTAAATTTGAGACTGTAAACCAGTTCGGTCACCCGATGTTCAACCTGAATCCGGGTATTGACCTCCATGAAATAATGGCGGGTTCCATCAACAATACACTCAAAGGTTGAGGCAGAGTCAAGACCAACGGCTTCACCAAAACGTTCGGATTCAGCTTCCATCCGTTTAAGAGTTGTTAGATCCTCCTCCAGTGCTTTCTGCTGATTTTTCAGTTTAGCTTGTTTGGCTTTGGCTATTTCGATCTCCAGGCTTTCCTGAGTAACTGAAATTTCCAGCAGTTTTTGTTCATGCATCTGCAATGAACAATCACGACCGCCCAGAGCGATAGTCCATTGACCGTTGCCCAATAGCTGGATCTCATTATGGCGGGTTTGTTCAATGTTGAGTTCTACCAGAATATTTTTGTTGTCACCAACACCGTTAGTTTTGACTTCATTCAATATTTCACGCACTAATCCGGGAGCATCAGCCGCAGCTTCATTGATTTGTTTGTCGGTTGGTTGTTTGGTTGTCAGCAGTGATGCGCCAAGAATACGTTGTCCTTTTCCGCCACCACCGCCGATTGCTTTCAGTCGGATTCGGGCACCAGGATAACTCTTGAACATTTCGCTACACTCAATTTCGACTTGAGCGCAGAGCTCCTCGATGGAAAAGAGATCGATCCCTTTGTCGTAAGAGGCAAAAAGGATAATATCAGCAAGTTCTGCCAGCGGAGTTGCTGAGTTTTCGAGGATTGCATTATCAACCTTCAGATCTTTTGCTTTGACTAAAGCGACTAATTGAGCGTGAGTTTTGTTTTTCTTCAGTAGGGTTCTGGCGGTAACATTATCAATGCCCGGAGTGACCGAAACATCGACCTGCAGAGCAGTACGTTTGGCCTCATCTTTTTTACCGGCAGCCCGCTGAGTGCCAGAGCATGGGCCAATAAACATGAGCCCGGCAGCTTCAAGAGCTGCAACAAATTCATCATCTTCGGCCATGAAACCATAACCGGAAAAGACTGCATTGTAGCCATTGTCTTTGGCAATATCGATAATCTGTTGAATTCTTTCAACCCGCTCTTCTTTCGATGCCCCAGAATAGTCTGGAACCCGATGAACCCGGCTGGTGTCAGTCAGTTGCCGCAGTTCCGGGGAGAGGGCGTTCGGATAGACAATTGAGTCTTTCTCTGAGAGGAGGATACCAAAATGGCTGATCCCCATTTCTGTATAAACATCCATCGCCTCTTTACGAATTGGTCCGCGACAAACGATGAGGGGACAAAGGTCTTCGCAGGAGAATGAACGGATCCAGTCGGAGGTTGACTGACTGAGACGACGGTCTTTATGGATTAACGGATTGTTTGTATATAAGTCTGTCATGGGATTAATCTCCACTTTCCATGTAATTAAAATATAGCGAAAAAGATTTCAGTCCGCAGTGATTAATGGAATTCGCGCTGCACTCCCTGCCATGCCGATGGTTCGTAGTGACGCATGAGGAAGTTGAGGTTTTCACCGAGAACTTTGCGTAAGTCGGTCGGCATAACCAGCGAAGAAATTGAGCCGAGAGCCAGACCTTCTTTCGGATTCATCAGCTCTTTTTCGTAACGTAGATTCAAGGCTGCTTCCTCCAATTTGAGCCATTCAGCGGTCTCTTTTTCGGCATCTTTTTTGGCATTTTCACCACTCATACCAACTTCAGTGCGTTCCTGAATGCCTGTAGCAATCCGTTGTTTGATTGCTCCGCGTATGGCTCTCAGTTCCTTCTTGTAGACAAATTCTTTACCAGCTGGACCCATGACTGCAAGACGGGTTGTTGGTAAAGCGAGAACCAGATCAGCTCCCGTCGGGTAGTTGTTGTAGGAGGCATAAGCGCCACCGTAAGCATTACGCAGGATCAACAGGATTCGTGGGGTACGGACATCAACGATGGAATCAAGCATAGTGCGACCAGCTTGTACGATTCCCCGTGCTTCCTGCTCCCGACCCGGCAAGAAACCGGTTGTGTCTTCCATGAAGATCAACGGAATGTTGTAGATGTTGCAGAAGCGAACAAACCGGGCGATCTTAACCGCAGAATCACAATCAATCTGTCCTGAAGCAACGGCTGAGTTGTTGGCGACAAAACCAACGACATTGCCACCCAGACGACCGAAAGCGGTGATTGCTTCGCGGGAGCGGGTAGGTTGCATCTCAAAGTAATCACCATGATCACAGATTTGCTGGATGATGATTGATACATCGAACGGGGTATTGAAACCGGTCGGAGAATTGAAAGCCTTCTTCAGTAAGGTATTGATTTCCCAGGTTTTACGATCCAGTGGATCACTGGTTTGCTGGAAAGGTGCCAGGGAGTGATTGTTGTCAGGAACGTAGCTGATCAGCCGAATAGCGGTACGCAGTGCTGCTGTTTCATCTGCAACCGTCAGATCGGTGACTCCCGTTGCGGCATGGACTTTCGGACCGCCCAGATCTTCGGGAGTGATATCTTCACCCAGAACCGATTTGACAACACCTGGTCCAGTCAGGCCGAAGAAGGTATTTTCCGGTTGAATGACAAAGCTTCCCTGCCGTGGCAGGTACGAACCACCACCCGCATTAAAACCGAACATACACATAACTGTCGGGACGACACCACTGATTTTGCGCAGAGCGGTAAAGGCTTCCGCGTAGCCATCAAGACCACCGACACCGGCAGGGACAAATGCACCGGCAGAGTCATTCATGCCGATCAGAGGTAGCCCTTTTTCTCCGGCCATATTCATCAGCCGTGCCAGCTTTTGACCATTGGTTGCATCAATAGAACCAGCCCGGACGGTAAAATCATGTCCGTAAAGAGCAACATCACGGCCGCCGATATTCAAAATGCCGGTGACCAGTGAAGCCCCATCCAGATTTTTTCCCCAGTTTTGAAAGAGGATGTTTGGTTCACTGTTGGTCAGAACTTTAATCCGTTCCCAGACCGTCATCCGTTGCTTAAAATGCTGTTTCTCAATCTGACCCACTGGAACCGATTTGATTGGACGTTGAGTCAGGTCATAGCCTTCTTTCATGACCTCTTCGTAGGCACCAGTCTGACCCGCTATTTCACCCGGAATTGTGAATTCAACTTTTTCCGTTGCTGCTAGCGGATTTTGCAATGAGGGCTTAACTCTGTTTTTTGACATCTTGGGCATCCCTTTACAAAAATAAATAAATTTTGTCCAACTTGAGGTGGTTTGAGGAGGTGAGTCGGACGGGCATCGGAGTTCCTGTTAAAAATTAGTGATGTTAAAGTTTTTTTGCACTGATAGAAAAGCAAAACACTGTTTTTTACTGTCGCAAACAAACAAAAAACCGGGCATTTTGTCAAGGTAAATTTTATTTAGGGTAAAAAAATACAGTTTAGGTTTAAAAATCTTCAGACCTATTTAATATTTCTCTTTCTTGCGCCCTTTGATTTGCTGTTTTTCTGTGGTTGCTGCTTTTTTCGGTCGGGTTGTTGACTGCCAAACAGTTCTTTTGCCACCTCTTCCCGGTGAATGATTTTTAAAGCCTCCAGGATGTCCGCCTTTGCTTCGGGGCGGTGGAAAAGCAGCAGGGCTTTCTGGAGTCGCCTCTCTTTGACGGTGCGGGGAATATGAATTTTTTTACCACTGAAAGGGTCTCTCCCGGTATGGTAAATACAGGTGGAAAGGCTTCCCGGGGTCGGGGTGAAATCCTGAACTTGCTCCACTTTCAGTCGGTGGTGTTTCAGGTAAAGGGCGACCTCAACCATATCCTCCAAGGTAGAACCCGGATGATTGCTGATCAAATAGGGGACAACCGCCTGGCGCAGTCCCAGCTCTTGACTGTGCTGCCGAAATTGATCAAGAAATCGGGTAAATATTGCTGCACCGGGTTTGCGCATCACTGCAGTGACCCGATCACTGGTCGATTCCGGGGCAACTTTCAATAGCCCACTGACATGGTACTGCAGCAGGTCGGCAAAATACTGTGGCTGAGTTGGTAATAAATCGTAGCGAATCCCTGATGCAATAAAGGTATGTTTGATATCTTTGTGTTGACGAACTTTTCTGAGCAGGCTGATTGCCGGTTGTTCCTCGGTGATCAAGTTTTTACAGATATCGGGGTAAATACAGCTTGGCCTTTGACAAATTTTTTCTGCCGTGGGATTACCGCAACCGAGCCCATACATGTTCGCAGTTGGTCCGCCAACATCACTGATAGTGCCATGAAAATCGTTTTGAGAGCTGAGCTTGTCGATTTCTCTCAGGATCGATTTTTCAGAGCGAGATTGAACAGTTTTTCCCTGATGATGGGTTATCGCGCAAAAGGCACAACCACCAAAACAGCCACGATGACTGGTAATAGAATTACGTATTTGTTCGAAAGCGGGAATCTTTTTGCTGTAACTTGGATGTGGCTGCCGGGTAAATGGGAGATCATAAATTCGATCCAGATCCACTTCCTTTAACGGCAGAGGAGGGGGATTAACGATCAGGTTGCGATTGCCATGCGGTTGTAGCAGAACTTTTGCCGAAAAAGGATTCTCCTGCTCACTCGTCAGTTTAAATGCACGATTATATGCGTCTGTTGATACTGAAATTTGCTCAAAAGAGGGGAGCTTGATGGCACCCTCTGGAGAGTTTTTTGTAGCAAATGCGGTCCCTTTAATCTCCCTGAGGGTGTCAAGTGGTTCGCCATTGTCCAGACGATGAGTTATTTCCAGCAGGGCTGTCTCCGCCATGCCGAAAATGAGTAAATCAGCTTTACTGTCGATCAAAATTGAGCGCCGGACCTTGTCAGCCCAATAGTCATAATGAGCCAATCGGCGCAAACTTGCTTCGATCCCACCAATGACCGTTGGCAACCCTTTAAACGCCCCTTTGACCGCAGCTGTATAGGCAATGACGGCCCGATTCGGTCGTTTTCCGGCGATCCCCCCCGGAGTGTAGGCATCATTGTGGCGGATTTTTTTTGCCGCCGTGTAATGATTCACCATGGAGTCCATGGCGCCGGCCGAGATAGCCGCAAACAGGCGCGGGCGACCCATGGTGCGGAAAGCATCAGGATCCCTCCAATCAGGTTGAGCTAAAATGCCGACCCGAAAACCTTCACTTTCCAGAAGTCGAGCCAGTAGAGCGGTACCAAAAGATGGATGGTCGATGTAGGCATCACCGCTGATAAACAGGACATCTAATTCATCCCAGCCACGTTCTTTCATCTCCTTGTCATTAGTCGGGAGAAAAGCTGTTTGGTTTTGATTCTGTTTCTGCATCATATTGAAGTCATCATGACAGTTGTTATTTTTTCAGTCCAGAGGGAAAGTCGCTGTTTGTGGAGTCATTCACTCTTTCTTTACTGTTATAGTCAACATTACGTCACACCGGTGGCCTCAAATTATCAACAATTACAAAAGTTTAGAATGTTTGAAAAACTAACGATTGCTGTTATAATTATTCTTGACTCTCCTCAATATAGAGTGTAAATATGACTGCGTTAGTTATCTATTGATGCTGTTTTCTGCATATATTCAAAGGCGGTAGAGTGATGTTTAAAAATGCTTTTGACCTGTACTATGAGGGGTTTCGGTCGATGGTTGTCGGGCGGACTCTGTGGAAGATTATCTTCATCAAACTGTTCATCATGTTCGCTATTCTCAAGGTTTTCTTTTTCCCAAACTTTCTTGCAACTAACTTTGATACTGATGCCGAACGGGCGGATCATGTTTTATCAAATCTGACCCAACCAGCGGCCGATAAACACTAAAGTTTAATATTTAATATATTGTAACCCTGACCACTCAAAGGATAGGAGGAAAAACGTGATTGAGCAGATCGATTTAACCATGGTGAGCTGGGCGAGAGCCACGTTTGCTTTGACGGCCATGTATCACTGGATCTTTGTTCCGTTGACCCTTGGCCTCTCTTTCATCTGTGCCTTTTTCGAGTCGATCTATGTCAAGACCGGAGATGAGCAATGGAAGAAACTGACCCGCTTCTGGATGACTCTATTTGGCATCAACTTTGCCATCGGGGTGGCGACCGGGATTATTCTGGAGTTTGAGTTTGGCACCAACTGGTCAAACTATTCCTGGATGGTTGGGGATATATTTGGTGTGCCGCTGGCGATTGAAGGACTTTTAGCATTTTTCCTGGAAGCTACCTTCTTTGCCGTCATGTTTTTTGGCTGGAATCGCGTATCAAAAAGAGCTCACCTGTTTTCAACCTGGATGGTCGCTATCGGCTCCAACCTTTCAGCGGTCTGGATTCTGGTTGCCAACGGCTGGATGCAGCACCCGATCGGGATGGAGTTTAATCCGGATCTGGCCCGTTTTGAAATGGTCGATTTCTGGGCGATTGTCTCTTCCCCGGTGGCTATCAGCCACTTTGTCCATGTCACCAGCGCGGCTTTTTTATATGCTTCACTATTTGTCGTTGCGGTCTCCAGCTGGTTTTTGCTGAAGAAACGCCATATCAAATTTGCTAAACGTTCGCTGACGGTTGTCTGTACCTTCGGTCTGCTCGCATCCCTCTTTGTTGCTTATACCGGAGATGAGCATGCCTACCATGCTGCCAATGTTCAACCGATGAAACTTGCGGCAATGGAAGGTCTTTACGATGGAGAAGCTCCGGCTGGTCTGGTTGCCGCTGGATTGTTAAACTTCAGCAAGAAGCCTGGTGATGATCAGGACGCATTTATTTTTGAAGTTAAAATTCCCATGGTGCTGTCACTGTTGGCCAACCGGGATATTAATAGCTTTGTTCCCGGAATCAACGACCTGGTTTACGGTAATGATGCAGAAAATATCATGGGAGTAGAAGAAAAAATGGTACGGGGTAAGCTGGCGGTTGCCGGGTTGGGCGATTATAAAGCTGCTAAGAAATCGGGTGATCAGCTTGCTGCAGGTAAAGCGTTAACCCTGTTTGAGGAAAACAGTGATTATCTCGGTTATGGTTATCTCGATTATGCTGAACAGGCAGTCCCTTATGTTCCGCTGATTTTTTACTCTTTCCGGGTGATGGTAGGTCTGGGAACATTTTTTATCCTCTTGTTCCTGGTCTATCTCTATCTGCTATACAAGGATCAACTGGAGAAGCAAGCGCTGCTCTTGAAGCTGGGCGTCGGTTCATTTCTCCTCGGTCTGGTTGCACACGAAGCGGGTTGGATTGTCACCGAGGTTGGTCGACAACCCTGGGCGATTCAGGATCTGCTCCCGGTGACCATTGCCCGATCCAACCTTGATGCGGGAACCGTCGAAGTGACTTTCTTTATGTTCCTGATTCTGTTTACCGCTTTGCTGATTGCTGAGCTTAAAATAATGGCCAAGCAGATTTCTATTGGTCCGGAAGGAGATTAAATTATGTTTGGCAGCTTAGATCATTCGACTTTACAGCAATTATGGTGGTTTATTACTACCCTGGTTGGGTCTTTGTTTGTTTTTATGACCTTTGTCCAGGGGGGACAAACCCTCCTTTCAACACTTTCATTGACTGAGGATGAGAAGGTTTTAGTGACAAACTCTCTCGGCCGAAAGTGGGAACTGACATTTACCTGCCTGGTTATGTTTGGTGGTGCTCTGTTTGCGGCATTTCCGCTTTTTTATGCAACCAGTTTTGGTGGTGCCTACTGGGTCTGGATTCTGATCCTGTTCACATTTATCATTCAGGCTGTCAGCTACGAGTATCGGCGCAAGCCCGATAACTTTCTTGGCAAAGGGGTCTATGATGCCTTTTTGTTCATCAATGGTTCGATCGGGATTTTACTGATCGGTGCCGCAGTTGGAACCTTTTTTACCGGCTCTAACTTTATCCTCAATGAGTATAATCTGGTATTCTGGCAACATCCATTGCGTGGTCTGGAAGCTGCTTTCAGTTTCTTTAACTTAAGCTTTGGTCTGTTCCTGGTTTTTCTGGCGCGAACCCTTGGTGCACTCTACCTGGCTAACAACCTGGGGCATGAGACTCTGGTTGCAAAATTGAAGAACTCTTCTTTCAATAACCTGTTATGTTTGTTGCCGTTTCTCCTCTTCGTCCTGCTCCGCCTGGTGATGATGGATGGCTATGCGGTTAATCCTGCCGACGGTGCAATTGTGCTGGAAGCGAATAAGTATCTACATAATCTGTTGCAGATGCCGTTGAATCTGATTCTGCTTCTGGTCGGTCTGGTGCTGGTTGTTCTTGGTGTGGTGCTGAACCGGTTTACAGCATCTGTTCGTGGTATCTGGCTGTCAGGTCCTGGAACCGTACTCACCTGTCTGGCGATCTTTTTCCTGGCAGGTTACAACAACACGGCTTTTTATCCGTCAAAGATTGACCTGAACAGCAGTCTGACGATCTACAACGCATCCAGCAGTCACTATACCTTGACCATAATGACCTATGTTGCATTGTTGGTTCCGGTGGTCTTGGGATATGTCTCCTGGACGTGGAGGCAGATGGACAGCAAGAAACTGACGTTGGAAGAGCTGAATGCCGACAAGAAGAGTTACTAACAGGAGGAAAATATGATTCCGTTGATTTTATGGGTATTGTTGATTGTTGTCTCTTACTTTGGTTCTGTGAAGTTGCTCAGTAAGTGGAATTTATTATAGGCCGAGCAGCTATTTGAGCAGATAATAAAAAGAGCCCCGTTTCATAAGAAGCGGGGCTCTTTTTATTAAACACAAGCTATTTAACAGCCGCTACAACCACTGGCACAACTACTGTGAGCGGCAGCAATGGAAAACCCTTCGCCGTAAGAGTTGCTGATGTAATCAATTTGACTCTCCTTGGCGTGGGGAAGGACATTGTCATCAATTAACAGATCAATCTCATTGATGGTATAGAGTTGTTTTTCATTTTTTGACTCATCCAGAGTCAATCCCAGGCTGGGACCGCCTCAGCCAAAGCCTTCAAAAACCACCCGGAGGAATTTCCCGGTGTGCTCCTTCATCAGTTCTTTGAACTTATCACGCGCTGTGTCTGTCATTGTTAGCATGTTCGTTGTTCTCCTTGTTTTTTGTCGTTGAATTCCCTAAAAAAGTGGCTTGAATAAATCCCTCAATAT
>Ga0164318_10001807_pt1 | contig 19393 bp, 18 predicted proteins | sample GuaBasSedimGuay9_FD_113734 | JGI IMG/M metagenome (GOLD analysis project Ga0164318, IMG submission 113734) | Subseafloor sediment microbial communities from Guaymas Basin, Gulf of California, Mexico - Guay9, Core 4571-4, 0-3 cm | ecosystem: Environmental > Aquatic > Marine > Hydrothermal vents... | reverse complement strand
CGATGGATAGTGGAAAGTAAAGCGGGAAACCCCGCATTAGAAGTACCCAAATTTGGGGTTTTAAAAACACCAAATTTGTTGGTAATTCTTAAGCGTAGAAAAATTATGAATTTTTCGGGTTAATACATAATTGTTATGAAAAAATTATTTCTATTTTCAGTAGTTCTTTTAACAATAATCACATCTTGCACAACAGTAGCATTTGAAACTCCACAACCAAAAAATTCTGATGAATTATCTGAATTTCCACAAGAACTTATAGGAATTTACATTGATAAAGATAGCGATACTCTTACTATAAAGAAAAATTCTTTTAAATATGGAAATAAAAAAACTACTGCGTTTCACATGGAAGAAAAACTAACTCCCAATAAAATAATTTTAAAAAAATGTGAAGATTCTTTTGTTATTAACCTAAGAGATACTAGCAGCAATATATGGAATGTTTTTATATTTAAAAAGAATAAAAAAAATATACTTGTTTACTACATTGACCTTGGAAAAGATAATAAAGAGGAAATAATTAATAATTTAAAAGATATCACAACTGCAAAAGAAATAAAAAACAAAAAGGGTGAAATAGAAAAATATATCATAAATCCAACAAAGAAAGAATTTAAGCTATTGATTGACAGCAAAATATTTTCAAAAGTTAATGAATTTAAACAGCTTTACTAATTTGATTTCTATTATTATTCTTTCAAAGACTAAAATAAAGATTTTGCGATAATTCATAAATTGAATTAAAAACAATTTCTTTTCCTTCTAGCATCCATTTTGTGTTTTGATTATCAGTTTTGATAACTATTTTATTGCTCACACTTTTGTTACGGTTAACAATAAACCCCATTCGTTCAAGTGCTTTTTTTGTCCAAAAAAAGTAAATTCCCTCTCCTATTAAGCCTATATGATTGTTAGTGTGATTAATAGTTTTGAACTCACCTGTATTAATATTAAAATTAAGGTTTGTGTTTTCAAAAATTTCAGAAAATATATTGTTTAAAATCAAATCTTCGGGAGCACCTTCAATAATAGAGTTATCAAACATCAACCACATTTTATCACATTGGCTCATAGCAATATCAATATCGTGTGACGAAAAGATAATAGTTTTGTTTTTAGTTTTTGTTAAATGATTAAGCAGGTGAACTATTTCATATTTATTAGGCATATCAAGAAATGCTGTTGGTTCATCAAGAATAATAATATCAGTATCCTGAGCCAATGTGCGAGCAATCATAACACGCTGTCGTTCTCCGTCGCTTATCTCATTTAGATACTTTTGTGCAAAAGCATCCATCTTAACTAAGGCAAGTGCTTCGCGAACAAGCTCAACATCTTTATTTGTCAATTTACCAATCCAGTTAGTATACGGGAATCTGCCAAGGGCAACGAAATCGAAAACTTTCATATACCCTACATTTATTGCTTCGGTAGATACAAAACTTATTCTTTTTGCAAGATCATTTTGCGAATATTGACTAATCTCTTTGTTGAAAATTTCAATATTTCCATTAAGTGATTTTTGCAGATTACAAATTGTTCGAAGCAAAGTACTTTTGCCAATGCCATTCTTACCAATTAATGCAGTTAACTCACCTTTAAACGAAGATAGATTTATATCGGCATGAATGGTTTTATTTTTTTTTTTTGAAAAAATATAACCAACATCAAGATCTGTAATATTAATAATATTATCTCGTTTTATTTTCATGCATTTTAAAATTTCGAACATACAAAAATATAAAATTATTTATATTGTATTGACTTTACTTATTGTGAATTTTATTATTTTTGTATTTAAATGCTAAAAATATATTAAATATGAAATATTATAAATTTTTCTTCCTTACCTCTTTTTTATCAATATTAATAATAATGACGAGTTGTGCAACAATAATGACAGGCACAAAGCAAGATATAGTAATAAAAAGTTCTCCGTCTGGGGCTGTAGTTAAATTGAACAATAACAATATTGGCATTACACCAATAACAACCAGATTATCAAGAAATATTACGAACCAGACAATTAGAATCGAATTAGATGGCTACAAGCCTTATGAAGTAAATATTGCACGAAAATTTAATGCTTGGTATATTGGAAATATTATTTTTGGACAAATTATTGGATTAATTATTGATGCTGCCGACGGAGCAATGTATAAACTAACTCCTACTCAAATTGACGCAATATTATCAAAAGGTGTTAACTATGAAGAAGGTATTGGGTATTTTAAAAAAAATAACAATATAATTATTGCAGTAACTTTAACTCCGGATAAAAACTGGGAAAAAATTGGTAATTTAGAAAAGTTATAAGTTCTAAAAATAATTATTTAATTAAACTTCCAGTTTTCCCAAACATCTTTCACATCAGGACTAACATTGGTTTGTGGTGTTTGTTCTTTATTGTTAATTAAAACAGATTCTAATTTAATTTTATGGTTTAAGAAATCAGCTAATTCTTTATAAGAAATATTTCCTTTTGTTTCTTGAAGTTTTTTCAGCAAATAATAAGTAAACAAACCGTGTTGTTTTTCTTTAAGAGTAGCTGAAGATTCATTGCCTGAACTTGAAGTAAAAACAACTAAATTACCAAAAAGGGCATTCTCTTTAGGTCTTATTTTCACTCCTCTCATTGCAATTAATCCTTGATTACGTGCTCCTCCGGAGAAACAAGCATCTAAAAAAACAGTAACTTTTTTATTTGGGAACTCTAACAGTTTTTTATATACATCGTCAATTTTAATACCACTTGTGACATTGCTGCCACTAATATCAACCGGCATAATATATGCTTCTTTTGTTATTTCGTCGGGTAAACCGTGACCTGCATAATAAAAAATCAGTTCTGCTTCACCTTCACTTATCTCTGATAATTTATTTAGTTTTGATATACCCTGCATCATTTGTCCATATGTAGCGTTTGTAATAAGAATAACATTTTTTTGGGGAACACCGAGAGTTTTAACTACATATTCCTTAAAAATTTTCGCATCATTAGCTGCAAAATCAACATTAACTTCGTTGTCTAAATCTATTTGAAAAGAGCTATAATCCTCATTACCAATAATTAACGCAAAAGTATTTGATTTAACAGAATTATTAATCGGAATATTAACATCTACATCAGCTACCACAGCAACACTTGCCTCATTATCTGTTCTAATTACATTATTTTCTTTTGCAACCAATAATTTATTGTCTTCAGCAATAACCCTATGAAATTTCTGAACCCTATTACTCCTTTTTGAATGAATTATTAAATTTTCATTCTCAACATTAATAACAACATTATTCCATAAAAGCAAATCACCTTCTTTATTATTAAGTCTGTCTTGAGCTGAATACGACTCATTGCCAATCTGATTAATATTCCTGATTTTTATTTGATTATTGTGAAACTTGCCTCTCTCTAATTGAAACCCAATTCTTTTAATAACAGCGACATCGCCTTCGAAAGAATAAATTGAACCATCGTTAACTCTTTTCCATTCTCCAAGTAATTTTTTTGGAACTATATTCTGAATCTGTAAGGCTTCTTTTTTGTTGATTCTTCTTAATGAAGTTAAAACTTTCCCTGTTACATCATCAATAATATTTGCCACATTATTACGTTTAACTATACGTATTTTTTGCCATCCCAATAAATTACCATCATAAGTATTGACTCTTCTATATCCTCGAATTATTCCATTTTCTACGACAATATTTTTTATTTTTAGATCCCCAATTTTAAAGTTACCCCTTTTTAAAACTCTTCCTACTTTAACTAATATTGCTTGATTGTTTTTAACTTCATAAATACTATTATCTTCTCGTTGCCAATAACCTACGTAATTTTCTTGCGAAAAAATGCTGTTAATGGCAAATATTGTAATAATTAATAAAAAAAAGTTTTTCATATTAATGATAATTTATTTATGGATTCAGCATAAAAAACTTCAAAGTTCACAACTCTTAAAACACTATTCTTCTTTTTTAGAATATACTATTTTCACATCAGAGCTATAAGAGTTTAAAAAAATACGCAATAAAATTAATAAAAAAATAGGGTTTAGCAAGACTAAACCCTATAATATATTATACATAAAATGATTTACTTCATTTCTTCAACAATCTCCATACCTCTGTTAATAGCCTCTAAATTAAGAGGAATTAATTTATGATGTCGTTCGGGTAAAGATTTTTCCAAACCTTTTTCAACATTTTCCATTTTAACAATAGGTTTAAGCTTAAGGAAACCACCTAAAACAATCATGTTAAATATTTTAGCATTTCCCATTTTAGCAGCCTCTTCGGTACCTTCAACTTTAAAAACTTTAATGTCTTTACGAGTTGGAGGGTGAGATATACCATTTGGATCATACAACAAAATACCACCGGGTTTAACACAACTTTCAAATTTATCTAATGATTGTTGGTTAAGAATAATTGCTGTATCATATTGGTTGAGAATTGGCGAACTAATTCTGTTATCGCTAACAATAACAGTAACGTTAGCAGTACCACCTCTCATTTCGGGACCGTATGATGGAAACCAAGATACTTCCTGATTTTGCATAACTCCTGAATAAGCAAGAATTTTACCCATTGAAAGGACACCTTGACCACCAAATCCGGCTATAATAATTTCTTCTGTCATAATTTTTAAATTTTAAATTATTCAATAAATTTTTTATAATCATCAGGATTATCTCTTTCAGCATCCTTTAAATCACCTTGTTCAAAGAATTTAAACATGTGGTCTGCCATCCAATTATTAGCTTCAACAGGAGATACTTTCCAACCTGAATTACAAGTAGAAGTAACTTCAACAAAAGAAGTACCAATTTTCTTTTCTTGATTTTCGAAAGCTTTTCTAATAGCTTTTTTACATTTCCGAACAGTTGCCGGAGTGTGAACAGATTGACGAGTTACATAACACGTTCCGGGTAATTGAGCAACAAGCTCAGTCATTTTTAACGGATAACCATTTAAGTCAATATCTCGACCATATGGAGAAGTAGCAGTTTTCATACCTACCAATGTTGTAGGAGCCATTTGCCCACCAGTCATACCATAAATTGCGTTATTAATAAAAATAACAGTAATATTTTCGCCTCTGTTGCAAGCATGTAAAATTTCAGCCGCTCCAATTGAAGCTAAATCTCCATCACCTTGATAAGTAAATACATATTTATCAGGCATTAAACGTTTTGTAGCAGTAGCTAATGCAGGAGCTCTACCATGAGCAGCTTCTTGCCAATCAATATCAATATAGTTATAAGCAAAAACAGAACATCCAACAGGAGAAACGCCTATTGTTTTATTTTGAATGCCCATTTCTTCAATAACTTCTGCTACTAATTTATGAACTACACCGTGGCTACAGCCAGGGCAATAGTGCATTTCATTATCTGTAAGAACTTTAGATTTTTTATAAACTATGTTCTCGTCTTTTATAATATCTATATCTGCCATTTTATTTTCCTCCTATAATTTTTTGTTCCAAAGCCTCTACAATTTCGTCAGGAGTTGGAATAATACCACCAAGACGACCAAAATGTTCAACAGGAATTTTACCGTTAACAGCAAGTCTAACGTCATAAACCATTTGACCTGCACTCATTTCAACAGATAGCATCCCCTTAACTCTATCAGCTAATTTAGCAATAGGTTTTTTTGGAAACGGGAAAAGAGTAATTGGTCGTAATAAACCAACTTTAATTCCTTTCTCCCGAGCTATTTCGATTGATTTTTGACAAATACGAGAAGACGATCCATAAGCTACGAATATATAATCAGCATCATCGCATTGAATTTCTTCATATCGTACTTCTTCTTCTTCCATTTTTCTATATTTAGCCTGAATACGATGGTTAATTTCTTCCATCCTTTCAGAATCTAATTCTAAAGAAGTAATAATGTTCTGTTTTCTATCATCAGTTTTGCCTGTTGTAGCCCAAGAGCCTGAAATTTTTTGAATTTCTTCATCAGTCCATCGAGGTTTAATGTCAGATAATTCAACTTTTTCCATCATTTGACCAATAGCTCCATCAGAAAGAATCATAGCAGGATTTCGGTATTTGAAAGCAAGTTCAAAACCAAGATCAACAAAGTCGTTCATTTCCTGAACAGAAGCAGGGGCAAGTACAATTAAATTATAATCGCCATGGCCACCACCTTTACAAGCTTGGAAATAATCTGATTGAGCAGGTTGAATAGTACCGAGACCGGGACCTCCTCTAACAACATTTACAAGCAAACAAGGGAGCTCAGCACCTGCAATATAAGAAATACCTTCTAGCATTAAACTAACTCCGGGGCTTGAAGAAGAAGTCATAACTTTTTTCCCACATGAAGCACCGCCATATACCATATTTATTGAAGCAACTTCACTTTCTGCTTGCAAAACAACCATTCCTGTGGTTTCCCACGGTTTTTCAAACGTTAAAGTTTCCATTACTTCAGACTGAGGTGTAATTGGGTATCCAAAATAGCCGTCACAACCACAACGAATTGCAGCATGAGCTATCACCTCATTACCTTTCATTAATTTTAATTCACCCATATTTTTGAATATTTTTAATTAATTGAAAAAATTAGATTTTTACTCGATAAACAGTAATTATACTGTCAGGACATACTTCTGCACAATTAGCGCATCCAATGCAAGCATCGGGATTTGCCATGTATGCAAAATTATAGCCTTTACCATTTACCTCTTTGGCAAGGGCAATGACATCTTGCGGACATGCTACTACGCACAGACCGCAACCTTTACATTTTTCCTTGTCAACTACGATTGAACCTTTAATTTTAGCCATATTTTATTTGATTTTTGTAATTATAAAATAAAATTTTATTAATATATATTATCCATCAGAACATTTAAAATTCTAAAAATTGATTTATATTTATTAAACCATAATATTTACAAATTGTTGTGTAACACACATCAATACTTATGGTCTTCGTGAAATTTTTTAAGTCTATATTCCAAATCGCTAAATTGACTTCGTTGTGTTTGTGATACACAAGCTCTTAAGCCTTGTTTGTCGCTTCCACAATTATCAAGAGTAATAGCACTAATTCCATAATATAATAACTCTTCTAACAACTCTCCACTTGTCATACCGGGATATTCAATAGTAAAATAAAATCCATCACCAACAGGTTTATCAATATCTGTATCGTAAACAATGTTGAAGCCATTATCAAGAAACATTTTTTTCATAATTTTTGCTCGCTCGCCATATTCTTTTACGTCTTCGATAAAATTAAATTTACCTTCGTTAGCAGCTTTAAACATTGCAGCTAAGGCATATTGTGCTGAATGAGAAGCTCCTGAAGTTAACGAATATAACACACGTAAAACAATAACGTAACCAAATTCGTCGGCTCCATAAACTGGTTGTAATTCTGGATATTTTCGATGATAAATTTTATCTGACATACATAACATTGCCATACGCTGTCCGGCATAGCTAAATACTTTTGAGCTTGATATTAAAAGCACATAGTTGTCGGTATATTTAGCAACAGTAGGTTGATAAGGCGGTTTCCCGGGTACAGACATATCTGTACGAAAATCCATAGCAAAATAAGCTAAATCTTCGACAATTAGTACATCGTATTTATTTGCTAACTCACCAATAATTTTTAATTCTTGTTCGGTTAAACAAACCCATGTTGGATTATTAGGATTTGAATAAATTATTGAATGAATATTACCTTGCTTCAAAAAAGATTCGAGCTTATCTTTTAATTTCTCACCACGAAAATTGTAAATATCGAAGGATGTATATTTTTGACCTAAAACCTTAAATTGTTGTTTTTGAACAGGAAAACCGGGGTCAATAAAAAGAGCTGTATCTCTTTCTTTATTGCATTTATTAGCTACCATAAAAACGGCATAACCACCTTGCATTGAACCAACAGTAGGGACGCAACCTTCAGGGCTAATATCAATATCCATAAAATTTTTAACAAATTTTGATGCTTCCTGTTTCAACTCGGTTACTCCGTCAAGCATTGGGTAATCGGCGGCAACACCTCTACGAAGTGCTTCAATTTCAGCTTCTACACCAATTTGAGAAGGTTTCAATCCGGGTACTCCCATTTCCATACGGATATATTTATCGCCCGTTTCGGCTTGAATTTTATTTACCAAAGCCACTATTTCACGTATTGTAGCTTTACCCATATTTTTTAATCCGCTTTCAATTATTTTGTTTTTTACAACATCTGAATTTATTGGAGTATTTCTCATTATTTTATTTTTAATCATAGATTAATTTAATATTAGAAACAAATCAAATATTAACAAATAAAAAATATTATTTATATATCACTTACAGTTAATATATTATAGAATAATTAAATGTAAATCAAAAAAAAAATCTTAAGTTTGATTTGTTACAATATTACGGAAAATAAAAGACCTAAAAAAAAAAATACATATTTTTTAAAACAGGTATTTATTTTTTTTTTGTAACCAAGTTTAAAATATTTGCGTCAAATGCAATGAAACAAATTATTAATTTAAATTTATTATTATGTTAGCAGGAATATTAGTACCAATTGCATTTTTTGCGTCAATTGTAGGAATTTTTTACTTTTTCTATACAACAAGGCACAAAGAACGTATGTCGTTAATTGAAAATGATAAAGATGCAACAATCTTTATTAAGGCTAAAAAGAATGGTGGTGAAAAAAAATCAAAGACTAATTACACTCTAAAAATTGGTCTATTACTTATTGGCTTAGGTATTGGTGTAATTTTGGGAAATATTGTAGCCCAATATTCTCTATTGGAAGAACCAACATCTTACATTTCAATGATTCTTATTTTTGGTGGTCTTGGTTTAATTTCGTATTATTTAATTGAGAAGAAAAATAAAGATAAGAAATAAATGATAGACCATTACTTATCGAAAGTAATAGACGGCGATGTTTCAGCATATTCTTATATTGTTAATCAATATAAGAATATGGCTTTTTCAATTGCATTGAGGGTTGTAAACAATCGTGAAGATGCTGAAGAAGTTACACAAGATGCTTTTTTAAAAGCATATAATTCATTAAAAAAATTTAATCATAAATCAAAATTTTCAACTTGGTTATATAAAATTGTTTATAATACTGCAATTTCAAAAATTAGAGAAAACAAAAAAAAATCGAGAGTAAATCAATTTGCTGATGGAAATATTGAAAATATAAATATTGAAGACATTGAAAATGTTCTGGTAAAATTTGAAGAGGAAAATAAAAAAGAAATTATTGATTTAGCAATTAACAAACTTTCAGAAAATGAAAAATTAATTGTTACTTTGTTTTATTTAGCTGAAAAATCAATTAATGAGATTATTGAGATAACCAATTATACAAGTTCAAATATTAAAGTGATATTGTTTAGGGCAAGAAAAAAATTGTATGAGGAATTAAGAATTAAGAATTACGAATTAAGAATTAAAATTTAAGATTTAAGAATTATAAACAGATGAGCAAAAAACAAATAAATACGACAAGAACTTTACTTAAAAATAATTTGATTGAAGAACCTTCAGTTAATTTTACTGAGGAACTTATGAAAAAAATAACTACTCAGGAAAAAAACAAATCAATTATTTACAATCCGATTATTTCAAAAAAATCATTCAGAATAATCATATTAACTGTTATATCGTTATTAATTGTTTTATTAAGTTTACCTTCATCATATTTCAATTCTCCCTACAACAGTTTATTAGTTAAGTTTTCAAATATTTTCACAAATTTATTCTCAGGTATTGATTTCTCATTTATAAATAAAACTCCAATTATAATTCCAATAACAATAATTTCAGGATGGATATTATTATTTTCAGATATACTGATTAATAAAATTATCAATAAAAAGGTTACTACTGATTAGTGTCTTTAAAAAATTTCGAATCCTTTCCGAAAAATAATTTTTCGTAATTGCTTCTACGCCAAATGGTGCAGAAACAATTCCTATGTATTGATTATCAACAGATTGCTTCTCCGCCAGCTGGCGGATCGCAATGACGGCTATGAAGACTTTTCTGAGTGGATTCAATTTTGCTATTTCGGATTTACAAATTCAAAATAGCGTCAGTTACATTAGCGATGAAAGCTTGTGTTTTCTCACAATAATAAAAATTACAATGGGGATTCCCAAGAGAGCAGTAACTGAATTTATTGGTAAAGTAGTGTTATACCCCGGCATTCGTGAAATAATATCGCTTAACAACATAATTATTGAGCCAATTAGAATTGAACCCGGTATTAAGAAATTATGATTCGTTGTTTTAAATATAATTCGCGTTAAATGAGGCACAGCAATACCAATAAATCCTATTGGTCCACAAAAAGCAGTGATTGTGCCTGCAAGAATGCTTGTGCTTATAAAAACCAAAATTCGTGATAATTTAATATTTACTCCCATACTTTTAGCATAGCTTTCACCTAGAAGCATGGCATTTAAAATTTTGGTAGATGCTAATGAAATTACTAATCCTAATATTACACTTGGTAACAAAATATTTAATTGAGAGCGTGAAACACTGCCGAGACTACCCATTGTCCAAACAATAAAAGCTTTAAGCATTGATTCGTTACTAAAATATTGCAATATACTAACTACTGCAGTAGCTGCACTTCCAAACAAAATTCCAAGAATTAATATTGTCATAATATCTTTAATACGAAACGAAAGAGCTAATATTAAAAACAGAATTAGTCCAGAACCAATACATGCTGAAACAACTACTGCCCAATTACCCATAAAATTGAGTTGATTAGCTGTAAAAAAAGAAGAAAATCCAAGCACAAGTATTGCAACACCCAGACTAGCTCCCGAACTAATACCCAATACATAAGGACCTGCGAGAGGATTACGAAATATTGTTTGCATTTGCAAGCCACTTACCGATAATGCAGCACCGGCAATTATTGCAGTAATAGCTTTGGGTAAACGAAAATCAATTACTATAGTTATCCATTCTTGCCTGCTTGATTCTGATTTTGTTAAAATGTTCAAAATCTCATTTACTGGAATTTTAACAGATCCTAAAACTAAATCTAAAAAAAATAATACAATTAGTAATAATATTAAAATTGTAAAAAATGTTATGTGCTTGCTTTTATTTTTTTTTGTTAGCATTATATTTTTATTTGGTACTTTTTTAATAAATCTTCTTATAATAATATAAATTGTAATCAGAAAAAATATCAGGATGAAAAATATGAATTAAATCTTTTAAAATAATCTGCGGGTTAACTATTCCCGATTCCCAATAATCATTCCCCCCATATTTATTAAAAACAGCATTGTTATTATATACATTTTTATTTGATAATGCATAAAAATTCTTCAATCTGATATCAACATTAATAATGTCGTCAATTTTATTTGCTGTCCCAATATTTATCCAATAATCGGCTTTTTGTGCTTTTGCAAATACAGTTTCAATATCGAGTGCTAAGCTTTCGCGAGATGCATCATCACTAAACAAATAATTTGCCCCGGCATCGTAAAGAAATTGAGCAGCAAAAGATTTCCCGCCAGGAACATACCATGTGTCTTTCCAAGGTAAACCGGTTATTACTGATGGCTTTTGGGTAATTGTATCGGTAATATGTTTAAGTTTATTATATTCATTAACAACAATGTCGAACTTTTTGTTTGCCAAGTCACTCTTATTGTAAAAGGCAGCAATGAATTTTACCCATTCGGCTTTAGCAAGAGGCTCATGTTCGAGATATTCAGCATTAATTATTACCGGTATTCCAAATTCTTTCAATTTATTTATATAACTAACAGATTTATTATCAACACCATAAGTAATAATCAAATCTGGTTTAAGACTGATAATTAATTCATAATTAAGATTTTGGTCATATCCTACTTCTACAATTTTATTTTTTTGATATAACTTATTAACGTTCTTGTTGTTAATAAATTTAATGTTTGAAACCCCTATAATACTGTTTGTTTCATCTATAAAATCGATAAAAGCAATGTGTGTTGTCGATAAGCATACAACTTTTTTCACTGGTGTTTTAATTATCTGAATTTTAGAATATTTCTTTAAAACTTTTTTAGGATTATCTGCCAATACGTATTGATATTGCACATTGCAAGCACCCTGCCATGGATTAAACACTTTAAGAATTCTAAAATTATTATGATAAGTAATACTAAAACCCTTAGCGTATTTCACGCTTGTGCTTACAGTATCGGAAGTTAAATTTTTAGTATTGTCATAATTATCAGAATGATTACTACATGAAAAAAAAACAATTACTATTAAAAAAAATATAAGTTTATGCATATCTATTCTTTTGTTTCTGACAAGAAAATATACCTTGAAATATTTCGTCCATTACGGAAATAATATGTGCCATAAGAGTATTTTACTTCCAGATATTCTTTTGCAACACCACCACGATTCACAATCACTCGTTTAATTTTCTTTTGAGGTTTATTATAATGCTCAACAGTTACACCTTCGGGATATTTGCGTGCCAGATCAGACAAAAACTTTATTTCTCTTTCCTTACCTTTAAAATCAAAATCTTTTTCTCTGCCTGCCTTTGCTTCATCAATTTTTTGTTGTCTTTCTTTTTCTGTAGCAGCAATTTTTTGTTCTTTTTGAAGTTGAATAATTTTATTAATTTTTTCTATCCTATCTTGTGGGTATTTCTGATTTGGTTTAATATTCAAAGCTGTTTTGTATTTTGCTTTTGCTGAAACATAATCTGCTGAATTATAAAACTTATCAGCTTCATTTATTGCATTTTTATAGTCTTGATCAATCATCAATTGTTTCTGTTGTTCATACTTTTTCTGTTCAAGAATTTTTAAAATTTGCGTTAATTGATTTTTTGGATATACTTTATTTGATAATAAACTCAAAGCTTTGTTATACATCAACTTTGCTTGCTCATAATTTTCATTATTAAAATAATTGTCGGCTATTTTTATTATTTTATTATAAGAGGCTATTTTCTCCTTTTTCAAATTATCTAAAATTGTATTTATGTCATTAATTTTAGTTTTAGGATATTGCTCTTTAGGTAGAATACTTATTGCCTGATTATATAAATCTTTAGCAACATTATATTTTTTAGAATTAAAAAATTTGTCGGCATTCGAAATTATTTCATTATACTGTTTTTGTAATTCCCGCCTTGATTTTTTTTCTCTTTGAGCCGAAGCAATAAGTTCAATTAATTCATTAATTTTTTGTTTAGGATAATTTTCGTCGGGTAAAATTTTTAGAGCCTTCTCATATTGCATTTTTGACTGATTATATTCTTTTTCAAAAAATAAATTATCAGCCTCTTTTACAGTCTTGTTATATTCATTTTTCTTATTCTGAACATCTGCAAGAATTATTTTTATTTCACTAACTCTTTGCTTTGGATATTGTTCATTGGGCTTTATTGCCAAAGCTTTTTGATAATATGATAATGATGATTGATAATTTTTATTGTTAAATTCCTGATTAGCACTTTCTATTGCTGATTTATAGGACAAATTTACTGCATTTTGCTGTGTAAGTATTTTATCAATCTTTAGCAACTTACTTTTAGGATATTCTTCTTCAGGTTTAACAGATAAAGCCTTATTATAAAATGACTTAGACTTTTCATATTGCTCTTTTTCAAAAGCAAGATCAGCATTTTTTATTATTTCTTTATATGACTTTTCTTTTTCGTTATATGAAATAAGTATTTTATTTATCTCAATAATTTTATTTTTTGGATATTCTTCATCAGGTTTTAACAATGAAGCATTACTATAATTTTGTTTAGCTTTTTCGTAATATTTTAAATTAAAATTATTATCGGCAAATTGAATTGCTTTATTGTACTTCTCATCAATTGATTTTAGCTTAACTAAAATTTCATTAATACTATCAATTTTATCTTGAGGATATTGTTCGTTGGGTTTATATGATAAAGCCTTTTTATAATTTATTTTAGCATCAGAATATTTTTTATTATTAAAAAATAAATCTGCTTGTTTTATGGCTTCATTATATGCTTTAAGTTTTTGGGCATTATTAGCATCTTTATTTTGCTGGGCAGTAATTATTTTTTCAATTTCTTGTAATTTATAAATTGGATATTGTTCATTTGGTTTTATATCAAGGGCTTTGTTGTATTTATCTTTTGCTTCTAAATAATGCTTCTCACTAAAACTTTTATCGGCATATGCAATATATTCTTTATATGCCTTTTCATTAATAATTTTCTCATCATAATTTGCTTTAATATTACCTAATATTTTATCAATCTCATTAATTTTTGTTTTTGGATAATTTGCTTCAGGAATAAATGAAAGAGCTTTTTTATAATAAGACTTTGCTTGTTTGTAATTTTCAACAAGAAAATTCTTATCGGCCATATTAATTGCTTTATCATAAGATTTTTTTTGAGATTCCTGTTTTGAAATAATTCGTTTAGTCTGTCTTATCATCTCATCAGGATACTCATCGTAAGGATTATAATTTGTTGCCAAATCATACATTTCCAAAGCCTCTTTATATTTCTTTTTGTCAAATAAAGTATCCGCTTTAGCTATTGTTTGTTGATAAGCCTGCTCTTTTAGGTTTTCATATTGATTTAACAAATTTTCAATTTTCTTAAACATTTCTTCGGTATATTCCTCATCAAAATCAAATTCACCATATACTTCGTTATATTTAATTTTTGCAATAGGATTTTCTAATATTGAAATATCAAGTCCTTCAACCATTGGAAACAAATCAATAGAAAAGCGATAAGTCCAAATTCCTATTTCATCTTTAGGTAATACAGTAATGAAACTTACTTTTTTAGAAACAAGTCCTTTCTTAACAAATTTTACTATATAATTTCTATTTAGATCAAGTTTAAAATCAAATTTTCCACTCTCATCTGTAGTAATTGTTTTAACTTTAACAAAGTTTCGGTATATTTCAATTTTTGCATTTTTAATAACTCTTCTATCAGACTTGGCAGTTCCCTTAACTTCGAGATAACCTTTTTCCTCTTGTGAAAAAAGATTAAATGCAATAAAAAAAGTTAAACTCAATATGATTAATATTTTTTTTATCAAAAACACTGATTTTTATCGTTATTAAAGATTAAGTCTTGCTTACTAAACAAATTTTAAATTTATAAAAATTTAAACATAATTAAAAGTCTATTATTATAATATCTGATTTAGACATAAGCAATAACTAATTTTCATTTTCTTCTTTTGTTTGCGCAATTTTTTCGATAACAACAATTGTTAAAAATCCAACAATTAACAGAATAAACGCAGCTGTTAAGTGAGGGTCGTTGTTTGTCATATCTAAATAATGATTTGGAAGAATATTTTTTTGTAAAAGAGGTTTAACAATACCATGTTTATCAATATAAGTTGAGATAACTTTTTTCCATGGCCACAAAATGCTTAATGAACCCAGAATAAAACCTGTTAACAATGCAATGGTTTGATTTCGAAATTTTTTATAAATCCATGAAAGAAGATAAGAAAAAGCTAATAATCCAAATCCTGCACCAATAACAACCGGTAATAAAACAAGCAAATCTAAATTTGTAACAGAGTCTATCATTACAAGTCGATAGTTTCCCAATAATATTAATATAAAAGAACCTGACAGTCCGGGTAATATCATGCTACATGCAGCAACTATACCACAAATAAAAAGATAAATCAGGGAATCGTTTTCTTTTGCAGGGTTTAGCACTGAAATTAATATTGCAATTGCTGTACCTAAAATAAAAAAAACAATAGTTGAGAAAGACCATTTGTTAATAGTTTTCCCAACAAAATATACAGAAGCAAGAATTAACCCAAAAAAATAAGCCCAAACATGAATAGGGTAATTACTGAATAGAAATGACAAAATTTTTGCTAAAGAAAAAATACTAATCACAGCACCAAGAAAGACTGAAATTAAAAAATACAAATCAGTGTATCTTGTAAATTCTTTAAATTTTCCTTTAAACAGCAAACTAAAGGCCGTGATATTAAATGATTTAATTGCATCTATTATTCGCTGAAATATTCCTGTTATTAATGCAATAGTACCTCCCGAAACTCCCGGAATAACATTAGCAGCACCCATTGCCAGACCTTTAGTAAAATTTATAAAATATTTTTTCATTTTTTTTAATTGATAATTAGTTGTTTGTATTGTTGATAGTCGCTGATTAACATTGCATTAAACTCTAAACGTTAAACTTTTAGCTTACGTATAATATTAAAAATGCCGTTAAAATTAATCAACGGCACTAATTTAAATCTATTTCTGTTTAAATGCTTCTTTTTTACAAGAAATTTATTTAAAAGGTTTCCATAATTGGTCTCTGTAAGATTCTCTGTCATAATTTTCACAATCGTCAACAGACTTAATCTTTTTAGTTGTGTAAATCATTTCTTTCATAAAGTCGGGAGCTCTTCTCACACCTTCACCAATATTAATCATTACTCTGTCGCCATTGTTAATATAGCCATTTTTCAACGAATCGAAAAAACCGCCAACAGCAACTGCAGCAGCAGGTCCCATTCTAACTGTAGTTTCAAAAGCGACCAAACGAGAAATGTCAACTAATTTATCTTCATCATACTCAATAATTTCGCCACCACTATCTTTCACAATTTTAGAAATAATAGGATAAGTAGCGGGATTACCGGTTGCAAGAGTTGGTACTTTTGATTTTGGATTATCATAAATTGGATAATCTTGTTCCCAACCTTCAGGAAAATTATTTGCTTTTGCTTTTTGCCATGCTTCAGTCATTGGTGCACAACGGCTTGGTTGAACTAATATGTAACGAGGAGACTGTTTAATTATTCCTAATTCTTTAACATCGTCGAAAGCTTTATTAATAGCAATTGGACCTGTTCCACCGCTAAGAGCCTGAATATATACATTTGGAACTTCACCTAATATCCGTAACCATTCAAAAAGCATAACTTTTTTCGATTCTACTCTCATAGGATCGGTGTTTCCAGAAGATAAAAGCACATTATGTTTTTTTGAAAATTCGGCTGCTATTTTTTTAGCTTTAGCATAATCACCATCTACACGATAAACTCTTTGTCCATAACTACTTACTTCAGCTTCGTTAGCTTTTAGAGCATCGTTTGGAATAAACACAGATAATGAAATTCCTGCTTCTGCAAGATAACGGGCAAAAGCATTTGCAACATTTCCTGTACTTGCAACAGCATATTCTTTAATATTATTTTCTTTTAAAACACTTGCTACTAATGTTGCTGCTGCGTCTTTAAATGTACCTGTTCCATAGTTATCGTCGTTGCGATAAGCATACACAGTGCAATCAACATTATATTGCTCTTTTGCAAATTTTTCAAGAAATTTCCAATTATCAATATCAATAACGCCTTCTCCGTTAGTAATAATATTTTTTTTATCGTTAAGTGGTAAAAAATCAAAATAATGCCAGAGACTTTTTACTTCAGCTCCATTATCGAAAATCAATTCTTTATATTTATTAATATCCTGAGAATAAACTGTATCTACCCAATTCTTTCCACATTTGGGGCATTTTTGCCCGTAACTAAACCACTCTTTAAAATCACTAATTTCATGTTTGCAGTTTCGACATACAAAATGGAATTTATTATTTGAAGAATTACTCATAACTTAAAATTTATTTTATATTATATTTCTTATATATTGATTTATAATTATTTATATTTATTTATTAAAGATTTAATTTTTTCATTAGTTTTTGCTTGAGGATTAAAGCTAAAAAAAACATTGGCTTTATTAAAATCAATAACAAGTCCTTTTTCGAAAAAATTAAAAGCTTGGTCGTCATTATTTATTTTTAATAATAAAGCAGCAATACTAAAATTAATTTCTGCTTCGTTGATAATTATTTTATCAGCCTTTATTAAAAGCTCAATAGCTTCGTTAAGAAGCCCCTGATTAAACAAAAATTTAGCATAGCTAATCCAAACTTCTTTATCGTTGGGAACAATCTCTAAGGCTTGATTGTATGCTTTTTCTGCATTTTCTAAATTATTGAGTTTGGTTGATATTTTTGCATAAATAAACAAATAATCACTATTTTGTTTCTCAATTTTTATAGCTTTAATAATAGTGTTTAATGCTTTTTCATAGTTTTCTGTTTCGTAAAACACTAAAGTTTTTCCATAAAAAGCTTCGCTACACTCATTATTAATTTTTAAGGCTTTATCGTAGTATTCGATTGCTTGATCAAGTTTGTTTATATTGCGATAGCATTCTGCGAGGTAAGAAAATGCTTGTGAATTGTCGTCAACCTGACTAATAAATTCTTTATAATAAGGTATAGCCTCATCATATTTTTTAATATTTGCTAAAGTGTTTGCTTTGTTAAAATTTGCAAAAAGTGACTTTTCGTCAATGGCTAAAGCAAAATCGTAAGCTTCAAGAGCTTTTTCAACATCTTCAATTTTATTATAAACTATTCCTAAGTTATACCATATTTCATCATCAAAAGGCTCTATGTCTAATATTTTTTGGTAAAACTCAATGCTTTTTTCATACTTCTCAATAATATCATAGCATGAGGCAATTTCATAAATTACTTCGTTGTCTTCACTATCTATTTCATAGCATTTAAGAAAATACTTTAATGCTTGTTCATATTTTTCTTCTTGTTCGAGAAAAATTGCTATTTCAAAACACAAATCAGTTACATAAGATGTTTCTGATTGTATTTCTAATGCTTTGTTAAAATATTGAAATGCCTTTTTATTTTGATTTAACAAGATAAAAACTTTCCCTTTTAAAAAATAAATATCAGAATTTGAAGGTTCGATATTTTGTAATTTATCTAAAATACTTAATGCTGACGAATATTTTTTTATTTTAAAACAAACATAGGCTTGTTTTAATTTTAATTCATTTGATGTTGGATGAATATTAATTGCATAATTTATTACTCTCTCAGCCTTGCTGTTATTGTCGTGCGAAAGAAAAAAGTCAATAATTATTTCAAATTCTGAAACATCAAAATATTGGTTCTTTCCCGTAATCATCATGTTCTCATAACGACTGATTAGAGAGTTAGCTTCCTCTTTATTAGTATATTGGGATTCGTTAAAATTCATTTTAATAATTTATAATAATGCAAAATTAATAAATAATAAATCTTAATTCCCATATTAAATATTTTTTTATTATTTTTTTTCAACAATAACTCCTGTGATTATTGTTTTTATTCTCGATAAATACGAAAAAACTCTATGATAAAATATCATAGAGTTAATTATATTTGTATAAAAAATAACAATAATTTTTATTTTGCAATTATGTCTTCTTCTCGTTGATGTTCTTTTCGTAACAAGTCATTAATAATTTTAACAGGATTAAAAGTAGTAATTGGG
>Ga0164318_10001806_pt1 | contig 19399 bp, 16 predicted proteins | sample GuaBasSedimGuay9_FD_113734 | JGI IMG/M metagenome (GOLD analysis project Ga0164318, IMG submission 113734) | Subseafloor sediment microbial communities from Guaymas Basin, Gulf of California, Mexico - Guay9, Core 4571-4, 0-3 cm | ecosystem: Environmental > Aquatic > Marine > Hydrothermal vents... | reverse complement strand
TAAAATCCCGCATTGCGGCGCCTAAACACAAATGAGGACAGGAAAATTGTCCTCCGCAATGTATTTTTTCAGGTCCGCTAAGTTAACTTGGATGAAATGCCAACACTTCTCGGCCTGATCCCGGCCCGAGCGGGTTCAAAACGCGTCCCGGCTAAAAACATCCTGCCGTTATCCGGACATCCATTGATAGCCTATACCATATCCTCCGCCAAGGCGAGCGGTCTGTTTGATAAAATAGTGATTTCAACTGATTCCGAATTGATAAGAAAGGTGGGAATTCACTACGGAGCAGAAGTCCCATTCCTCCGTCCCGCTAAATTCGCCACATCCACCTCACCGGACATACAATGGATCAAACATGCCCTGTCCGAGCTGGATGAAGATTATGACGCCTTTGCCATTCTCAGACCAACCAGTCCTTTCCGCACGGCGGACACCATAAAGCGTGCTTGGAGGGAATTTTTGCGGAAGCGACGAATAGACTCGATACGAGCAGTTGAACTATGTCACGAACATCCTGGCAAGATGTGGATCGTGAGAGGGGAAACCATGCGTCCACTGCTCGACCAATCGCACCTGAAGGTAGCTTGGCACGCAAGGCAATATCAGGCCCTCCCCAAGGTATACGTGCAGAACAGCTGTCTGGAGATAGCCTGGACGAAAGTGGTGTGGAAATACAACACGCGTGAGGGCAAGGTAGTAGCCCCATTTTTCACGAGAGGAACAGAAGGATTCTCCATAGACTACAAGCACGACTTCTATCTGGCGGACCTTCTGGTGAAGACCGGTGAAGCCTCTCTCCCGAAAGTTCGCAGAAAACCGTTTGACATTAAACTGATCATGAAAAGTCTGCCAGTGGACCGAGATCCTTTTCTACGATGGATATTCTCTCAAGTGTGAGGGATATTTTTCCAACTTCAGACCATCAGAAGAACCCCAACAAGAACTAAAAGGGTGCCCAATACTGATTTTTTAGTTGGTTTTTCCCTCAAGAGTAGAACACTAAACAAAAATCCGAAAAATATGGTGGTTCCCGAGAGGGGTGCCAGGGTTCCTGCCTGTTCCATGTTCAACGCTGTCGAGTAGAGAAACGATCCTACTGGAAAGGCGAGGATACCGGATATTATACTGAGCTGAAGACTCTTACGAGAAAATTTCAATCTTTCCCTTTTACCGGTGACCCACGCCGTCACGTCAAAAAACACGGCAGCTGTCAGCATCTTGATGAACACAAGAGTACTCACGGCCATGTCTGCGTTCAAGCAGAACTTGTCCATGATGGTGCTGAATCCCCATAAAAAAGCTGCAAATGAAGCTACCGGTACACCAAATTTCCAGTGAGCATGATTCTTCTTTCCCGGAAACAGAAGAAATGTCCCCACAAAAATCAATATGGCAGAAACGGGCAGAACCAGTTTCAGTTCCTCATTCAGGAGAAGGGGAGCCAAAGCGATCATCCAGAATGGATGAGTGTTCCCTGCAGGAATTATCCTGATCGCGTCCTCCCTTTTTATCGAATAAAAAAACAAATGGGCCGCGAAAAACAATCCCAAAAGTGCCGAAACGGTTGCAATCCCTACCACCAAACCATCAAGGCATCCCAGTCCTCCACTCAGAAGCACCGGGAAGAGAACGATCGGAACCGTGATGGAGAGCCTCACGGCGTTGAAGAGTATCGTGCTCATATTTTTGAGGGCCAACTTTCCAATCACCTGTGCCAGACCCCAGCACATGGTCGCCGATAAGACCAGCATCAGAGCGAATGGATCCAAATTTATCCCCTAGGAAAGATACAAGGATCATCACGCTTGAATTATCGTTCCCTGAGAAAATCCAAGATGAATTTTCCTATCCTCTCGCCGCATTTTCCATCTTGGGGACCACAGTGTTCTGCCACTATTTTTTTTCTTCCCTCGCTGTCAAGCTTGGGGTTGTCCAGATATGTGTTTATATGGGAAATCAGTTCCTCGGGGGAGTTCGCCAGCCGGACACCGCCGGACTTGGGAATGAACTCGTAATGGGTAAATCCAAAAATGCTGGTACTCCAATCGAAAGAAACACGTTCAGCCCCCCGTTCGGAGATGAGGTCAAAAGCTATGTTTATAGTTGGAACATCCATCGCCACGGCGTCCAACGTGACACTCGAAGCTCTGTTTATCGCCACATCCGTACACGCAATGAGATTCGCATAGTGAACCATTTCCTCCTCGTCCGGCACCCAAATTTCGGGACGTGCGGCCGATGTCATCAACATCTTCCCGGACCACACCCGTTCGCTCACGGTTCTCTTCGGTACCTCGAATGTGATTATATCCCCATATTTTTTCAGGTGCTCATACCGAGCTAGACTATCCTCCGGATGTATCCTCACGTGCAAGTGCGCGGGATATTTTATTTTTCCGTTTTTTATCGCCTCACATATAATTTTGATTATGCTTTGGTCATCCTGTGCCCTAGCGGTCGTGTAGAGTATCAATTTTTTATCCGGTTTTGCACCCAGCTTTTTCAGAAACTCTCCCTTGGGCAAAAATTTGTCCTTGGCACGGACAAAATAATCCTGGTGGGGGATACCCGCCACCAGTATGTCCCTGGAGTTATATCCGTAGTACTCAATGAGTTGCCTCTTGTTGAACTCATCCCAACCTATGACCTTATCAGATTTTGAAAGCATCCGCTTGGTGAGGTGATCCCAGTTGGCTATCATGGTGATCACCGGCACCTTAAGACGCCTAGCTGTTTTCGTCAGCCCCCATTCATAGGGGTGCAGGAAATCTGTAGAAAAAACCAGAGATGGTTTATATTTCAAAAACGGTTGTTCGTAACGTGCGAATTTGTATTTCGAAAGCAAGTCATCCAGTCGTCCTAAAGCTTCGATCAAATTTCTGTTCTTTCCGAGAATTTTCTTTATGAATCTGGTGAGAAGATACTTAACATGGCTTTTCTTTTTGAGCCTCAACTCCTTTACCCTGATCGTGCCCACATAGTTTATATTGAAGGTTATTATCTCCTGCATCTTTCTCAAAACTCGTTCCAGTAAATTTGGTTTGTATCTCGCCAGATCCTCGATGAAGATATTTTTCCCCTGGACCTCCGGAAAATCCGAGATGATGCTTTTTCCATCCACGAATGGAGTAAAGATGACTATCCTCAGGTCCTTCTCCGAGCTTATTATCTTGAAAGCGTCGGACCTGAAGATGTTCCTGATCCCATATCCGCCTGTTATGGTCATGAACATTGTCTTCATACCATCTCTGCTATCTCTAACATCGGGTCATTTAACTGTTGGGCCCCAGATGAAATCGTCTTCAATGTCTCGCCAGTTTGATTATGACCTTCATGATTCGATTGGGCACCGGTACTATCCGCGCTATCAGATTTAAGTCGTCCCTTGTAACAGCTTTTGTTGCCAGAGCCCACGAGGCATAAAAGGCAAAACTCAATATTCCTATTACAGCCACCATGTAGACCGGAGGTAGTGCCAAAAGAGACTTGAGTCCAAAGATGAATAACAACGTGAGTATTCCACCCGCCATGCTTTTGGCAAACGGTGCTGCCGGAAACGAAAATCCAACAAACTTTCTCGTGTAATAAAACAGCAGAACTGTACCTACCATGTATGAAGCAAGACTTGTAAACGCTGCCCCCACGATTCCGTAAACAGGTATCAACACCAAATTAAAAATAAAATTGAAGACGGCCATCACCGAGGTAATTGCCGTCGTTACTGCAGGCTTACCGATTCCTGCTAACGTGGAGTTTAAAATCCCCGTCATGAGGTGAAAAATTGTCATTACACTCAGAATCTGGAGAGCCACAGCGCCTGCAACATAATCTGCGCCGAAAAATATGCGAATAATGGTCTCGGGGAACGCCACAAAGATCAGCACGACCGGTATGGCAAGAATGAACGAAAACTTCATGAGAAAACGAACCATGTTCTTGAGCAATTTTTTTTCATGTTTTGCCCAAAGCTCTGAGACCATTGGAAAAAAAACTATCAATACGGATCCGGCGACCGAAAATAGCATATCTGACATGGGGCGCGCAGTTTGGTAATATCCCACCTCTTGAAGACTACGAAACATCGTCAGCATTAGTGTATCCATATATCCAATCACCAAGCCCACCACACTGGTCAAAAAAACTGGAAATGCGAACGCGGACAGTTTTTTTACTAGAGATCTGGTCATCTGCGGTCTTCTAAAAATTTTGGGATATTTCCATCTCAACGCGAAAAATCCAAGCACCGCTATCACAAACGCTGTAAACAGGTAAGCATAAGCAGCCCCGACCACACCAAGGCCCAGATATCCCACCATCAACAGCGCTAAAAAGAAAACGAGAAAATTATCCAAGAATTTCAACGAGGCGTACACGGGCATGTTTTGGAAACCCCGAAAAGTATTGGTCAGGGTAGAAAATCCCATCAAGATGAACCATATTCCAAGTATCAGAAGAAGAGGCACCGCCGCTGTGGTTTTGAACACTGCAGACGAAATTTGACCTGGAAAGATAAAAAACACAGACATGATAAGAAACCCTATGCCAATCCTGAGAAGCAAAACCAGATCTATTGAGGATTTTATCTTACTGAATTGTCTCTTGACCACGAACTCTGGAATATATTTTACCAAAGCTGTATCGAAACCCAACCCTCTAAAAAGTTCGAAAAAGGAGATAAGCACGAACACCGCGTAGAAAAGTCCGTATTCAGCAACTGTGAGGGAACGTGCCAAAAACATTCGTAATAGAAGACCGATAAACCCGGAGAGTACGAAAGCTGTAAATACTATGGTACTTCCTTTCACCAAACGTTTGCCATAAGCGACCGAATCCGCCATTCTTCACCTTCCCGACACTCCAACTGATGTCTGCCCACTCCTAAAAACTTGGCTTCTGTGTCTACTGAATCGGTAAAAGCTAAATATTAAGGTTGAAACAAAAGAAGGGTCTCTGATGAAAAAAGGTGACAAAACGGTCTTCTTTGGACCATTTGTCGGAGAGTTCGGTTGGGAAATAATAAGTTGGCAGGGGTGGGTCAAGCGGCTGTGCAGGACTAGGTACGCGGGGTATTACAAGATAGCATGCAGCTTCCCCGGGCGTTACCCTTTTTATCCGGAGGTCGATGAGTTTTGGCCGTTGCCACCCACATTCACGAAAAATCCAATATCCTCCAGAGGATACATCACTGATAATTGGATCAAGGGTTTTCCAAAACCCAGCAAAAACGCATCTGAACTGCCCGAAGTCATGCCGTTAATAAACGAGGTTATCGAAAATTTCAAGAAAAAGCTACCAAAAAACACCGAGTTTATCGTTCCATGGGAGCTAAGATACGACGAGGAAGACCAGAGATACTACGGAGTTTACATACCGGAAAACCCCACTTCCAACGATGAATTTAGGACATATGCAATTCCGCTTTCTAATCAAATCTTAGAAGAACTCAATCCAACGCCGGACGGAATGAGGCTATTAAACCGGATGGTGGAAAAAGAAAAAAAATTAATCTCTATTTTCCCACGACACAGAGCGTTCAGGAGACCGGACAAAACGTGGGGCAAGATGAAGTACGAGATACTCATCGGACGGCTTATGCGAGAATTTCCAGATCTCCAGCTTGCAATCTTGGGGGAACCCGGAGGGGCTTTTTTTGCCGACGAGGGTGTGCCAGAAAAATGTATCGACCTCATCAACATCGATCCTAAACTGAGATTAGACACGCAACTTGCCGCATTAAAACGGTCGGTGCTGGCGATAGGCGGTTTATCCGGTGCCATCCTGTTGGCCTTATCCGCGAGGTGCCCTGCCCTAACTTGGGGGATAGCGAGTGACTGGCCGGGTTTTAAGCGGGGAAATTACATGAAAACCGGGATAATTTATTACCCGTCCCAGAATCCATCTGTTGAAGTGATTTTAAAATATGTGAAGTGGATATTGAGGTCCGGAAAAATGCCCGTCAAAGAGGAGTTCAGACGTATATTGATCACCTCTTTTTACGAACACCTTCCTCATTTTATGGAAAAATCCAAAACTCTCTCAAGTCTCAAGAAAGCTGCTGGATTGAATTTTTAGTGCTCCGTCATTCTATCTTTATTTTTTTAATCCCCTCATCCCTCTTCAGCACATGTGCAATCGTTCTTACTTCATCTCCCTTCATATCATTGATCATGTGCCTGGGACCAACAGGCAGGTCGCAGATGATCTGGTCAAATTCCATCCCCAGAGATTTCAACTTATTCAGTACTCCAAAGATTTTATGATACGGTCTGGAGGTGGTCAAAATCAGGTAATATCCCTTTTTTCTGAATTCCTCCAATTTCTCCCGTGTGCCATCCAGAACCTGTATATCATCCCCTGTTTCGGAAGGTACGGGGACATGTTTTATCAAGGTGCCGTCCAAATCTATGAAAATCGTCCCTTTGCATCTTCTATGAACATCTGACACCTCTGTTATAGGTACCGGTATCTGAGAAACCCGCTGGATCTCAGGGAACTCTCCCAGTTTTCCATTGGAATCACATACCAGCAGCTTATCAGAAAATCTGTTCAACAGCGTCTCCAAGAAAATATTTTCACTATACGTGGTGATCAAATACCTCGCTGCGATGTCCGGGAGGTTTCTCCTTGCACTATCCCTTTCGATTATCCTGTTGAGACACGCTCTGTCCGGATCATTTACAACCACCACCAAGTCAAGCTTTTCTAAAATCTCCACTCCGCCCAAAATACAACTCTCGTAAAAGATGACGCCATCTCTGATACTTTGGACTTTTACGTTCAAATTCTTCTTGCCGGTCTCACGATCGTACGCATTTTTTATAATTACTGGTTTTCCCCTAAGCAAATCATCGAGATCAGCATAGATTTTTTCGAAATCCCACCAAGTGAACTGATTTATCGCCCGGAGGTATTCATCCAATCCCGATAACCATTTTTCCCTCAACCAACGCCTCCGCTGCTCTGAGTCAAGTTTGAAGCGCCAATCCCCCGAGTAAAAAACACTTTTTAAACCTATTTCAGCCGTCATTTTTTTCACGAGTGTGGACTTTCCAGCCCCTGCCCTACCGCATACGCCGATGAGGACAGGTCTTCGCCTGATCTGGTCCAAACGACTGACGACAGCCTCAGTCACCTGCAACTTGTTCACCCAAGGATTCCCTGACTTTTTTCAACATGATCGGCGTCCCGAACTCAAACATGCGCGATAGGGGTAAAGCTATCGTCTTTATTCTGGAGATGTAGGTTTTGATTATGTCAAATGTGTAATCTGGCTTAAAACCTGTCTCTAATGCTTTTGTGTACGCGATCGATTTCAACAAAGTTGTGTTGTGACATATCGCCAGACCTGTAAACCCACCATAAATTGTTCTATCCAAATGCTTGTTTTCAACGAGATTCACAACTATACCATCCTCGACGACCGCAAGTCCTTTTGGATGTGGATCAACCACATAAGGTGGTTTTGGTCTCTGACTTATACCTAAAGCATCATGGTCGACAGAAATGTAGTCTTCCATGATGTAATCGCAAAATGTTATGAGCGTGGGCAACTTTGAAGAAGCGTGATCTAGTGCATAAACCAACGACCTGCCAGGTCCAGCCAACTCCGAAACATCTTCTTTGCTGAATATGGGATTCAATGCCGAATATTTTCCCCTGACATAGTACTCAAGGATGTCTGCTCCGTATCCCGTGGCGATGATCAGTCTCTCCGATATATATTGATATTTTTGAATGAGGTAATCGATCGCGCGTTGCTTGCCTAACTCGATCAACGGCTTCGGCACAAAGTCGGTCTCCGGCTTCAGCCTCGCACCGACTCCCGCTGCCAAGATAATTACGTTAAATTTTTTGCCCGTGATGCTAAACGATGGAGATCTTTTAACCATGATTCCCATCAAAACTAGTCTTTTCCCTATTTAGACTTAAGGAAAAGAGAAGTAGACGCTAAGATGAAGTTAAATATCAAAAAACAGAGGTCCTAACCAGAAAGGTGTGCAAATGAAAAGCACGCAACTTTATAAAATGATACAAGAACTACACGAAAAAAAACTAGAATCTGGAAATTTCGGAGACCTCTTTCAGATAGATGGTATTCCGTTGTGGTATTTTTTCCAGGGTTTCATAAATTCATCGTTCCTGCCGGCGCCGTTCAGACCACTGTGGGTTATCGAAAAAGAAATAAAAAATGGTTTTCCCCCGAAGACAGGTATAAAATCAAGATTACTGGCGTTCACTCTGAAGAAAGGACTAACACTCAACGAATGGATCAAACACGTTATCGCCAAACGTGACGAAAAAGAGCAGAAAAAGGGAAAAAAGGATGTATTGTTTATTGTACTCACAAATCAGATCCGGCAAAAAAAGGATGGATTGGAGTTTCTCGAGTGTGGAGGAGTGCTCAGTTCCCTAGAACGGTACAAAAAAATAAAACCCCTCATCTTGGTCGGCGACCCATTCTCAAAAAATTCGTTATTCAAGCTACGCAGATATGGACCACTGATCTATCATTATATCACTCCGGAGATCATCGCAAAAAGCAGGCAATTATCGAAAGAATTAAATGAGAGGTGGAAACGTTTAGACGAGGATGATAAGAGGAAACTGTTCACATATCGTGGAAGGAACTACTGGAAATTTTTCGAATGTAACATGAACATCCTGTTTTCAAAAGAGTTTTTGTTCACACTTATAAAGTACTACTTGACCTGCAAAGAAATCCTGCTGAAACATGATATAAAGGTGGTGTATCTCACAAGCCTCACAAACTTTTATGACCTTTCTCTCTTGGGTGCCGCCTCCAAACTGGAAAAAACGGTCGTTTACTCTTCTCATGGTTATACTCGTGGGACGGTGGGGGGGTGGAAACTCCTAAAAAACGTGATATTTGCCGCAGGAGGCGCCGAACACAAAAAAGATCTCTTAGCAAATGGAGTAAAAAAAGAGAATATCGTTGTAACCGGTTTTCCTTTCCTCGACGAAATCGCATCCTACATTAGAAAAAGGAAAAGCAAGACTGGCGGAAAAACTGTCTCATTGCTCACCACAACCGTGGTGGAAAGTAAATTTATGGAAAAGAAAAAATATTTCGCGCTCATCCGGGAAGTTCTCAAACAGTTGAAGGAGGTACCTGAGATTAAAAAAATCATCATCAAACTTCATCCTGCAGAAAAACACAGGGCGGAGTACGAAAAAATTGCTCGGTCCCTAGGAATGAAACATGTAAATGTCACTCAGAAGACCGGAAGAAGTTTCCTGTATGAAGTGATAAACGAATCTGATGCTCTGATAGGTTTTGGTTCAACTGCCATCTTGGAAGGTTTGGTCTTCGACAAGGATGCCATACATCTAAAACCACTGGAGTCCAGACCTGTATTCGAGTTCGAGTCTGCCACATATCTAGTCAAGAATATAGATGAACTTGCTAAATCCATCAGAAATGTTTTGAATAACAACGCCACCAAAAGAGAACTGAGATTGAGACGGAGAAAGTATCTAAATCGTTCATTTTACAAAATAGATGGAAAGTCCAGCATGAGAATAGCTGACCTTATCGCCTCGTTGGTTGGTAAAAACAGGTAGTACACAGACATATTATATGATCCCCACAGGGTGTCCGGGGCCCCATTAGAAACCATAAAATATTATAAAAAATAATAACAACGGCTGAAAACATGAAAAAATCCATAAAGGAACAGTTGAAGAGCGGCGAGAAGAAGGTGGGAATATGGGGGCTGGGGTACATAGGTTACTCTTCCATGGCCCACTTTGCCAAAAATGGAGTAAAATGTTTAGGTACGGATATCGTTGAGGAAAAAGTAAATGCAGTGAACGAAGGCAGGATAGCCATCCCGAATATGGAGTTCTGGCTTGGTTTCGATGTGAAGCCTTTGGCAGAAGCGGGACTCATGAAAGCAACGACGGACTGTAAAGAGTTGATAAACAACGACGTTCCAGTGCAACTCATATGCGTGCCAACTGAAAAAGGTGCAGAACCATATGATGGGATATTGATCGATGTAATGGAAAAACTGTGTGGTTTCAAGGACGTGGAAACTGATTCGCCTCCGCTTATCATAATCGAGAGTACAATCACGCCGGATAGAGTCGAGAAAGTCGTTTTTCCGATCATGGAGAAACACGGGATAAAAATTGGAAAAGATATGCTTTTGGGTGTTGCACCGAGAAGAGACTGGTTTGTTTCACCAGAAAAAACCTTGAAAACCTTGCCTCGGGTGGTCGGAGGTACAACTCCAGAAACAACGGATCTCATGGCACAGGTGCTCGGCATCGTATGCGATACTGTCCTAAAAGCTCGTGACCACCGACATGCCGCACTGGTGAAAAGTGTCGAAAACGCATATCGTCACCTGGACATAACATTGGCAAATCAGCTTTCACTTGCTTACCCGGATATCAACATGAGGGAGGTGCTGGAGCTGGTGGGGACCAAGTGGAATATTGGAACATATCATCCATCGTTTGGAACCGGCGGATATTGCATCCCTCTAGCCCCTCAATATGTGCTGACGGGCGCCAAAAATCCAGATGCTCTGACATTGCTAAAAGCGGCAATAGAATCTGACTCAAAAATGCCGATAAAAGTCGCAGAACGGTTGATCAAAAATGGTGCAAAAAACGTTGGCATTCTGGGTCTCGCCTATAAGGGCGACCTGAAAGTCGATGTTTTAAGCCCCACCTTAAAGATAGCCAAAGAACTGTTGAAAAAGGGAATTACGGTCAAAGTACACGATCCATATTACACCAAAGATGAAATAAAACGATTAACCGGTGCCGAGACGTTCGACTTTCCGAAGGGAATGGATGAATTTGACGCCATTATCATTGTAGCTGACCACATGCAGTACAGATCCATACCCGCAAAGGAAATTCTATCAAACCTGAAAAACTGCAAACTGATATTGGACAACGTCGGTATTTGGAATGACATCGAGTTCCGTAACATAGAATATCACGTGGCTGGCGACGGTGGCTGGCTAAATTGAGCCCCCATCTGACCGGTGCAACCATGAAGACCGTAAAAATAGGAAACACGATCGTCGGAGATGATCAGCCGACCTTCATTATCGCAGAGGTTGCCTCGGCCCACCAAGGAAACATCGAGATATTTAAGGAGATTATCGAAAAGATCGGACGCGCCGGAGCCAACGCGATAAAGTTTCAGAAATTCATCACTGATGAGCTTATAGTTCCGGAGAGACCTCGATACCAAAGTTTCAAAAAGATCGAGTTCACCGAGGAGCAATGGAGAGAAGTTTTCGAGAAGGCGAGAAAGTTTCGATGGGAGATATTATCCGATGTGTTTGACGAGAAAAGCTGCGATTTCATGGACGAGCTCGGCGTCTCCGCTTTCAAGATACATTCAACTGACTTGACGAATCCATACATGCTCTCGTACGTGGCAAAAAAAGGAAAACCCATTCTCTTGGGCACCGGCGGCGGCACTCTAGAAGAAATAAAAAAAGCAGTTCAAATGATAAAGTCAAATGGCAATACCGACATCGTTCTCATCCACGGTTTTCAGGCATACCCCACCAAACTGGAAGACACCAACCTAAGACTCATCACCAAACTGAAGGAGACCTTCGGTCTGATCACGGGTTTTCATGATCATATAGATGCAGAAGATGAACTTGCCACGGTCTTCCCGTGTCTAGCTCTGACCCTTGGGGCATCTGTCATAGAAAAACACGTGATACTTGAACGAGAGAGCAAGGGGTTAGATTACGAATCCTCGCTCACACCTGAAGAGTTCAAAAAAATGGTAAAATTGATCAGGAGAATAGAAAAAAGCCTTGGCTCCGGAAAATTTGAACTCTCAAATGCGGAAAGGAAATACAAAGAAGAAGTAAAGAGAAACATTGTGGCTAGATCAAATATCCCTGCCGGAACTAAAATTGAATTTGAGATGCTGGCGTTCAAAAGATCCGAACCTGGACTTTCCCCTTCCGAGACTTCGAAGGTGATAGGCAAAAGAGCTAAGGTCGACATCAAAAAAGATGAACCCATCACAGAGGAAAAGTTGGTATGAAAACTATTGTCTTGATCGCAGTGAGAATGAAATCAAGCAGACTGCCAAAAAAAGCCATCGTGGACATAGAAGGAAAATCACTCATTGAACATTTGATAGACAGACTCAAGTCATGCAGAGTTCCAGATAAAATCGTGCTGTGTACCTCAACCCATCCAGACGACGAAATTTTGGCCGACATCGCAAAGAGGAAAGGCATCGGCTGTTTCCGGGGCAGTGAAGAAGATGTATTGGAGAGATTCATACAAGCGGCGAAAAATGAAAATGCGGATGTGATCGTCAGGGTCACGGGGGACAATCCCCTCACTGATCCTGTATATTTGGACAAAGCTGTGATCCACCACCTGAAAACAGATGCCGAGTATACATTCATCGAAGGATTACCAAGAGGAACGGAATGTGAAGTCATGTCGACAAAAGCGTTGGAAAAATGCAGGAAAATGGCCTTAAATCCAGAGCTCAGCGAGTACATGACCCTCTATTTTAAAGCGTCAAATCTGTTCAAAACAGAAAAAATCGTGGCGGAGCCCAACGTTAAAAGACCTAAGTATAGGTTGACGGTAGATACACCTGAGGACCTAAAACTCATCCGAGAGATCTTCAAAAAACTTTATACTGGAGACAGCAGCTTTCCGCTTTCAGATGTCGTGAAATTGCTGGACGAAAACCCCTCTCTTGTTAACATAAATGCTCATCTGCGTCCCAAAAAAGTAAAAATGGAGTTTGTCGATAAAAAAATGAAAATTGTCGAGATGAACAACCATGCCCAAAGTTAGCATTATCATCACCGCACATAACTACGGAAAATACTTGGAACAATGTCTAGAGAGTGCTCTCAATCAGAACTATGATGATTATGAGGTGATAGTCGTAAATGATGGATCGACAGACAACACGGCTGAAATTCTTCGTAAATATGAGGATCGTGTCAAAGTAATCAACTTACCGGGACTTGGGCTAGCCGCAGCATGTAATCGAGGCATCGCTGCCGCGTCCGGAGAATACATAATACGGCTGGACGCCGATGACTTTTTTGACGAAAATATCCTCCTGGTCGAAGCTAATTACTTGGACGACCATCCCGATGTAGACCTAGTTTTCCCGGATTATTACTTAGTCAGCGAAAATGGAGAGATAATAGAACACGTGAAACATCTGAAGGTCGGCGAGGAACTCAAACTGCTGTACAGAAATCCTCTGGCAGCTGGAGCCATGTTCAGAAAAAAAAGATTTGAGGAACTAGGAGGGTACACTGAAAAACCTGGGTATACGGAGGATTACGACTTCTGGATAAGATTTGCTACCAAATACAAGGTGGCAAACATAAACCTACCCTTGATGTACTACAGAAAACACAAACACAGCATGTCCTCCGATCGTCGGTGGAAAACTGGAGCCATCCGACACGTCAAAGAGGAATTTGTAAAAACAAGACTTCAGGATGTGATCAAAAAGATTAAGGTATTGGGTGTGATCCCCGCCAGAGCTGAATCTAGGATCGACGGAGAAAAATTACCCATCCGAAAATTGAACGGTAAGCCGCTCATAGCTTACACGATAGAAGAAGCCCTCAAGTGCGAACTACTAGATAGAGTGATAGTTTCCACAGAAGATACGGAAATAGCAGAGGTTGCAAAACAATTAGGTGCGGAAGTTCCATTTTTGAGGCCTAAGGAGCTATCCAGCGAAGGAGTTCCCGTTGAACTTGTGGTGCTCCACGTATTAGACCAACTCAGAGAAAAAGAGAAATATCTTCCAGACATTATAGCTATTCTCCATGTGGTTTCCCCGTTGAAGAAAGAATGTCATATCACGGAAGCCATAAATACTATGCTCATTTTCAATGTGGACACGGTGATCAGTGCGACCAACGATAACTCATTTCACTGGCGGCCTGGACCACATGGTCTATCCCCGCTCTTCGAAAAAAGACTTCTGAAGCACGAACGAGAGGTTCTTTATGAGGAAAACGGGGCCATCTATGTGGTTAAACGTAAAGTTCTGGAAAAAACTATGAGTGTTATCGGCAAAAGCGTCGCTCACATAGAGATGTTACCGGAGGAGTCTATTCACATTGATTCAGAATTCGACCTTTGGATGGCGGAACAACTGATAAAACATGAATGGTTCTCAAAAAAACAGAAGGGCTAACATGAAGATAGGGAAGATCGATCTGGAAAAAAAAGTCTTCGTTATCGCGGAAGTTGGGGGAAATCACGGCGGAGATCCAGATCTAGCAAAAAAATACATCAGAGAAGCAGCAAAAACAGGAGTAGATGCCGTAAAATTCCAGATGATAAAATCAGAAAAACTTGTTGTTGAAGATGCACCGGTCGTCCCACCGGTGACTAAATACAAAACTCAAAGAGAATGGTTCAGAAGTTTGGAATTTTCTCCGGACGAATGGACAGAGCTTGCCACCATCGCTAGAAAAAATGGAGTTTTGTTCCTGGCAAGCGTTTTCGACACCGAAAGCGCCGACCTTCTAGACAAACTCTCACCCGCTTTTAAAATTGCCTCTGGAGACCTCACAAATCTACCTCTCATAAGACACGTCGCGAAAAAGGACAAACCCATAATTCTGTCCACAGGGGGAGCCACACCTCAAGAGATAGCTCGGGCGATAAAAGAGGTGCCCAAGAATATACTCGTACTGATGCACTGTATAAGCACATATCCCTGCAATGAAGAGGACACCAACCTGTTGAGGATACCATTTCTCAAGAAAAAATTCAACGTCACAGTCGGTTACTCAGATCACACTATGGGAATTCTAGCACCTCAAGTTGCAGTAGCCCTCGGCGCAAGAGTGATAGAGAAGCACTTCGTCCTAGATCGAAGCCAACCGATAGGAGACTCCGTACTCTCAGCCGAACCTGATGAGATGAAGGAGATGGTCAAAAACATCAGAAGAGTGGAAAAAATGCTGAAACTCAGATTGGAACCCAGTAAAACTGAGAAAAAATTTCTAATATCTCTAAGAAGAAGTCTCGCTGCAAAAGTGGATATTCCAAGAAATTCCGTCATAACCGAGACCCAACTAGTGCCTCTCAGACCAGCTACGGGTATATCGCCCCTCATGATCGACGAAGTCTGCGGTAAGCGGGCCAAGCGGAACATCAGAAAAGGTGAAATAATCACCGAAAAAGATTTGATGAACTAGTCGAGACCTGATATTTTTTCAAAATTTGGTCCAATTCTCCATCGAACTGAGGAGTGTTCACCTCACACCGCGCACATATCGGAAGGTCCTCTAACCTCCCAGAGCTGTGCAATTTTCTGACGAAATTGTATTTTTCTCCGTGCCACAGATCATAAATGCTATCTTTGTTCGCATCGCCCAAAGGATACTCACCATGCCAGTCGCCACAACACATGAAAACTTCTCCAGTCCACCACACGACTATCCTCTGCCAGATCTGGTGACAGGGGAAATGCTCAAGTTTTTTCGTAGATCCCTTACCTTTGATATATGGTTCTCTCTGAGAGGTAACAGCGACTCTGTTCACCACATCTCGCCACATCTCGATGAACTGCTCCACCTCGTGTTTGTTTTCCTCCATCTTCACCATTTGCACCCTGACTACCGGTTTCTTCTGTCCCATGCTGTTTCTTATCTCGACAAATTGTTTTATGTTCTCAACAACCCTCTCAAAATTGGATCCCGTTCTGATATACTCGTATGTCTTTTTGGTCGCTCCATCGACCGAAAAAATGATCCGGTCCAACCCAGACTTGATCAGCTCTTCTGACCTTTTCTCGGTAAGTGCTAAACCATTGGTATTAAACTGAACATCCAGAACCCCATGATCCTTGGCATATTTGACCATCCTGTGAAGATCTGGATGAAGTAGCGGCTCTCCACGAAAGTTTAGCTTCAGCGACGGAAGATTATAATCAGCTGCTTCATCCACGACTTTTTTGAAAAGGTCCCACTTTATATTTCCTATTTTTTCGGTCATAAAATTTCTAGTACACATTATACATCTCAAGTTACACGCATTCGTCGATTCGACGTCTAAATGTAAGGGAAAATCCGAGAGAATTTTTTTCTGCGGATATTCGAACCACTTTTTCCTATATTCTTTATACTGTGGACTAAATGTATCTTCGACGTTCTCAAATCTATCCGTCCCGAGGATCTCGTAAAACCCGGCATTCACGACTGTCTTCGTGTTGCTCCCCGATTAAGATAAATCGGCCTACCGTTTAATAAGTTTGACATGTTGGGTGGCTAAATGAAAATCCTTGGTGTGATCCCAGCGAGAGGCGGGTCAAAAGGAGTTCCTGGAAAAAACTTGAAGAAACTAGCGGGTAAACCACTCATCTCGTATGTTATCGAAGCGGCGTTGAGATCGAAACGGTTGAACCGAATCATCGTCTCCACAGATGACAGAAAAATAGCAAAAGTCGCCAAACGCTGCGGTGCTGAGATCCCATTTATACGACCAACGGCGCTGGCCCGAGACGAAATTTCCCTCATTCCGGTGATCCAGCACGCAGTGAAGTACCTAGAAGAAAATGAGGGATGGAGTGCGGAGGTCGTCGCGTCGATTCAGCCAACTTCTCCACTACTCGAAAGTAGAGACATAGACTTTGCCATAACCAAGTTAATAAAAACCAAGTGCGATTCCGTCGTGACAATATGCAGAATCACACACGGACATCCATACTGGGCTCTGAAGATGAAAGGCGATCGTCTCATCCCGTTTTATTCAAGGGGTTTTCGGTGCTTGCAAAAACAAGACTTGCCTCCCTTATACCACATAAACGGTGCATTGTACGTCCGCTGGAGAAAGATACTGGAGAGCTGGAGCGGGAAAGATTTTGGTCTGGGAAGAGATGTCCGCGCGGTGGTGATGGACGAATTAAGATCTGTGGATATCGACACCCAACTCGACTTCTTAGTAGCCGAAGCCCTCCTTAAAATGAAAACCAGCACGAAACGATCCTTGACGTAACTATTGGGATGTTGTCCTACGTTTAACGGTGATCCACAGATAAACGACATTCACCGTTAACCCCGCGAGGATTGCCATATACAGAATTTGCATTAAAAACCATTGATCGGATGGGCCCCCTAGATCGGAAGCCTCTTCTGCGTCATCGGATGAGTTCCCTCCTGACTCCCAACCTACTTTGTGTATGTAAAAATTTCCACTGGCCACACTATTGTCGGTAGCATACGCAACAACTGTGAGAAACAAGTCATGATCAGGCATTGTAAAAGAGACTTGATATGTATTCTCACTTATCTCCGGAAATGGTTGAAATATTTCTGAAAAACTCGGATCGCTCGAAAAATCGTTATGATGCGTGATACGATTATCCACCACTAGATAAATTTTTTGCATATATCCGCTGTAATGAAGTTGGCCTAATGGCTTGTCGGTTTTCACTGTGATCACGATATTTTCCCCAAATTCCGCTATCTCGGGATATCGGACATGCATAAAATCGAAAGAACGCCAGCCGAAAGCGGTTGGTACCTCGTGCCAGTTTTCACCTGAAAAATACCACACGTCATTTAACATGCCTCCGTCAGTGTTTCCACCAACAACCCAAATTTTACCGTCGAAAACAGTCGAAGCATGGGATTCCCTTCGGCCCCATGGCGCCGAATCCGTAACAAGCTTCCAATTTTTCCCGTCTGTTGAACTCCATACGTCGGCCACCCGGCCGTCCGCATCGCCGCCCATCACCCACATTCTGTTATCGAAACAACACGCGGTGAAAGCGTCCCTCGGAGCCCATCCGGCCGATGCCGTCGCCTGAGTCCAGTTTACACCATCACTTGAGTACCAGACATCGTTTTTGAACCCTTTGCCGGTGGGAAGGCACCCACCCATAATCCACATCTTGTCATCGAAGACAACCGATTGGTGGCTGTCCCTTGGAACCCAACCCGCATTATCTGTGGACTGGTGCCAGTTTACACCATCACTTGAGTACCAGACATCGTTTGCTCGAATATTCGGTCCAATTACACCGCCGATGATCCAGAGCTTGTTATCAAATACCAGAGTCGTGTGTCCACTCCTAGGACCCCACGGAGCGGAGTTGGTGACCAAAGTCCAATTTTCCCCGTCCTCTGAGCACCATATGTCCGCAGTCAGCTTACAATATCCAATTGCTCCCCCGAAGATCCAGAGTTTGTCGTCAAACGCTATTGCGGTGTGTCCCTGTCTCGGGCTCCAAGGGGCCGGATCTACTGCCAAATACCAATTTTGGCCATCTGTCGAATACCACACATCGTTGGTGTAAAGGCTCAACGGATTTGGAGGTGGATTTGTGCAACCTCCAAGAACCCACATCCTGTTATCGAAAACGACGAGAGGAAAATCACATCTTTCCCCCCACATATCTTGGCCATAGGTCTGTAAAAGAAAAACGCTCCGCGTGCTCGCTCCATTTGCTCTGTAAACGCCGACCGTCACAAACAGTAGTAGCGCGAGAACAACCAAACCAAGCACCAGTTTTTTGGGATGGAACACCATACCACCACAACCCAAATATCAAACGCGAGGGTAGAGACATGAAAGATAAACCTCTTCTAATCTGCCTACCACCTTCTCCCAATCCCAATTTTTAGCGACCTTCATCGATCGCAAAGATAGCTCTTTCAACATGCGTGTATCGGACAAAAGTAACTTCACCTTTTCAGCGATGGCGACCGGGTCAAGTTTCACGAAAAATCCATTCGTTTCTTCCCTTATCAATTTCTTGTCTATCCCCAACGGATGGTCGACAGCGATAACAGGTAGTCCACTCGCGTTGGCCTCCTGGGCAACTATGCTTGCTCCACCTTCCTGAGTTGACGGTATGACAAAAATTTTTGATGATTTCATAAGCGCTGTTACATCGTCGAAATTTTCAATAAAGCCTAGAAACTCAACGTTTTTCCCAATATCCAGCGTTTTCGAAAGTCGTTCGAGCTGTCCTCGTTCTGGACCATCTCCGGCAATTTTTACTTTTATGTCGGGAAAATCCTCTTTAAGAAGAGCGATCGCTCGAAGCAAAACGTCGATATTTTTTGGTTTGATCAGCCTCCCCAGGTAAAAAATATCAGACTTTTCTTTTGCGGGCCTTATCTTTTGGATGTGCTGGTAATCTATACCATTGGGAACGATGCTTATTTTTTCAGGTCTTACACCCAAACGAACTAGGTCATCCTTAGTCTGGTCTGAAACAGCGATAACCCTATCGGATATCCCCAAGAGAATCGTCTTCTCCATGAACTCACCGACCACACCAAGAGATCCCAAATATTTATTCCAGTACCCCCGCCACACCTCGTGCCACGTGACCACCAAAGCCGAACGTTTGAGGATAGCTGCCAACTTT
>Ga0164318_10001805_pt1 | contig 19402 bp, 19 predicted proteins | sample GuaBasSedimGuay9_FD_113734 | JGI IMG/M metagenome (GOLD analysis project Ga0164318, IMG submission 113734) | Subseafloor sediment microbial communities from Guaymas Basin, Gulf of California, Mexico - Guay9, Core 4571-4, 0-3 cm | ecosystem: Environmental > Aquatic > Marine > Hydrothermal vents... | reverse complement strand
GTCTTGTATAAGTTGCAGGTTGAGGGCCCGTTGACGCCTAAGGACATCTCACAGAAGGTGGACTTGGCCCCAAGAACAGTGTCATTCGCTCTGCGGAAACTCATGCGTCATAAACTATGCCGCAAGATTCCGAACCTCGCCGACATGCGGCAACCGCTCTACTATGTCGATCAGGACAGGGCAAGAGAACTGCGCATGAAGTACGAACATGTGTTCCGTCAGGTTCTGATGTAGATTGGTTCTACCATCTGCAGTATGCTGGGCTCCAGATGGTTTCCCAATGCGTAACCTTTTTCTCGCACGTGATCTGCCGTCACAAACAAGGAGGTCTGACCCTTGGCGCATGAGGCCCTCGCTTTTGTTCTTGTTCTGCTTGGTACCATCTTGATTCTCGGATACTATGTGGGTCCTCGGAATGAAGTGCGTGACGTGAAGAGACTCGAGGGCAAGATAATGCTGATTCCAACCGGGGTGCTTCTTTTCATATTGGCTGGAATCTTGTTCTCCGGAATTATTCGCTGAATGGCTCACTGGTCGCAATCTTCGTGTGCGCGTCAAGCCGGCATTTCAATCTCCACAAGTCGACAGAAGACCGCTGCGGACACCAAGTCTTCGGTGCTACCGGGGTTCAACTCGTTTCCCCTTGAACGGAGGACTGTGTCTAGGTCCCTGATGCGCACTTCACGGTTCTCGGTTGATGCAATTACATCTCTGGCTGCCTGCATGACGTACTCTGCAGCCTCGATGCCCGCACGGTTTGCTATGTGCCCGTCCGGCTCCTCCGCCAGCTGGCAAATGAAGAGATCCACGATTGCCTCCTCAGCGTCCTCCAGCCCGTGCAGGGACTCTCTCAGTGCGGGCCAGAGCGTTTCAATGACAGTTTCGAATCCGTCAGCCCACTCCCGACTGACACGGTCGACCCGCGCCGACGCCTTGAATAGTGCGTGGAGCGTCATGCGGTCATTCTTCACGTTCTCAAGTACATGTGGGTTCTCAATGTCATACCTTGCATGAAATTCGGTCCATGCGCTGGTCGCCTTGTGTCTGTCACCTCGCGGCATGACTGTTCGTAGAGCTCGATAGACATTCAGAGTGTCTTCCACGGTCGTCGCATTGACAGTCCTCTGAATCCAAGCTCGGAGTTCCCGTGGACGTATCCCACCCGACTCGTAGGCACAGGCCCCCATTGCTGTTGCCAGGGGTGCGTGAAGCAGTATGGTCCCAAGTATCGTGTTTGACCTGTTGAGGCGAGTGAAGACATCAAGGACTGTTGTGAGGATTGCCTCACCAATCCCAATCTCAGAGAGGCCCAGCTCTCCGGCAGCTGCAAGGGTGCCACGTGAGGCAGCTAGATGAATCCCTCTTCCCATGGCGGCCGCGCTTGCTAAGAAGTGACGGAAGGATGAATCAGAGAAACCTGCCTCGCGGTTCACGTTGCCAGGCTTCGGCGAGCTGACTTCAAGAAGGACGGCGAGCTGGCTCATCTGCGAGATAGTCCACGGTATGCTCATGACTACGCAATCTGGCCCAGATCGCTTAAGGCGTTTGTCCCATGAGGAGTGTTTCGCAATACGTTGTCACTATCGACAGAAAGTGTAAAATGACGGTTCGAGGCTGAGTGCCCGAGGTAAGATGAGTCTATCAGCGCGACTGACGTTCTCGCAAGTGGGCCTCTTTGTGTCAATAATAGTGTACCTCGCGGTCCGTGGATTCTTTGTGATTCTGAACATGGGCTTTCTGTGGATTCATGCTGGGGGGTTCTTGAGTATAGCTTTTCCATTGGTCCCGGTGATTGTGCTCGGCTTCACGGCCTGTGTAATCTCGTATGGGTGCTCGTACTTGGGCCTCTGGCTCACGGACCACGGCCAGCCGATTGTCGGGCTCATACTGATCTTTGTCGGTGTCATCCTCATGCCAGGGGCGCTCGCAGTGTATTCATGGGTCTATTTCCCACATGTCACGTGAGGTCAACCAGTTTGGGGAGAATGATTGACGCCCGCCCCTTCAGTACGATGTCTGCGACGTCGTCCCTGTTTTCACCGTGAAGATTGATTATTATGACCTTGGCCCCCGAGTCCTTGGCTAACTGTGGAAGGTAGGCCGCAGGGTAAACGGCCAGACTAGTTCCGACTACGAGCATCAGGTCCGTCTGCCTACAGAGCTCGATGGCCTCAGACATGGCCTTCTCGGGTAGCGGCTCTCCGAACAGGATTGACTCAGACTTGAGCACGCCCTTACACTCGTCGCAGCGTGGTGGGATTTCCCCGGTCGCCACACGTCTGTGCACGGCCTCTCCGACATAGACCTTGCCGCAGCTCATACAGTATGCCCTGAGATAGTTGCCGTGAAGCTCAATCACTCGCTTGCTGCCTGCAGCTTGGTGCAGGTTATCGATGTTTTGCGTGATGACCCCAATTAGTTTTCCTCTCTTCTCCAACTCGGCAAGAGCGTAATGTGCTGCGTTCGGTTTCGCATCGAGTATTACCCTGGCGAGTTCCCTCCCCATAGTCCAGAACTTGCTCGGGTCGTTGAGAAAACTCTCATAGGTGGCATACTCAAGCGGGTCGTAGCGTTTCCATAGTCCACCCTCTGACCGGAAATCCGGTATACCCGAGTCGACACTGATTCCTGCACCCGTAAGTGCACATATCCTCTGAGCATTCTGGACGAGTTCTCTGGCTCGACGGAGGTCCTCGTCAGCAGTCATACTTCCCATAGGCGCCCAGCGCAACTTGTTGTTTTCGGTGCGTGAGTCTGATGGTCATTGTCGAAAGCTTTTTCTTCATAGAATAGGGTCAACGGGCCGAGTCACCGAGGGAGGCTGAGGCGGTACTCTCCACGCCCCGAGCCCCGTCATTCAGATCGGTTAGCTTCTGTGCTTATCTCCCTAAAATCAGAATTGACCATAGGCAGAGCGTGCCGAGAATGGGCGGAGAAGAAACGGAACACGAAATCGAGCTGGCCTCGGTAGACGAGGACGAAGAGGCGTTCGAGTTGGTGCCTGAAGACGAGCTAGAGGTTCAGAAGATGAGGGCCGAGGAACTACTTGGCCAGCTCCAGAGAGTCCAAGCCGACTTCGATAACTATCGCAAGAGGATGGATGCTCGATTTCAAGAGGCGGCAAAGTATGCCAGCGAGTCCATCCTCTTGAAGGTTCTTGAGATTTACGACAACCTTGAGCGGGCGTTGCAGGTTGACTTTGAAAAGGACCCTAAGGGCGCAAGAGAGGGTATTGCTGCCATCAAGATGCAGATGGAGACCCTTCTAAGGAATGAGGGCGTGCGTCCGATGGATCCCCTCGGGAAGCCCTTCGATCCATACTACCAGCACTCTGTCCATAAGATCAACGACCCTGAGAAACCAGACGGGGTTGTTGTCGAGGTATACCAACAGGGATACATGCTCCGCGAGAAGGTCCTAAGACCCGCCTTGGTTGTGGTCAACCGGCACGAGGCCCCTGCAGAGGAAGAGGAACAGGAGAGCAAAGAAAAAGGCTCAGAGGAGGATGGTGAGTAAGAATGTCACGAATCGTTGGAATTGACCTTGGAACGACCAATAGCGGCATTGCGTACATGGAGGGCGGCAAGCCTACGATGATTCCTAATGCTGAGGGTAAGCGCCTAACACCCTCGGTTGTCGGCATCACGCCGCAGGGTGAGATCGTGGTCGGAGAACTTGCAAAGAGACAGGCTGTGTCTATGCCTGACCGGACTGTGAGGTCAATCAAGCGCAAGATGGGACAAAACTATCGGGTAAAGATTGGTGACAAGGAGTACAGCCCCCAAGAGATCTCCGCAATGATACTGCGAAAGTTGAAGGAGGACGCCGAGGCCTATCTCGGCGAGAAGATCGAGAAGGCCGTCATCACAGTCCCCGCATACTTCAATGACAGCCAGAGGCAGGCGACAAAGGACGCCGGGCGCATAGCGGGCCTCGATGTTGTGAGGATAATCAATGAGCCAACAGCTTCGGCCCTTGCTTATGGTCTTGACAAGGGGCAGGAACTGAAGGTGCTGGTCTATGACCTCGGCGGTGGCACTTTTGACGTTTCAATTCTTGACATCGGCGAAGATGTGTACGAAGTTCTCGCTACCAGTGGCAATACCAGACTAGGTGGCGACGATTGGGACCAGCGAATCATTGATTGGGTTGTCGAGGAGTTCAAGAAAGACACTGGAATCGACATAACGAAAGACCTTGCTGCCATGCAGCGGATTCGTGATGCTGCAGAGCAGGCCAAGATTGAGCTCTCGACGGTTCAGAAGACGATTATCAACCTGCCCTACATCACTGCTGACGAGAGCGGCCCTAAGCACATCAGCCTGGAGCTCACGCGTGCCAAGTTCGAGCAGATGACCGACGACCTGGTCCAAGCAACCATGGGCCCGATTCGGAGGGCACTAGCCGATGCCAATCTGGAGGCTGAGGACATTGACAAGATTCTGCTCGTTGGCGGCGCAACTAGGATGCCCATGATACAGAGACTCATCCGGGACATGTTCGGAAAGGAGGGCGAGAAGTCGATCAATCCTGACGAGTGTGTCGCTCTCGGTGCTGCAGTGCAAGCCGGTGTGCTGGCAGGTGAGGTGAAAGACATTCTTCTTCTTGATGTTACTCCCCTCACCCTGAGCATCGAGACATTGGGCGGGGTTGCCACTCCTATCATTCCTCGGAACACTACAATCCCCACTCGAAAAAGTCAGATATTCACGACCGCGGCCGATAATCAGACCGTAGTAGAGATTCACGTGGTGCAAGGCGAGAGGCCTCTGGCAAAGGACAACATGACCCTTGGCCGTTTCCAGCTCGTGGGGATACCGCCAGCTCCCCGTGGTGTGCCACAAATCGAGGTAACCTTTGACATAGACGCCAATGGCATTGTGAAGGTTTCCGCGAAGGACAAGGCGACCGGCAACGAGCAGTCCATCGTCATCAAGGCCTCCACCAATCTCTCCGAGGACGAGATCCAGCGTATGATTCAGGAGGCTGAGAAGTACGCCGAAGAGGACGCAAAGCGTAAGGCCCAGATTGAGGTCAAGAACAACGCTGACAACATGATTTACCAAGGTGAGAAGCTGATAAAGGACCTCGGAGACAAGGTTCCTGAGGACCTGAAAAAGGAATTTGAGGCCAAGGCCAAGGAGCTCCGGGATGCGATGGAGAAAGACGACTACGAGAAGATAAAGTCGGGTACTGACGAACTACAACAGGTGATCTTCAAGATCTCAGAGAAGGTCTATGGTGCTGCTGGGCCTGGGGCCGCGGCCGGATTCGACCCCAGCAAGATGGCCGGTGGGGGAGCCAGTGCCGGCACAGGCGCAGCTCAGGCTGGGGCGTCTGCAGGTGCCTCATCCTCCGGCAGCTCCGACGAAGACGAAAATGCTGTCGACGTAGACTTCGAGGACCTAGACTAGAGGCGGGTGAAACTCCTTGGCCGAAGACGACTACTACGAAATCCTAGGCGTCAGTCGAAATGCCACTCAGGAGGAGATCAAGAGAGCGTATCGTCGTCTCGCCAAGGAGTATCATCCCGACCGTAACCCAGGGGACAAAGAGGCGGAGGAGAAACTCAAGAAGATCAATGAGGCGTACTCAGTCCTCAGTGACCCGGAGAAGCGGGCCAACTATGACCGCTATGGCACCGCCGACTTTCAAGGCATCGACATGAATGGGTTCAGCGACCTCTTCAGTGAGATCTTCAGGGGCTTCGGTTTTGGAGACTTTGGCATGGGCCGCCGCGGTCCGATGCGCGGCCGCAATCTCCGGCTCAACATCCGCTTGACATTCAAAGAGGCCTTCTTCGGAACCGAGAAGACCGTCGCCTTCAAGCGAAAGGTTCCGTGCAAGACATGTCATGGCTCCGGTGCAGCGCCCGGCACGTCACCACGTCGCTGTCCCACCTGCGGCGGTCGCGGACAGGTCGTTCGGACAATGGGCGGCTTTGTGACGGTCTCGCAGACATGTCCGACATGTCAAGGGATTGGAGAGATTGTCGAAACACCGTGTCCGAAGTGTCGAGGGACTGGCCTACAGGATGAGCGTGTCGAGATCAAGATTCCGATTCCGCCAGGTGTAGAGGACGGAATGGCTCAACGCGTGCAGGGGGGTGGCGACGCGGGTCCGCGTGGTGGCCCTCCTGGCGACCTGATTGTGATGTTTCACGTCGAGCCGCACGAGAAGTTTGTGCGCCGTGGCCTCCATGTCTATCTGGAGATTGACATTCCATTCAATGTGGCTGTTCTCGGAGGAGAGGTGGAAGTTCCCACCATGTGGGGTATGAGCGAGATAAAGATACCACGCGGGACACGTGACGGCACATTGTTCCGGATGAGAGGCAAGGGTGTCCACACGAGGGACGGGCGAAGTGGGGACCAACTGGTGCGGGTCCACATTCATGTACCTCAGAAGCTCACGCGGAAGCAGCGGGAGTACCTTGAGAAGTTCCCCGAGATATTCGGCTAGAATTCGAGGGGCTTGCAGAGGCAGAGTTTCATCTTGAGGGACGGAAATGCGCTCGTATTCACCGGGCGCACGACCCATGCTGTGTCTGCACCCCTTCCCGTGCCACCTATACACACTACATCTCTGTCGACCGGTACTAACCCAGCATCTGCGGCCATCATTGCAATCTCAGCGCAGACCTTTGTTCCTTGTCCAAACGTACGAAAGGCCACTGCCATGAGCTCGGTGGGAGTCCATGTACCGAGTTCTTTCCTAAAGCTCCGGGCAATACCGGCGAAAGCGTGTGTGGCTGTGAGTATCTTCGCTCCCTGTTCTTCAATGGCCTTTCGCTGTTCCTCGTCCAGCTCATTGAAATTAGGCGCTATGAATCCGGTCTGATGAGTCACGACAACAACTCTTCTGTCAGCGAATTCCCTCGCCGCCAGTGCTCCCGTGTGTCCCTCTGTGGTGGCAACGACCACATGTTCCATGTCTGGGTGTTTGTCGAGGTATCTTCTTACGACCTCCAGCACTCTCTCAGTGTGTTCTGGTGACGCCTCTTCGAAGTACACGGTTTCAATCTTCATGGCTACTCTCTCTCCTGCTCTTCAGTCACTGGACCTCTTCACCTGCCACGATCGTACGAAGCTCTCTAGCAAGGCAAACACAAGGAAGACCACCAACGCAGTCCAAAAATCAATCGACGGCGTTGCCAGATTGGAAACGAACCATGCTGCAGCTATCGAGATTGGAACGGACACGACCAGTCGTAATGCGATTCTTTTGAGTCGTTCCGAGTGGTCGCTCTCATCCTCTACCAGCTTGGCATGGCCGAATTCTTCAGCAATTTCCTCTGGCTCTCCAATCTCCTCTAACACCTCACTCAGTATGGTGAGCTGACTCGCCGTTTCGTCCTCTCTCAGTCTGTCAAGCAGCGCTTCAGTGATGTGGCTTCGCAGATCCTCAAGTACGTCTTCGGTTTCAAAGCTCTCGGGCAAGAGCTTTGCCACCTTCTCAAGATAGTCCTCTATCGCTCGATTGGTCTCAGGCTCAATCAACTCATTAGTGCCTCCAGTTTCTCGAAGATGCTTGAGAGGGTGACGCTGAGTTCTCGGTATACCCTGTCCCCCTCTCCAGTAAGGACGTAGACCTTTCGTTCGGGCCCCGTGTCTGACTTTTCTCTTCGGACATTGAGCAGCCGTTCCTTTCGCAGCCTGTGAAGGATTGGATAGAGAGTTCCTTCCTTGACCTCCAGCAGACCATCGGTGCGCTGTTCGAGTTCGCGTGCGATTCCGTATCCGTGAATCCCGTTCTCGTGGAGCCTCACGATAGCTAGGACCGCGTACTGAAGAAGGCCCCTTCTAATCTCCACTTTCCAGCTCTCTTCGAAGGCAAGCTCCTTCTTCACGGGCCCGGTCAACTCCAAATCAGGTCTGTGTCGGGCTCCGGAGTCTTAAGTCTGATTGTCATACTCTGTCGCCGCCCAACCTCCTTCCCAAAAAGGCATAGATCTCGGCGCGGAGAGTCGACTTATACTGACGGGGTTCGCGAAGGAACACGAACATGAAAGCTGCTACAAACCGCAGGACACCGCTGAGCACCAGCATTGCAAACACTGCGCCGTGGCTTCCCAAGAATGTGACGAACCATTCTCCAAGGATTCCGGCCATGAACGTTCCTGACAGAAACACGATGCCCGTGAATGTGTTATAGACAGAGAGGTAGGCCCCTCGCTCGTCCTCTGGAGAGATGTCATAGATGTATGCTGTCAGTGCATTGAATGCTCCTGCTATGGCGAATCCCGCAATTGCATTTGCTATGTATATCATCAGGGTCGTTGTGGCGAACGCGTATAGAAGTGGCACTAGAAAAAGTGTGCCCCGTCCTATCAGAATCAGAGGTTTTCGCCCTACCCGGTCGCTCAACCTCCCGAGCGGTGTCGTAAAGATCACGGTGAATATCGACATGATTGCCGAGGCAATTGCTATCTCCAAGAGCGTGTTGCTCAGCCAGACTCGCTGGACCACGACGAAGTACGGCCATGCCATAGACATTGCAAAGGAGAAGAATGTGGCCACGGCACACAGTCTGCGAAAGTCGCCCGGCTGTGAAAGCAGTCTAAACATGGGTGGGAATCCTCGCCGCACAGAATCGTTTCTCGGTTTCTCCTTGATCGTGAGTGCAATCAATGAGGACACTATTCCCACGAGGGCAGTCACATAGAATGGAATGTAGTAGATCTCTTTCCACTGGTCCACTGGTGGCAGGAGAACCGAGCCCCAGTCGCCCAACATCGCACGGACAAAGGGCAGCACTGCCGGGAACCCGGCGATGAACCCGGCTATTAATGTCGCAACTAGTGACGCGATACTGGTCACCATCGTGAGCTTTCCCAGTTCCTCGCCTCTGTACTTCTCGTCCATGAGTCCGCCAATCAGGGACAGCCACGTGGGAATCTGAATGCTAAGAAGGAGTGACTGAATCGCGTAGAGAACTATCATTTCGAAGGGCGTGGACGCCCACAGGAACAGGTAGACTGTGAACAGTCCCGTCAAGGTTCCAAAGACGACGAATGCCTTCGTGTGTCCGACCTTGTCGGAACCTGCACCCCAGAGGGGCTGGAGGATCGTGGGGGCGATATTACCAACACTCCTGAAAGCGCTCAATTCCCCATAACTCGCCCCCATGTCGACCATGTAGGTTCCCAGAAATGGCATGTAGAGGCCTTGAGCGAATCTGGTCAGGGAACCAACAAGATAGACACGCGGAGGGAGACGGCCGTTCATCGGTGGTTCGTCATGGTCGGTCATCTGGCATTGGCCTCCCGATGCAACGGCCTCCTGACTGGAGGCCGGTTTTAACTGTGTCCTTAAAGGTAACGCACCGAAGAGATTATGTGTGGCGAAGGAGGTCGCCACCATCGAGTGAGCGCAGGAAAATGCTTGACCAAACCGTGTACAAAGAGAGGATTGAAAGAGTTCAGGAATTTCTTCGAGAGCGGGAGGCTCGGCTCGCTGTCCTCACACCCTCTCCTAACTTTGAGTATCTGACTGGCATCAGATATGAAATGCGCGAGCGTCTCATTGCCCTTATTGTCCCATCTGAAGAGAATCCCATCATTGTGGCTCCAGCCTTTGAGGTCTCCAACTTGTCGGCCAAGACTTGGATTGACGACTTTCTCCCCTGGTCCGAAGAGGATGATCCGTACAGGCTGCTTGCTGAAGCGACATCGGGTTGGAGGGGACGTGTGGCAATGTTCGATGATCATATACCGCTTGGAGTGTTCTGGGCAATCAGGTCGAACTTGACTGATGTCGAACGCGAGGACTCTGTCACCCCCTTGCTTGTTTCCATGCGACTTCACAAGGAGCCGGCGGAGGTCGAATTGATGAAGAGGGCTGGTCACATTATCGATGCCGCCGTAATGAAGGCCTTCTCTTCGGCACATGTCGGAATGACGGAGATAGAGCTCCGAAACATAATCCGTGATGAGATTGTTCGTTTCGGAGGAGTTCCCACCTTTGCAGCGGTTCAGTTTGGTGAGAACAGCGCCATTCCTCACGCTGAGCCAAGTTCTCGTGAGCTTCGACGGGGCGACATCGTATTGTTGGACTGTGGATGCAGTGTTGACGGCTACAATACAGACATGACTCGCGTGGCTGTTGTCGGCGAGCCCTCGGACGAACAGCAAAGGGTGTACTCTGTGGTGCTGCGGGCTCAGGAAACCGCGCTGGAGCGAATAGCCCCTGGTGTGGCGTGCGGGACTGCCGACGGCTTTGCAAGAAAAGTGATTGAGGAAGAGGGTTTTGGCGAGTACTTCACTCACCGACTTGGCCATGGGATTGGCCTTGAGGTCCACGAGCCGCCCTATCTTGTCCGCGGCAACGCTCAGGAGCTCGCCCCAGGCATGACACACAGCGTGGAGCCGGGAATTTATCTGGAGTCAAAGTTCGGAGTCCGAATCGAAGACTTGGTCGTAATAACAGAGGACTCCTCAGAAGTAATCACGTATTCACCCAAGGACTTCTATGAGATCTCAGTTGGCTGACGCCCCTTCCTGACTATCATCTTGGACGCCAGTGTTTTCCTCTTTAGCAGGGGTCTTTGACATGATCTCCTCAAGCTTCTTTCTATCCTCCTCAGAGAGGTTTTTCATGGCCTCTGCTGACTGGCGCAGCATATGACTCATGATAAGGGCGTAGACCGCTGGGAGTGCGGCAACAGTTTCCATCCGTTCATGATATTCCTGTTCGGCGAGGTCACGCGCCTCTTTCAATGCCTCCTTTGTCACCTCGCCCTGTCCTATTCCGGGGCATGACTTATCGCTGAGCACGAACTTCTCGCCATTGTACAGAAGTGGAAACGTCCGACATGAAATTGGTCTGCTATACCTTATGGTGCAGGCGTTAGACTCCTTGTGGAAAAAGATGCATGCGTCACCAGCACTCTCCCCCTCCTTGCCATCTCCATTGAGGGGTTTCCGGATTGTTTCCATTGAGAAGCTCTCTCCCTCTGACTTCGGTACATTAATGGTCACCCCCGGAAGGATATGATCGAGGTATCCTTGGGCGGACCAACGCGCAAGGTCACCGATGGTGACACTTACATGGGGACGCGTACAGCAGACCCGGTTGGTGCAGTTCTGTTCGAGGCACTTGAAACTGTACTTCTTCTTCTCGCTCATCTCCCATCACCACCGCTGCGTTCGCCCTCGGCATCATGTTGAACTTAACGCTTTCGTCCCTCTTCGTTCACGCCTGATATGATTCGAAAGGTATAACTGAGTTCGGTCTGGCGATTTGCCCTGCATGACATTCTACTAACGTAAATGTCAGGCATACCGGAGTCCACAAAATGAGCAAGACGCAGTGGTACAGTAATGACGTAGAATCTGTGCTAAGGGAACTTGACACCTCTCGCGAGGGACTCTCATCTAAAGAGGCTGAAGCTAGGCTCGAAGAGTACGGTTTCAATGAGATTGTCGAGACTGGCAAGAAGAGCCCCATCATGATGTTCTTGGAACAGTTCACGGATCCGATGGTCATCATCTTGCTTGTGGCGATTGTGATCTCAGTCTTCACCTCAATGATGCCAGAGTCACATGAGGAGGGTGGCCTGATTGATGCTCTTGTTATCACAGCCATTGTGATCTTCAACGCAATATTCGGGTTCATTCAGGAATACAGGTCCGAGCAGGCTCTTGAGGCACTGAAGGATCTCGCTGCGCCCCGGGCACGAGTGAAACGTGATGGACTATGGGTGGAGATTGACTCAAGGTATGTAGTCCCAGGTGACGTGATCTCGCTAGAGGCTGGAAACAAAGTACCAGCTGATGGTCGTGTTATCTACGCAGTGGGTCTGGCCGCCGATGAGTCGGCCCTCACAGGCGAGTCAATATCGGTACGCAAGATCGACGAGCCTATTTACTTGGAGTCACCAGTGGTAGGCGACATGCGGAACATGGTCTTTCAGGGGACAACGATTGTTTCTGGAAAGGGGCAGGCGATTATCACCTCCACAGGGATGAAGACCTACTTCGGTCGAATAGCTGAGATGGTGCAAGAGGGCGAGAAGGATATGACACCACTCCAGCTGGACCTTGCCGACCTTGGAAAGAAGCTCGGTATTCTTGTCATCGCTCTCTGTCTGATTGTTCTTGGGGCCGAGGTCATCCGTGATGTTTCGGACAGCTTCATGGAGGAACTGCTTGCTGCGATAGCCCTTGCAGTTTCCGCCATTCCCGAGGGTCTCCCGGCTGTCGTGACAATCACGCTCGCCATTGGTGTCCAGCGAATGGTTCAGAACAATGCAATCGTCCGAAGACTGCCGTCTGTTGAAACCCTTGGCGCAACCACTGTCATCTGCTCGGACAAGACTGGCACAATCACAAAGAACGAGATGACCGTGAAACGAATGTATGTCAACGGGCATGTCGTGGAAGTGACAGGTGTCGGATACAACAGCTCTGGTGAGTTTATCAAGAATGGAAAGGCAGTCGATATCCTCGATGACCCCCATGCTGTGAAGATGTTTGAAATCGGACAGATATGTACCAACTCCGCCCTTCAACCGGATCCAAAGGGACGAGCTGATTGGGAGATTGTCGGTGATCCCACCGAGGGTGCGTTGCTGGTCGTGGCTGAGAAGGCCGGCCTTCCGCATCACGAAACCCGGTCGCAGCACAAGGAGATCAGCGAGATATCCTTTGACTCGGCCCGAAAGAGGATGACCTCCATATGCGAGATGGATGATGGTTCCCTCGTGGCCTACATGAAAGGTGCTCCAGAGGTCTTGCTGCCCCTCTGCACGCACATCTATGAGAATCACCAGGTACGTCCTCTTAGCGAGGAGGATTGCGCACGGATACTGGAGATAAACGAGTCCTTCGCCAGCGATGCTCTGCGTGTCTTGGCCTTTGCCTACCGGCCTCTTGAAGAGGAGCTGCCTGAGTGGGAACCCGAGCACGTTGAACGGGAGATGGTCTTTGTCGGGCTCATGGGCATGATGGACCCGCCGCGTGAGGAGGTCGCTCCTGCCATCGAGAAGTGCAAGAGTGCTGGCATCAGGCCCATAATGATTACCGGTGACCATGAGATGACAGCGAGAGCGATTGCAGTTCAGGTTGGTCTCATGGAGCCTGATGGCAGAGTGCTAACAGGTGCGAAACTGGACAAGCTTCAAGATTCTGAGTTCATCTCTGCCATACGGGACTGCGATGTCTACGCTCGTGTTGCACCAGAGCATAAGATGAGGATTGTGGACGCGCTCAAGAGGGACGGTCAAGTCGTGGCCATGACTGGCGATGGTGTCAATGATGCACCTGCGGTGAAGGCTGCAGATGTTGGCGTTGCAATGGGCATGCGGGGTGCCGATGTCACGAAGGAAGCCTCTGATGTAATTCTCACCGATGACAACTTCGCCACAATCGTCACGGCTGTTGAACGCGGGCGGGAGATATACGCCAACATCAGGAAGTTTGTCCGATTCCTGCTCGCGGCCAACTTTGATGAGATTTTCCTCATCTTTACAATGATCATGATTGGATTGCCGTTGCCCATCACTCCCATCCAAATACTCTGGTTGAATCTTGCTACAGACGGATTCCCCGCCCTCGCTCTCGGTGTGGACCCGCCTGAACCTGGCGTGATGAAGAGGCCCCCCCGGAAGCCTGGCTCCAAGATGATGAATCGCGGCATGGCCTCCTTCGTCGTCGTTGCCGGTTTCATTGCATTCCTATCGTCCTCATTCATCTTCCTCTGGTCGCTGACGATCTACGGCGGCTGGGTGCCAGGGGTGACTGGCCCCCTAGTGGACTGGGGCACGTCTCCTTGGAGAGAAGTTCTGCGACACGCACGCACGGCGGTCTTTGCCGGGGTTGTGACATTCGAACTGATGTTTGTATGGAATTGCCGTGACGAGTATCGGTGGGTATGGGAAACACACATACGAAACTCTCGATCTCTCCTCGCAGCCGTACTGGTGTCAATCGTGCTAACACTGGCAACAATCTATGTCCCATTCATGCAGCCTCTGTTTCAGACGATGCCGCTGAACGCAGAGGACTGGTTCGTCATTATAGTCACGTGTATCCCTGCGCTTCTGATACCGCCCCACTTGATATTCGGTCACAAAGAGGAGCATGAGCAGATAGTGCACGAGAACTAGGTCGGGAGTCGCTTGTCGAGCCAGTTGTACATGTCGGCAAGCACTCTCTCCTTCTCCGGCTCACTATGAAGCTCGTGATAGAGGCCCTCGTAGAGGACCCATGTCTTGTCTGTCGAGCCGAGGTTGTCGAAGAACTCTTTTGTCTTCTCTGGGACTACGAGTTTATCGTCGCCAGCCTGCTGCACGAGCACAGGCAGCGTGATCAACGGAGCTGCGTCGAATGCCTCTCTTGTGGCCTTAAGACCACATACTCCGAATCGTGGTGTCACAAGATCCCATCGGAGCGGGTCATTCTCGTGGGCATTGACGACCTCGGGGTCTCTACAAGAGTACTCGAGGTTCGTTTCATTACTGACGTAGATCTTGACGTTGAGCAGGGAGAGCAACTCTGCTGCGAAGCGCTTGAGTGGGGAGATTGGCAACTGATGGGCGACAGCAGGGCATGATATGATTAGTCCGTCTACCTCCTTTTGGTACAGAGCAGCGTATCTGACTATGTGCTGTCCGCCCAGTGAATGTCCGAATAGAAAAGTCAGTTTGTTGATGAACCTGTCCTTCACCTGCATCACGAGGTTCTGGATGTCCTCTACGTACTCATCGAAGTTCATGACGTGACCTTTCCGACCTTCATAGTGTCCGAAGCCGCGCATGTCGGGGGCGAACACAGCAATGCCTCTCTCGGCCATGTACTCACCAATGTTCCGCAAGTCGAGGCCATGAGAACCCAGCCCGTGAATCGCCACCAGGAGTGCACGGGGTCTTTCATCGTCCGGCAGCCAGACGGCCATATACATCCTTGTTCCGTCATATCCTACGTATTGACTCTCCTCGAATTTCATCTGGTTCACCAACGACCGAAACATTCTGCGCCATTATTCACTAAATCTGTTCCTACGGAAGGAAGAAAGAGAAATATGGATGGTGGCCCCTCCCAAAGGGACCACCACGCATTGACTAGAACCGCATTGGCACGGGTTCGTCGCCGGAGTAGTCGTAGAAGCCCTTCCCATCCTTTCTTCCCAGCCAGCCAGCCCGGACCATCTTCCTCAGAAGAGCCGGGGCGCGGTACTTGCTGTCTTTGAACTCCTCAACAAAGTAGTCTGAGATGTACAGCAGCGTGTCAAGACCAACGAAGTCTGCCAGCGTGAGGGGTCCCATCGGCCAATTGAGACCGAGCTTGATTGCCTTGTCCATGTCCTCAACGGTCGCAACTCCCTCCTGAATTGCAAATATCGCTTCATTGATTGCTGGGACCAACAGCCTGTTTACCGCGAACCCAGGCGCCTCATTGACGATCACGGTTTCCTTTCCCAGCTTCGCTGAAACCTCCTTGATGACTTCCACCGTGGCGTTCTCTGTCGCTGCTCCTCTGATTATCTCAACCAAGCGCATCACGGGGACCGGGTTGAAGAAGTGCATGCCGATGAACTTCTCAGGTCGTCCAGTGACAGCTGCCATCTGCGTTATGCTGATGCTCGAGGTATTGGAGGCGAGTATTGCATGGTCAGGCGCCAGCTTGTCTACTTCCTTCCAAGTGTCAAGCTTGAGCTGCACGACCTCCGGAATTGCCTCTATCACTAGGTCCGCGTCCTTCACAGCGTCTTCAAGCGAGAGGACCCCCGTGATCCTGCCAACGATTGCGTCAGCCTCTTCTTGGGACACCTTTCCCTTCTTGACAGAACGGCCGAGGTTCTTCTTGATGGTTTCAAAGCCCCTGTCCAAGAACCTCTGTTCGATGTCTCGCATCTTCACGTCGAAGCCTGCCTGCGCACAGACGTGGGCGATTCCGTTGCCCATCTGGCCGGCTCCGAGTACTGCAATCTTCTTCACATCCACCATCATATTCCTCCAGAGTGTGACTGTTGGCACAGGGGGCCTACCCCGGTAATATCTTTAGCTCCTCGTCCAGCGACAACTTCCCAAATTAAGTAATTGATAATCTATTCAAATGCTGGCCCCAAAAAAGATGCAACAAAGTTAAGAGCAGAGGTGCAGAAGCGCCAGATGGTGTTTAGAATGTCCGAGAGACCCGCGTTTCTCACAGTCACGTATTCCGAGTCCGGTCTCTCCACCATGAGCTACGAGAAGAAGATGGTGCGGGAGAAGGATGTGAAGTTCGACGGAGAGGATGGCACTCTCGAGCTGACGGACGTGCGTCTTGTCTGGTACAAGGCCCCAAAGAAAAAGGGTCGCTTCGGCGGACTGAAGAAGTTTGGGGCTCTGGCTGGGGCAATTGCTGGCGCGGCCATACTTGAGGGTGTGGGCCATGAGGTCGGCGGGATTGGCGGCCATGCGTTGCGAGGCATCGGTCGCGGTCTGGGCTACGCTGCTGTCGGTGCCGCTATCACATCGTGGACTGCAGACTCATTCTACAACCGCAATGAGAACGGTGAGACTGAGAGTCTGGCGGTTCCACTGGTCGCCATAAGCAATGCACAGCAGAGCGGCAACCAGTTGGTCATAGAGCTGAAGTCAGGCGGCGATCTTCGGTTCGAGTTCAAACAGCCCAAGGTTATTCCAAGCCTGCTTGCGAATATCACTCACGCCCAAGAGAAGGGCAAGTGTCCATACTGCGGGGCCACGGTTGGCAATGCCGCATCCTGCCCGAACTGTGGTGCTCCAATAGGTGGCGGCGGTGGAGCTGATGAATCTGGCACACCAGCAACTGGGACAACAGTACATGTTCATGTTTCGGAGGGAGGCGGCGGATACTGCCCGAACTGCGGGAACCCAGTGCCAGCTGGTTCGAAGTTCTGCAACAACTGCGGCCACAAGCTCGTGTGAGTCGCATGCGGCGGCAGTCTAGAGAGAGGCAATCTGAGTAACCTACGCCTCTCTACTCTATCATTCCCAGGCGAGCATCCCACTCGCCTCTCTCTCCTTCGACTACTGCATAGAGACCATTCATTGCCGGCCCGGGGTTAACGACAAGGGTGTCGTCTATTCGGTCCACTCCCCTGCTCTCATGTATGTGACCACATAGAATGAGGCTAGGTCGGACCTCTTGGGCAATCTGGGCCAAGGCCTCACTGCCCACATGCTCGCCGGTGTAGATGACATCAGCACTCGTACCATACGGAGGGACATGCGTCACAAGTATGAGCTCATCACGTTCTCCAATCCGGTCAATTAGGTGCATGATTTCTGAGTGGATTCGATCCTCAGAGTATTCCAGCATCCCTGGAAACGGAGAAGGCGTGGCCCCGCCAATGCCGACAAAAACGATATTTCGGCTCATGAGAGTGCCAAAGTGAATTCCGTGAGGCGGCATGTTGGGATGGGTGGCCAGTTCGGGCGGGTCACAATTCCCGGGCACCCATACTACGGGTGCTCCGACCACCAGAAGGCCCCTGATGATTTGCGAGGCTATCGACACTGGTCCAAAGTTTGTGATGTCGCCAGCAACCACTATTGCCTCCACATCCTCTTGCTGAGCCACCCTCGCCAGCCGTGGGACCATAGAATAGGTCCCGTGAAAATCAGTTAGGGCCATGATTCTCATAGGTCGTTCGGGTACCTTGCCTCACACATCCTGGTAATAAGGAATCCGGATGGGCTCTCATCGAAAGAGATCTTTGTCTTTTGGCCGTTGGATGTCACGTGCTGTGCCCTTGCATGAGTCGCACTTGTAACCCCGGACTATGATCACAGGCACCCCCTCATCCGATTGCCCCATCACAGGTTCTGCCGCAGAGGCAACTTCATCAGCAATGCAGACCGTGCTGCGTTGAAGTACACGTCCGTAAAGGTCAGACCGGCCTCTGTTATACTTGAGAGTTCCTATCCCTGCGGCGCCAATGGTCACATTCACCGAGCCGAGGCGCCACGGGCGCCCCTGCGTGTCAGAGATTATCACCCCCACGTGACGACCGGTCCTCTCTTGGATTGCCCTTTGAATTCTCTCTGCACTGGCGTCCGGGTCGAGAGGCAACAGTACAAAGGAGTCGGGAGGAGCATTCGACCTGTCCACTCCACTGAAGTTGCATACTAGACCGTTGTGCGTTTCGGTGATGAGGGCACCACGCTCTCTGACAATAGCACGGCTCTCGCGAAGAGCCAGCTCAACATGAACCGCATCGAATCCGTTCATCAGAGCAATCTCCCTTGCCCGCTCGGACGGCTCAACTTCTGAACGATGGACAACTCGACCCTCGGCCTTCGAAACTATGCTGTGAGCCACGACAAGAATGTCATCATCCTCAATCTCAAGCCCTTGGTCACAGGCAGCAGACAGGATAAGATCCGCAATATCGTCGCCCTCGCTAACGAGTGGGATTCCTTTGATGGCAATGACTCTTATTGGCTCGACCATCGACGTTTGTGGTCGAGTGGTGATATTGAAGGTTTACCATGTCGGCACCGGCCAAAGAAAATGCCAGCAGAAGGCGTTCTGGGGCTGAGAAATGACGCCGACGGGAAAACAATAAATGCAAAGCGAACATTGCCCAAGAGTGGCTCATTGTGAACCATACGGGGCAAATGGGAGCGCTTGCCGGGAAGCTCGATAAGACCCTGTATTGACGAGTGACAGCTAACAGGTGAACCGTTTGAGTCCAGCCAGCAAAAAAACAAGGAAGAAGTCAAGCCGAAGCAGTGCAGTCCCTTACGGGGATGCCGGCGATATCAAGCAGGGCACTATTGCCAAGTTCATGAGGAAGAGGACCCAGCTAGTTGGATTTGAAACGGGTCTGAACAAGCACACCCAGTACGCCATAGAGTTCCTCGACAATGCAATCGATGCCTTGGAGAGTTGGTGGTGGAAGACCAAGAAACACCCACGGCTTCCGGAGCATCTTGATCCGGCAATCGTGGAAGAGATCAAAGAAAAGTTACAGCCCATGCTCTACGACTCCATAGCATTGAGCAAGCGTCTTGAGAAGGCAATTCGCGAGGGAAAAGAAGTCGAGATTCCGGCGCGGCCGAAGGAAACACTTGAGGAGAAGCTGAAGCAGTTCAGGAAGTTTCTGGTTCCGTTCCGGACGCTGATTCGTAAGAATGAGCCCTTTGCCGTGATTCAGCTGACTGAGATACAAATGCCCGACTTGGTGCCCATTGATGACGATGAGGGCCTGAAGGTCTACGAGTTCACCTGTTTCGACAATGGTGTTGGAATGGTGCCGAGCGACTTCGAGAAGTACGGCATCTATCTTGCATCGAGCAAGTCCGAGCGTCTAAGGCAGACACGTGGGAGCCAAGGTTTCGGGGCCCCGTCTGCGTTCAGTGATGCACAGAATACCACAGGCAAGCCCATTTTCGCCGTGACGAAGCGGTTCACGGCCGACAAGGCAATCGTGGC